>Ga0209693_10000268_pt1 | contig 20595 bp, 18 predicted proteins | sample HubBroMetageWRM3_FD_188345 | JGI IMG/M metagenome (GOLD analysis project Ga0209693, IMG submission 188345) | Warmed soil microbial communities from the Hubbard Brook experimental Forest, New Hampshire - Hubbard Brook CCASE Soil Metagenome WRM 3... | ecosystem: Environmental > Terrestrial > Soil... | reverse complement strand
ATTCCACGACATACCATGGGCTGCCCGGCGTATCGGTGAACACCATCATCTCGTCTTTGGCGCGGGAATAATCCTCCCACCGATACAGCGATTCCAAGTCCATCGGGCTGAGTTTCCATTGCCGTACGGGGTCATTCAGCCTCGCTTTGAACCGACGCAACTGCTCGTCTTCGGATACCGAAAACCAGTATTTCCGTAGCAGAATCCCGTCGTCGATGAGCATCTGCTCGAAGATCGGTGTCTGCCGCAGGAACAGCGCTTGCTCTTGCGGTGTGCAGAATCCCATGACTTTCTCGACGCCGGCCCGGTTGTACCACGACCGGTCGAACAGCACGATCTCCCCTTTCGCGGGCAGATGCGCGATATAGCGCTGGTAGTACCACTGCCCGCGTTCCCGATCGGTCGGCGCGGGCAACGCGGCGATCCTTGCGACGCGCGGGTTGAGATATTCGGTAACCCTTTTAATCGTGCCGCCCTTGCCCGCCCCGTCGCGGCCTTCGAAGACCACCACGATACGGGCGCCGGAGAATCGCACCCACTCTTGGAGTTTGACGAGTTCCGTTTGAAGCCTGAACAATTCGGCTTCGTAAACTTGGTTAGGGATCTTCGGCGTCTTTTGTGACGTCTTCTGCGACTTTTGCTGCTTTCGTTGCTTTGTCTTCGCGGACGCTTCGTTGACTGATTTGTTGCTCACAGCATCGAATGGTAAGTCTGCAAGCTGATTCTTCACCGGCGAATAGCAGCTACTGTGCGGCTTCCAACAGTTCATCGAGCGATTCGGCCAGCAGCACCGGTAGCACGTCGACGTCGCTCATCGCATCGCGGTCAGCGTTGATGCCGAAATACAACATGCCGTTGTAAGAGGTCACGCCGATGGCCAGCACCTGGTTGTTGAGCAGCGGTGGTACGGCGTAGCTCTCCAGCAACTTTGCGCCGGCAACATAGATCTGCGACTGGGCGCCGGGCGCGTTGGTGATCAACAGGTTGAACAGCCGCGCCGACAAACCGGTCGCGACCCGAATCCCCATGGCGTGCAGTGTCGGCGGCGCAAAACCCGACAGGGTCACGATGGTTCGCGCGTCGACCAGGCTGGCCGCGGTCGGGTTGGATTCGGTGGTGTGTGCGATCTGCGACAGCCGCACGACCGCGTTGCCCTCCCCGACCGGCAGGTCGACCAGGAAGGGCGCCACCGCGCTGATCGCCCGACCGCGGCTCGACGCGTCGAATGTCTCGTCCACGTAGACCGGCAAGGGCGCCATGGCCCGCACCATTGCGGTTGGCGCCGCCGCCTCGCCGCGCGACAACAGCCAGTTGCGCAGTGCGCCGGTGATCACCGCCAGCACCACATCGTTGACGTCGCAGTTGTAACGCGCTCGAATGGCCCGATAGTCATCAAGACGTCCGCGGGCGACCGTGAACCGACGGTTGCGGGACACCCTGGTGTTCAGCGGGCTGCTGGGCGCGGTGCCCCGGGCAAGCGTGCGAGCGACGTCGAACAGCCGTCGACCGGCATCGATCAGTTGGCCGGAATTGGTCGCCAGTTCGGTGACCCCGGTGCGGACGGCCCTCACCTGCGCGCGGGGGCGGGTGGCCCAGTCACCGAGGGCGCCCAACAACAGCCGGGTGGTACCCGGTTCGCGCCCCGGTACCCAGATGTCCTCGGCGAACGGCGGCGGACGCCGGCTCCGGTCTGCGATGACGTGACCGATGTCCGCCGCTCCCATGCCGTTGATCAACGCCTGGTGCGACTTGGTGTACAGGGCGAGGCGATTTTTGGCCAAGCCCTCCACCAAGTACATCTCCCAGAGCGGCCGGGACTTGTCCAGCGGCCGTGCCGCCAGCCGGCCGATCAGTTCGTGCAACTGCTCGTCGCTGCCCGGCGACGGCAGCGCCGAGCGCCGGACGTGGTAGGTGATGTCGAAATCGCGGTCGTCGATCCACACCGGCCGGGCCAGCCTCATCGTCACTTCCCGGACCTTCTGCCGGTACCGCGGCACCTTCGGCAGCCGCCGTTCGACGGTGGCCAGCAACGTTTCGTAGCTCAGCCCGGCGCGCGGCTGACGCAGGATCGACAGTGAGCCCACATAAAGCGGGGTGGCGGTGTTCTCCAGCTGATAGAACGACGCGTCCGAAGTGGACAACCTCGCCACGTCGCCTCTCCCCTGGTATTTCCTCGCGTATTCGCCGGCTGATCGATCTGCCGCTCACGGTAACCGTCGATGCGAGCCTGCCGCAGCGCGGGTACGGGCCCGCGACGATTGTGCGATGATCGTCACAGTCGTCTGCCACTCTCCAGCAGGCTTACTTCTCGGTCCCTTCGTAAGCATTGGGAGAGTGCAGCGTTGAACAGCCCAAGCCCATCCGATCGTGACGCGTTCGCCGTCATGCCCGTCGTCGATTACGAACCGCCGGCGCGCGATGTCCGGCACTGTCGGCCGCCCACACCCACAGCATTGCGGCGGCCTAATACGTTTGTGCAGCAACGCCATTCAAGTCGGCAGCCTCCGGCGGGTGGATCGACGACAATGTCGGCGCCGATGCGGCAGGCGGCGTGCTTCGCCGACGCGGCACTGCGCCGGGTGCTGGAAGTCATCGACCGTCGCCGCCCCGTCGCACAGCTACACGGGTTGCTGGCCGCCGGTCTGGTCGACTCGGTGCTTTGCGCCTATCGGTTCGAGACCGGCCAGGATGGGGCGGCGGTGTTGCGCCGGTTGCGGCTGCAGGCGGTGGATGCCCCGGACCGGTTCGCCGCGGCCGAAGTCTTCGGGAGCTACAGCCGTGGGAGCCGCATCCACGCCATCGCCTGCCGCATCGAACGGGTCGCGGGCGGACGATGGCAGGTGGTCGCCCTGCACATCGGCTGACCCGGCAGGGTCCGGATTGCCCGGCTTCTCCTCGGGCCGTCGGACGGCCCGCATCGTCGCCGGGCTAGGTCGCCTTACGGGCGCCGACCGAGAGCGGGCCGCCCGTGAACCGGGTAACCACCGGCCCCACTATCGCCAGCACGAACACATACGACGTTGCCAACGCGGAAACCCCGGCGATCGACGAGCCGACCAGCCCGATGATGATCAGCGAGAACTCGCCCCTGGCCATCAGCGTTGTGCCGGCCCGCAACTGCCCGCGCCGCGCCACTCCCTCACGCCGCGCGGCAAAGACTCCGGTGGCTACCTTCGTCGCTGCGGTGACAGCGGCCAGGATCACGGCTATCGGGAGCGCCGGTAACAGCTGCGCGGGATTCACCGGCAGCCCGACCGCGACGAAGAAGATCGCAGCAAACAGGTCGCGCAGCGGACCCAGCAGCTTTCGGGCCCGTTCTGCAGTCTCGCCGGTGAGGGTCAGGCCAACCAGGAACGCACCCACGGCGGCCGACGCATGCAGGTGCTCGGCCACCGCTGCAACGATCAGGGTGATGCCGAGGACCCTCAGCAGCAGCTGCTCGGAATCCGGGTGCGTCACCAGCCGGCCGACGTGGTGGCCCCAGCGATATGACGCGGCAAATGCCATGCACAGCGCCGCGATCGCGGCAGCCACCCCGACGAGCGCGAGCAACCAGCTGCCGCCCGCGCCCAGAACCGCCACCAGCGGCAGATAAACCGCCATTGCGAAGTCCTCCAGCACCAGCACCGCCAGCACGGCCGGTGTTTCGCGGTTACCGAGCCGGTGCAAGTCCTCCAGCAGACGCGAGATAACACCCGACGACGAGACGTAGGTGACGCCGGCCAGGGCGAGCACGCCGACGCCGTTGAGTCCGAGCAGCCACCCTGCCACCGCGCCGGGCGTGGCGTTCAGCACGAAGTCGACTGCGGCGGAAGGCAGGTGGTGACGCAAGCTACTGGCGAATTCGGTCGCGGAGAATTCCAGACCCAAGGTCAGCAACAGCAGCACGACGCCGATCGGCGCCCCGGTGGTGATGAAGTGACCAGCGGTGGTCACCGGTGCGACACCGCCGTTGCCGAGCGCCAGGCCGGTCAGCAGATACACCGGTATCGGGGATAGCGCGAACCGACGAGCGACCGTCCCCAGCAAGGCAAGTACGGTGAGGACGGCGCCGAGCTGCAGAAGTAGCGGCGCCGAAATCTGCACGCGCTCAGCCCTTATCGACGAGCTGCACGACCTTGGCGATGCCGACTTCGGTGCCGACCACCACCAGTACGTCGTCCGCGTGCAGAATTTCGGCCGGCCCCGGCGATGCCAGCACCACCTCGTTGCGCACGATCGCCACGATCGACGCGCCAGTGCGGGTGCGCGCCCGGGTGTCCCCGAGCGGCCGGTCCGCGAACGGGCTGCCCGGCCGGATGTGGACTTGACCGGCCTCTAGCCCTGGCACTTCGCGGGTCAACTCGGTGAAGCGCTCGGCGATCCGCGGTGCGCCCAAGATCTGGGCTACCGCGTCGGCCTCCTCGTCGGTGAAGTGGAAGATCGGCTGCGCTTGGTCGGGATCGTCGCGCGCATAACGGACGACGTCGAAGTCGCCGCTGCGCCGGGCGATGATCCCGATCCGCTCGCCGTCGTGGCTGGTGAACTCATACCGCACCCCGATGCTGGGCAGCAGCACCTCTTTGACGTCCACCGCTGCTACCGCCGTTTGGCTGATTTCGGCTTGGAGTGGCGGCCTTGTCGGCGCGCGGCTTCACGCCGCTCGCGTCGACTGCCACCGGCTCCGGCCGCTGCCGTCTGCGCGCCACCGTTGCCTTGCACTTGCGCCGTACCGTCCTCGGCGGGCCCAGAATACGTCAGTTCGGGCGACTCCGTCTCAATTCCCTTGGTGCGCAACGCAGTTGCGGGTTCGCGTGGCCGGGCGGACCCGGCAGACCCGCCAGTGGCCTGCTGCTGCGCGCTGGCCGCTGCGGCGGTGGCGAACTCCGCCAGGTCCTCCGGCTCCTCGACCGGTCCCACCTGCGGGGCCGGTACCGCCTCGACCGAGACGTTGAACAAGAAGCCGACCGACTCTTCCTTCAGGCCCTCGAGCATGCCGGTGAACATGTCGAAGCCCTCGCGCTGGTACTCGACCAGTGGATCGCGTTGGGCCATCGCGCGCAGGCCGATGCCCTCTTTGAGGTAGTCCATCTCATAGAGATGCTCACGCCACTTGCGGTCGATGACGTTGAGCAGCACGTTGCGTTCCAGCTGGCGCATTGCGCCCTCGCCGGCGAGCTCCTCGAGCTCGGCCCCCCGCACCGCGTAGGCACGCTCAGCGTCTTCGACCAACGCGTCGAGCAGCTCCTCGCGGGTGAGCTCACCGGGCTCACCGATCGCCTCCGAGTCGATCAGGTCTTTGTGGTCGATCTTGACCGGATACAGCGTTTTCAGCGCCTCCCAGAGCTGTTCGAGATCCCAGTCCTCGGCGTAACCCTCGGCGGTTGCTCCGTTGACGTAGGCGGCGATCACGTCGACGAGCATGTCGTGAGCCTGCTGCTGCAAATTCTCGCCCTCGAGGAGGCGGCGGCGCTCCTCGTAGATGACCTTGCGCTGCTGATTCATCACCTCGTCGTATTTGAGGACGTTCTTGCGGACCTCGAAGTTCTGCTGCTCGACCTGAGTCTGTGCGCTCTTGATCGCGCGGGTCACCATCTTGGCCTCGATCGGCACGTCGTCGGGCAGGTTGAGCCTGGTCAACAGCGATTCCAGCGCCGCGCCATTGAAGCGGCGCATCAACTCGTCACCCAGCGACAGATAGAAGCGGGACTCGCCGGGGTCGCCTTGGCGCCCGGAGCGGCCGCGCAGCTGGTTGTCGATGCGCCGCGATTCATGCCGTTCGGTACCCAGCACGTACAGCCCGCCGGCCTCGATCACTTCCTTTGCTTCGGCGGCAGCCTCGGCCTTGACCACAGGCAGCTCTTCGTGCCAGGCCTCGTCGTACTCCTCGGCTGTCTCCAGCGGGTCGAGGCCTCGCTCACGCAGCCGGAGGTCGGTGAGAAAGTCGACGTTGCCGCCCAAAACGATGTCGGTACCGCGGCCGGCCATGTTGGTGGCGACCGTGATGGCGCCGCGCCGCCCGGCTTGGGCGACGATGCCGGCCTCTTGCTCGTGGTATTTGGCGTTCAGCACGTTGTGTGGGATACGCCGTTTATGGAACTGCCGCGACAGGTACTCCGAGCGCTCCACGCTGGTCGTACCGATCAGCACCGGCTGACCCTTCTCGAAGCGCTCGCTGACGTCGTCGACGACCGCGATGTACTTGGCTTCCTCGGTCTTGTAGATGAGGTCCGACTGGTCGGTGCGAACCATCGGCATGTTGGTCGGAATGCTGACCACGCCGAGCTTGTAGATCTCGTGCAGCTCGGCGGCCTCGGTCTGCGCGGTTCCGGTCATGCCGGCGAGCTTGTCGTAGAGCCGGAAGTAGTTCTGCAGCGTGATGGTGGCCAGCGTCTGGTTCTCGGCCTTGATCTCGACGTGCTCTTTGGCCTCGATGGCCTGGTGCATGCCCTCGTTGTAGCGGCGGCCGATCAGCACGCGGCCGGTGAACTCGTCGACGATCAGCACCTCGCCGTCGCGGACGATGTAGTCCTTGTCGCGGGAGAACAGCTCTTTGGCTTTCAGCGCGTTGTTGAGGTAGCTGACCAGCGGTGAGTTGGCGGCCTCGTAGAGGTTGTCGATGCCGAGCTGGTCCTCGACGAACTCCACGCCAAGCTCGTGCACGCCGACGGTGCGCTTGCGCAGGTCGACTTCGTAGTGCACGTCTTTTTCCATCAGCGGCGCCAACCGGGCGAACTCGGGGTACCAGTTCGAAGATCCGTCGGCGGGCCCGGAGATGATCAGCGGAGTGCGGGCCTCGTCGATCAGAATCGAGTCCACCTCGTCGACGATCGCGAAGTTGTGCCCGCGCTGGACGCAGTCCTCCAGCGAGTGGGCCATGTTGTCGCGCAGGTAGTCGAAGCCGAATTCATTGTTGGTGCCATAGGTGATGTCGGCGGCGTACGCGACGCGCCGCTCGTCGGGCATCATCTGCGCGAGGATCACGCCGACGTCCAGACCGAGGAAGCGGTGCACCCGACCCATCCACTCGCTGTCGCGTTTGGCCAGGTAGTCGTTGACGGTGACGATGTGCACACCCTTGCCGCCGATGCCGTTGAGGTAGGCCGGCAACACCGAGGTCAGGGTTTTGCCTTCACCGGTCTTCATCTCCGCGACATTGCCGAAGTGCAGCGCCGCAGCACCCATCACCTGCACGTCGAACGGGCGCTGGTCCAGCACCCGCCAGGCCGCTTCGCGGGCCACCGCGAACGCCTCGGGCAGCAGGTCGTCGAGGCTTTCCCCGTCGGCGTGCCGCTTCTTGAACTCGTCGGTCTTGGCCCGCAGCTCGGCATCGGTGAGTTTCTCGATGTCGTCGGACAAGGTGTTGACGTAGTCGGCGACTCGCATGAGGCGCTTGACGATGCGACCTTCACCAAGGCGCAGCAACTTATCCAGCACAGCTTTGTCCCCTACGGATCGGAGTCTCGGGCGCCCTCCATCCTAGGTGACGAGCTGGCGATCGCCGCGGATCGTCAGGCTAGGCGGATCAGCCCGTAGTCGTAGGCGTGCCGACGGTAGACCACCGACGGGCGTTCGGTCTGCTTGTCGTAGAAGAGGAAGAAGTCGTGGCCGACCAGCTCCATCTCGTAGAGCGCGTCGTCCACCGACATCGGCTTGGCCGGGTGTTCCTTGGTGCGCACCACCCGACCCGGCTCGTGGTACTCGTCGACGCCGTCGTGGTCCGGCGCGCCGGTGGCGTCGGTCTCGAAAGCCGGCTCGGGCGGCACGGGCGGCACAGTGGCGGTCGCGGCGGCCAATGAGACCGGGGTCTTGTCGCCGTAGTGGACTTTGCGGCGGTCCTTGACGCGACGCAGCCGGCTTTCCAGCCTGGCGACCGCGGATTCGAATGCGGCGTAGAAGCTATTTGCGCACGCTTCGCCGCGAACCACCGGCCCGCGGCCGCGAGCGGTGATCTCGACATGCTGACAAGACTTGCGTTGGCGACGGTTGCGTTCATGGTCGAGTTCGACATCGAACAGATAGACGGTCCGGTCGAACCGCTCTAAGCGGGCGAGTTTCTCCGAGACGTAGATTCGGAAGTGGTCGGGTATCTCGACGTTGCGGCCCTTGACCACGACCTCGGCGTGCGGTGTCGGTTCGTCCGGCTCGTCGGCTGCTGTCGGTAGTTCGGCGACAAGCTGATCGGAATCCACGGTTTGCCTTGACATACTTGACAACTCGTTTCTCTCGCGTTGCACGCACGCGGCGTGCCCGGCTTCCAGATGCACGCGCCGACGGGGTTTGGTGGTCTTTACCGTGGCCGCCCGCCGGTGCAAGGTGTCGAGAACTCACCCCCTACCCTCTTCGGTGCCGTGGCGCCTCGTTCTATTTCGGATGCGCCTCCTTGAGGCGTTCATGGTGCTTGATCCCGACGGTAGACCGTCTGCGGGCAGAAGTTCCAGTGTTTTGATCCGTCTGTTGCGAGTTCTTCACGAATGCTCACGCGGCAGCTAGCGCCAGCACAGCCGATACCCGCGCTCCCGCGGTTTGCAGGACGCGGACCGATTCACGGGCGGTGGCGCCGGTCGTGACGATGTCGTCGACGAGCAGGACTTCGCCATCTGCCGGCACACGCCTGCTGGTCAGCAGCACCCTTCCGGCGACGTTGCGCTCGCGAGCGGCGCTGCCCAGACCGGCTGAATCGCGGGCCAGCGCCTTCATCCGCAAGGCACGCACCACGGTGATGTGCGGGTGGCCCGCCGTTGCCAGCGTCGCAATGCGGGTGACGGGATCACCGCCGCGGCGACGCGCCGCCCAGTTGCGGGTCGGTGCCGGCACGATCGTCAGCGGGACATCCAGCAGGCCCCACCCGAGCAATCGGTGCACACCGAGCGCCAAGGCCTGGGCCAACGGCGTGACGAGGTCGCTGCGGCCGCGATCTTTCATCGCGACGATCACCTGCCGGCGCGCACCGGCGTAGCGGCCGAGCGCAAACACCGGAACTCCGGGGTCAATGCGCGGGCTCACCACGCGCGGGGCGTCGGGGCTCATGGCCAGCTCTCGGGCGCAGGTTTCACACCAGCGGGTCGACGGCACCCCGCAGCCGCCGCATTCCAGCGGAAGGACGAGATCGAGCACAGCTGGAGTATGGCGGCTGGGGGTGACATGCGGCGTGCCAACACCGTTACGGGAGGAAACTCGACATGTCGAAGAAACTGGCGACGTCTGCACCGATGTCGGCAACGACCGCGTTGAAGTCCGCCGGGAGCACCCCGAAATCTGCGTCGATCACCCCGAGGTCAGCGGGGAGCAACCCTTGACCACTACTCAGATCACCAGCTTCGTCAGCCGCGACGAACGCTTGGTCAGCATCGAGTACCCCTTGGTAAGCCTGGGCCAACTGGTCGTCAACGCCGGTCAGTTCTGTTTGGTCAGCCAGGGGCAGGGCGGATTGGATCGACTCTTGGTCAGCGAGGATCGACGACTCTGAGCCAGTTTGGATCGATTCTTGCCCAGCGAGGAGGGCCGCTTGCTGGGCGTCGAGCGACGCTTCAGGGGCTCCGTCCAACACTTGGGTAGCTTGGGTCAGATCCGCTCCAGCTTGGCCCAACACGTCGTCGCCGTCGTCGGCGTAGGCGGTGGCAATACTTATCATCCCGGCAGCCACGACGGCAGCAGCGGCCATGCCGATACCTATGGCGCATCGGCGGGCCTGGCGAACGAGTGGTTGGTTGCGGCGGTTGCCCATGCGAACTCCGATCTTTCATGGGCGGCAAATACGTTGGGAGCGTTAATTACTCGACCAACGCTAAGGAAGCGACCGGGGGCTTACTAGCCACCGCACGCAAGCTTCTGGCCAGATTGCGCGCCCGCGGTCACGATGCGAGATCACATAGACACGTGAGGTCGGCGTGACCAATTAGGCAGTGCGGCGCAACGTCTTTGCCGGCGGCTCGCGGTAGCGAGCGGCGTGGGCAGCGGCGAACCTGCCGAGATTGGTGAAGCCCCAATCGTAGGCAACCGAAGCCACTGTGACTGTCGATGGGTCCGACTCGATCAAGGTCTGGTGCGCCCGGCGCAACCGCACCTCACGCAGATACGACATCGGCGACATGCCGAGGTGACGCTTGAAAGCTAGCTGTAAAGAACGGACGCTTACCTGACTGCGGGCCGCGATTGCGGACAGCGTCAACGGCAAATCCGCTTCCGCTTCCATGATGTCGACAGCGGTACGAATCGCGCGGGGCAAAACCGGCTGTTCTTCTCCCGTGATAGCGCCGCGTTGGGAATGCTCGGCCGCGAGTAAGAAACCGCGGACAAGGCTGTCGACGAACGGCAATCCGACCAGCGGTTGACCGACCAGGCCGTCGGGTCGGAAAAACTGCTCCGCGAACAGCAGCAGCATGTTGAGAAAGCTTCGGGTAGGCACCGCATCGGTCCGCATGACGGGCACGAAGTCGGGTTGCGACGTCAGCTGTCGACCGAGTGCATCGCTGAGAGCGTCCTCGACAGCCCAACGGTCGATCTTGAAAAGACGTATCTTGCTACCCGTGTCCCAGCGCATCGCGACAGGACCTTCCGGCGCGAACACGGCCGCACTCCCGGGACCACCGGTGACGGACAAGCCCCGGTGTACAAATTCCGTGGGCCCCGACTCCACGAGAAACACGCGATAGCTGCCGCACAACTCGCCGCAATCCATGGCCAGGTCAGCATCGACCGCGATCTCGGAAAGGGCGGCGGGACCCATGCGACCGCCCCGCTGGGCCGTTGAAAGCGAGTCTGGATCAGTCAGCAGATTCAGGTGGGCCTGGCCACAGCCGCACAGCTGGACGAAATCGTCGAACTCCGTCGTCCGCGACCAGGTATGCACATCCGCAGCGTGCCCTGGCAGTCGTTCCGTCACAATCTGGCCCTTCTCACCGTCCGCAGATAACGCTTTCAACGTTTTTCAACGTTCCGATGAGCGAGCCAGTTCGGGTGACGTTCGCCACAGTTGCACCCGCGTGAGTCTCGCACTGCACGCTGCTGATCAGCTGTGGAACTCATTTGAGGTCACTGGGGAAGCATCATGGACCAAGGCCTATTCCGGACGCGTCGGTTGGCCCCCTGTATTCACACGAGCCGTGACCGACACCCACACCACAAACTTCAGTACCGAAATCTCAAAAACCACGTTACGACAGCGGATTTCGATATGACGCAAGGGCCTGGGAATCGATGACCACCACGCTCTTGTCGTCTAAACGGATCCAGCCGCGATTCTCGAAATCGCGCAACGCATGGCCGATCAACTCTGGTGAGGCGCCGACAAGACGCGACAAGTCTTGCAATGTCAGATCATGCACGATACGGACCACTTCGCCATCCAGGTGGCCAAACCGTCTCCTCAACAACAACAGTCGGCTCGCGACACGGCCCGAGACATCAGCGAAGGCAAAGTCGGTCAAGGCGCCCGTCATCTCCTTCGTGCGCCGCGCGTATAGGCGCAGCATTTGAGCGCTGAACTCTGAGCACTCGGCCATCCACATGAGCACTTGACCGCGTTCAATCGGCACCACCAGAACTTCGGTGAGTGCAGTTACGCGCGTCTCGCACACGGCCGGATCGAAAAGCGATACACCACCGGCTATTTCGTAGCTTCCCAGGACGGTCAACGCGATTTCACAGCCACCGAGCCGATAGTGTGAGATCTCCACTTTGCCGGACATGATTACGTAAAGACGACCACCGAAGTTCCCTCGAGCGCAGTTAACGCGTCCCGGCGCGATGCGCACCGGCATCAGTTGCTCGCACCACCGCGACAGAGCCGCAGGATCGGTTTTGCCGAAGAGTCCAGATGCGAGCAGTGCCTGGCGCACATCGTCAGACCGTTCCCGTCGTTCTTGATCCGTTGCCAGTGCTTGTGGCACGGCATGTTTCGCTTTGCCGGCGGGCGTCACTGAACTGGGACTAGGCATCTGCCACCACAACAGAATCGCGCCTATCCACGCCGGCGCTACGGCGGCCACTGGGCTTATCACTTCGCCAACGCTAAGTAGCCCAAGGCAAACTAACTAGCCGCCGCACGCTGCGTCTTGGCCAGAATGCGCAGTCCCGTTGCCGGTACCTCCGGGCGGCCTCAGCCGGGCAGCACCGGCATCGCCCCGGGCACCATGAACGGCGGCACGTCCAGCCAGCCCTGTGGCCCTTCCGCACCCGACATCGACAGCTGCATGACCCCACGCGGATCGGCGACGTACACAATCGACGGATCGGCCGCGATCGCACCCACCGGCAACTGCAGATTTCCGCTCGGGGCATCCGAGTTCACGCCGTCGATGTTGACGTAGGACACCGGGTGCGCAGCGTCGTTGCGACTCACCGCGACGTCGTCGTCGGTGCGCCACGACAACGACACCACCGAGGAGCCCAGCCCGAACCCGAGCCGCCGGGGGTAGGCCAACGCGAATTGGCCGGCCTGCGTCTGCTCGACGCTGGCCAGGATCACCTGGCCCTCGATGACCATCGCCGCCCGCGTCCCGTCCCGCGACAATTGCAGCTCGGCGATCACACCTGGGAAGTGATTGGACACCGCGGCCGAATCAACCGGAAGCCGCGCAGGCTGACCCGAGGCCGTGCTTTGAATGGCACGCAACACGGTGTTGCCGTCGGCCACCACCCACACCGCATCGTCCAGGGACCAGGTGGGCCGCGACAAGCTATGCCCGTCAGCGGCTTCCACCGCCTCGCCGCCAAGATCGCCGATCCACAGCGATGCGGCCATATCCGGCGCGCCCGGCCGAAGCGTCACCACCGACGCCACCTGGTGCCCGCTGCGCGACAGCGCGGCGCCGGTCTGATCCGTCGTCCGCCCGAACGCGCCTGGGACCGGGTCGGAGCGCTGCCCGTCCAGCGAGACCAGCGCCCCGCCCACCAGCGCGTGCACCCCGGCCGCCGCGCCCTCCGCCACACCCGGGTCGGTGGCGGCGACATCAGAGGGGTTCCACCCGGCCGCGAACCTTTCGTCCAGCGCGGCGCCGTCAGCGTTGATCACGTACGGCCCTTTGATGTCGGCGCGCGCCAGGGTCCAGATGATCTGCGCGGCAAGCAACTCCTTGCTGTGCGGGTCGGCGACCGTCAGCAGCTCCAGATCGATTCGGGCCCCGGCGTAACCGCGTCCGATGCCGCTCTTTCCGCCGTCGGCACGAGTCACCGGCCCACGCAGCCGCAGCGGCGGGCCGAGCATGTTGCGGACGCTTTTGGCCATCTCCGGACGCGGACCGGCGATCAGCTTGGAAACCAGTTCGGTGGCCAACTGGTCACGATCGGCCACCGCGACATAACGCGGATCAGGAACGACCGTCTTGCCGGTCGGGTCCGCGAAATACAGCGTGTTGCGCTTATAGGTGGCCTGAAATTGCTGCCAGTCCAAGAACACCCCGTTGGGCAGGCGGTCGATGCGCCAGCCTCCCGGTGTCTTGATCAGCTCGATCGGACCGGGATCCGGCACTACTCCCTCAGCAGTCTCGAACACGCCCATATCCGACAGCGAACCAAGTTTATCTGCCCGCATAGCCACCGAAACCCGTTCGGCGCTGTGGGTTTCGACGAAGACGACGTGGTCGATCAGCAGCGCGCTACCGGCATCGTCCCAGGCGTTCGACGCCGACTGGGTGAGGAACTGGCGTGCGGCGAGGTGCCGGTTGGCAGGATCGGCTGTGGCTTTGAGGAATTCGCGCAACAGCCTGTCAGGGTCCATGCCGGGCGTCGGCTTGGGCAGATTCGACGGTGCCGGTCGCTCGACGGTGCCGATGGCCTGCGGCGCCGACGCGCTCGGCACTCCGGCGCAGCCTGCGATCACGACTGCGAGGGCGATTAGCAGCGCGGTCAGCTTCAGCCCGGCGACGATGCGGGCCGGAACGGCCCGAGGTGGGGGTACCCCCAGCCGCGCAGCGGCGAGGGGGCGAGCCGGGCGATCAGGCCAGCGCATCACGCGCCCCTCTCGGCGTGCTCTCGCGGCCGAAGCTGACGTTCCTTGCGTTCTGGGGCAATCGGTTTCATCGGCAGCGGACTGGTGGTGACCTTATGCCCGCGCACCAGCGGCAGCGTCAGCCGGAAGCAGGCGCCCTGGCCCGGCTCGCCCCAGGCCTCGAGCCGCCCCTGGTGCAGACGCGCGTCCTCGACGCTGATCGCCAGCCCCAGCCCGGTCCCACCGGATCGCCGCACCCGTGACGGGTCCGAGCGCCAGAATCGGCTGAACACCAGCTTCTCCTCGCCGGGCCGCAGCCCGACCCCGTAGTCGCGGACGGTGACGGCGACGGTGTCTTCGTCGGCGGCCATCCGGATGCGTACCGGCTTGTGCTCGGCGTGGTCGATGGCGTTGGCGATCAGATTGCGCAGGATCCGCTCGACCCGACGGGGGTCGACTTCGGCGATCACCTCTTCTGACGGCATGTCGACAATCAGCTGGACGCCGGCGTCTTCGGCTAGGTGACCCACATTGCCCAGCGCGCTGTTGACGGTCGCACGGAGGTCGACCGCCTCCACCGACAGCTCGGCCACGCCCGCGTCGTGCCGCGAAATTTCCAGCAGGTCGTTGAGCAGCGTTTCGAACCGGTCCAGCTCGCTGACCATCAGTTCGGTCGAGCGCTGCAGTGCCGGCTCGAGGTCCTCGCTGTGGTCGTAGATCAGGTCGGCGGCCATCCGGACGGTGGTCAGCGGGGTGCGCAGCTCGTGACTGACATCAGAGGTGAACCGGCGCTGCAGGTTACCGAACTCTTCGAGTTGGGCGATCTGCCGCGAGAGGCTTTCGGCCATGTCGTTGAACGACACCGCCAGCCGGGCCATGTCGTCTTCGCCGCGGATCGGCATCCGCTCGGACAGGTGCCCCTCGGCGAACCGCTCGGCGGTCCGCGCCGCGGCACGCACCGGCACCACCACCTGCCGCGTGACCAACCATGCGATACCGGCCAGCAGCACCATCAACACCAGGCCGCCGGTGGCCATGGTGCCGCGGACCAATGCGATCGTGCTCTGCTCGTTGCCCAGCGGGAAGATCAGGTACAGCTCGAGGTTGGTCACCCGCGACGACGTCGGGGTGCCGATGACCAGCGCCGGACCCGAGAAGCCGTCGGTGTGCACCGTCGCGTACTGGTAGGCCACCTGCCCGGCCTTGACGAACTCGCGCAGCGCGGCGGGCAGCTGGTCCACGGGCCCGGCTGCCGCCGCGGGCCTCGGGCCGTAGCCGGGTACCACCAGCACCGCGTCGAACGCACCGGCCAGACCAGCACCGGAGGTCGGATCGGTTTTCGACGTCAATGTGTTGCGGGCGAGCTGCAGGCTGCTGTCCAGCGAGCGCGCCTCTTCCCCGCTGACGATCCCGCTGACCGTGTTACGGGCCCGGTCGATCTGCTCGGTGGCGGCACGGACTTTGACGTCAAGAACGCGGTTGGTGACCTGGCTGGTCAGCACGAAGCCGAGCACCAGGATCACCGCCAGGGACATCCCGAGCGTTAATGCAACCACCCGAAGTTGCAGCGAGCGGCGCCAAGCGACGCCGACAACTCCACTCAACGCAGCCATGCCCCGCATGAACGGGCCAGAACGACCCGACCGACCGCGAATGCGCGGCTTCGCGCCCCACATCAGAAGCGCCGCTCGCCCCCGCTTCGCGACGTCCGCTGTGAGTCGTCGCGGGCGGTCACGGAGGTCCGGCCTTGTAACCCACTCCTCGAACGGTCAGCACAACGGTCGGGTTCTCCGGGTCCTTTTCGACCTTGGCCCGCAGACGCTGGACATGCACGTTAACCAAACGCGTGTCCGCCGGATGACGGTATCCCCACACCTGTTCGAGCAGCACATCACGAGTAAACACCTGGCGGGGTTTACGCGCCAACGCCACCAGCAGGTCGAACTCCAGCGGCGTCAGGGAGATCTGCTCGCCGTTGCGAGTGACCTTGTGCGCCGGCACGTCGATGTCCACGTCGGCGATCGACAGCATCTCGGCGGGCTCGTCGTCGTTGCGCCGCAGCCGTGCTCGCACCCGGGCGACCAGCTCCTTGGGCTTGAACGGCTTCATGATGTAGTCGTCCGCACCCGACTCCAGGCCCAAGACCACGTCGACGGTGTCGGTCTTGGCCGTCAGCATCACGATCGGGACACCGGAATCGGCGCGCAGCACCCGGCACACGTCGATGCCGTTCATGCCGGGCAACATCAAATCCAGCAGCACCAGGTCGGGGCGCAGCTCGCGCACTGCGGTGAGCGCCTGGGTGCCATCACCGATGACCGCGGTGTCGAACCCTTCACCCCGCAGCACAATGGTCAGCATCTCGGCCAGCGAAGCGTCGTCGTCGACCACGAGAATCCTTTGCCTCATGGTGTCCATGGTGTCACCAGATCGCGATAAAACGGAGCTGCCACACGCGCGTTTCTTGCCCGAATACCACAGCTCGTGGCATTAGGCCGTCAACCTGGCCGCCAGCTGGCCCGCGTCGACGTCGACATCCACCACCAGCCAACGCCCGCCCCAGCCGGCGGCCGCCAGGGCGGAATAGACGGCGCCGGTGCGTTGCTGGAGCTCGTTGTCGCGTTCGTAGGCGTCACGCGACCGGCTGGCATCCTGGCGGGCCCGGTCGCGGGCGCGCTGGCTCGCCAGCTCAGTCGAAACGCCAAGCAGCACTTGCCAATCCGGTGCAGGAAGCTGCAACCGGTGGTATTCCATCTGGTACACCCAGCCAACCACCTCGCCGTCGGCGTCTTGGTACAGGCGGGCGGCACTGTAGGCCGCATTGGACGCCACGTAACGATCCAGAATCACCACATCGTGGTCATCGCACAGTTCCCGGATCTGCGCAGCGGCGCCGGCACGATCCAGCGCGAACAGCATCGCCATCGCATACACCGACGACGCGAGGTCACCGTGCTGGCCGTGCAGCGCCTCGGCCGCCACGTCGGCGGCCACCGACTGCCCGTATCGCGGGAACGCCAGCGTGGCCACCCTCTGCCCGGCGGCTTCGAAGGCCGCACACAGACCCTGCGAAAGTGTCCGTTTGCCGGCGCCGTCGACGCCCTCGATGGCGATCAGCACGGCGCGAGCCTATCCCGTGCGGACCCGATCGATGCTGCTCAGTAGCGGTAGTGGTCCGGCTTGTAGGGCCCGTCGACGTCGACGCCGATGTATTCGGCCTGCTCCTTGGTCAGCTTGGTCAGCTCGCCACCGAGTGCGGCGACGTGCACGCGAGCCACCTTTTCGTCGAGGTGCTTAGGCAGCCGGTAGACCTCGTTGTCGTACTCGTCGTTCTTGGTCCACAGTTCGATCTGGGCGATCACCTGGTTGGAGAAGCTGTTGCTCATCACGAACGACGGGTGCCCGGTGGCGTTACCCAGGTTCAGCAGCCGGCCCTCGGAGAGCACGATGATCGACTTGCCGGTGTCGCCGAAGGTCCACAGGTCGACCTGCGGGCGGATGTTGGTCTTGGTGGCGCCGGACTTCTCCAGCCTGGCCATCTGGATTTCGTTGTCGAAGTGGCCGATGTTGCCCAGGATCGCCTTTTCCTTCATGGCCTTCATGTGCTCAAGCGTGATGATGTCCTTGTTGCCGGTGGTCGTGATGACGATGTCGGCCTCGCCGATCACGTCCTCGACCCGCTTGACATCGTGGCCCTCCATCAGCGCCTGCAACGCGTTGATCGGGTCGATCTCGGTGACGGTGACGCGAGCGCCCTGACCGGCCAGCGACTCGACGCTGCCCTTGCCGACGTCGCCGTAGCCGCAGACCAGCACGTTCTTGCCGCCGATGAGGACGTCGGTGCCGCGGTTGATGCCGTCGATCAGCGAGTGCCGGCAGCCGTACTTGTTGTCGAACTTCGACTTGGTGACCGAGTCGTTGACGTTGATCGCCGGGAACGCCAGGTCTCCGGCAGCGGCGAACTGGTAGAGCCGCAGCACGCCGGTGGTGGTCTCCTCGGTGACGCCCTTGATCGACTCGGAGATCTTGGTCCACTTGTCCTTGTCGGTCTCGAACCGGTGGCGCAGCAGGTTCAGGAACACCCGGTGCTCGGCCGAGTCGTCCTCTTCGTCGGGCGGCACCACACCGGCCTTCTCGTACTGCGCGCCGCGCAGCACCAGCATGGTGGCATCCCCGCCGTCATCGAGGATCATGTTGGCCGGCTCATCGGGCCAGGTCAGCGCCCGCTCGGCGGCCCACCAGTACTCCTCGAGCGTCTCACCCTTCCAGGCGAAGATCGGCACGCCCTTCGGCTCCTCCGGGGTGCCGTGCGGGCCGACGACGACCGCGGCGGCGGCGTGGTCCTGGGTGGAGAAGATGTTGCACGAGGCCCAACGCACTTCGGCGCCCAACGCGACCAGCGTTTCGATGAGCACCGCAGTCTGCACCGTCATGTGCAGCGAGCCGGAGATCCGGGCGCCTTTGAGCGGCTGCACATCGTGGTACTCGCGGCGCAGCGACATCAGACCTGGCATCTCGTGTTCGGAGAGCTCGATGTCGCGGCGGCCGTAATCCGCCAACGACATGTCGGCGACCTTGAATTCGATGCCGTTGCGGACGTCGGGACTCAGCGAGTGCTCGGTCGTCGTCATGTGATGGGCCCAATCCTTCGTCGATGAACTACTTAGCTTGCATACATATTAGTCCCGACGCAGCGTTCACCTCATGCCGGGTCAGTCGGGCTCTGCTCCACCTTATGGCTCCGCTCTCCCCCGCAAGCGGGAGGTGCCCCCACCTCGGGCCTACTGGCCCGCATCGTCGCGCCCACGCCTATTGGCTCCGCTCCTCCGCGGGCCTACGGGCCCGCATCGTCACGGAGCACCCCGTATCGTTCCGCGGCCGGTGTCATCAGCCGAGCCAGATCCGCGGCGACGTCGTGGTCGGCCTCCGGTGGCATCGACACGTAGCTCAGCGCCAGCCGCACGATGGCGCGGGCCAGCATCCCGGCATCGTCCTCACTGGCCTTCACCCAGCTGTTCATGAACGACGACGTCAGCCGGGCCGAGCAGTGCGTAATGATCGGCCCGCTGTCGGTGGTGATGATCTGCAGCAGGTCGGGTTTGGCCACACCGCTCAGCAGCGAGATGACCAGCGGGTCGGCTGCCGATTCCGAGAAGAACGCCCGAAATCCCTGCAGGAAGGCGGCGTAGACGTCGCCGACGTTGGAGTAGATGGCGTCTTCGACGGCGTTCACCAATCGATCGGCCAGCCGCAGCGCATAGCCCTGAGCCAGACCTTGCCGCGAGCCGAACTCGTTGTAGATGGTTTGGCGGCTGATGCCCGCCGCGCGGGCCACGTCGGCCAGCGTTATCGCCGACCAGTCGCGGCTGAGCAGCAGTTCCCGCATCGCGTCGAGCACCGAATCACGCAGAAGGGCCCGTGACGCCTCGGCGTACGGGACCCTTCTCACATTCGCGACAGTAGTCGCCGGCGCGCTGGTCACGAACGAGCGACTTCCACCATCTCGAAGTCGGATTTCGCTGCGCCGCAGTCCGGGCAGCTCCAGTCTTCGGGGATGTCATCCCAGCGGGTGCCGGGCGCGATGCCGTCTTCCGGCCAGCCTTTGGCCTCGTCGTACTCAAAGCCGCACTGCACGCACACGAACAGTTTGTAGTCACTCATTTCGTTACCTCCATCAATTGTCCGATTCTCCCCCGCAAGCGGGTGGGGGTACCTCCAGCCGCGCAGCGGCGAGGGGGCGTGCCCCCACCTCGTGCCGCTTGCGGCACGCATCGTCATCGGACCTCCAAGATGTCGAAGTCGATCTTTTCGCGTACCGCGCAGTCGGGGCAGCACCAGTCTTCGGGTATTTTCTCCCAGCGGGTTCCGGGTGGAAATCCTTCTCGTGCAGCGCCTTTGGCTTCGTCGTACACGTAGTCACAGCCCGTGCAGCGGTAGACGGTCATCACGCCACGGCCCCGTAGCGGGCCAGGATCTTCTCCCGTCGGCGCGGTTGCACGTTGACCCGGGTGATGTCGCCGCCGTAGTGGGCGAGCACCCGGTGATCCATCAGCTTGCGCCACAGCGGCGGGAAGTAGGTCAGCCCGATCAGCGCGGCGTAGCCACTCGGCAGATTCGGCGCCCCGTCCATGCTGCGCAGCGTTTGGTAGCGCCGGGTCGGGTTGGCGTGGTGATCGCTGTGGCGCTGCAGGTGGTACAGGAACAGGTTGGTGACGATGTGGTCGGAGTTCCAGCTGTGCTCGGGCGTGCAGCGCTCGTAGCGTCCGTTGGCGTTCTTCTGCCGCAGCAGCCCGTAGTGCTCGAGGTAGTTGACGGCCTCCAGCAGGCTGAAGCCGAAGACGGCTTGGATGATCAGGAACGGGATTAGCGACGGGCCGAACAGCGCGATCAGCACGCCCCACAACACCACCGACATCAGCCAGGCGTTGAGCACGTCGTTGGACAGATAGGTCTTGGGGTTCCACGGGCTGGCACCCTGCCGGCGCAGCCGCTGTGCCTCCAGCCGCCAGGCCGAGCGCAGACTGCCGAACACGCTGCGGGGCAAGAACTCCCAGAACGTTTCACCGAAGCGAGACGACGCCGGGTCTTCGGGCGTGGCCACCCGCACGTGGTGGCCGCGGTTGTGCTCGATGTAGAAGTGCCCGTAGCCGGTCTGCGCCAGGGTGATCTTGGACAGCCAGCGCTCC
>Ga0209693_10000267_pt1 | contig 20599 bp, 17 predicted proteins | sample HubBroMetageWRM3_FD_188345 | JGI IMG/M metagenome (GOLD analysis project Ga0209693, IMG submission 188345) | Warmed soil microbial communities from the Hubbard Brook experimental Forest, New Hampshire - Hubbard Brook CCASE Soil Metagenome WRM 3... | ecosystem: Environmental > Terrestrial > Soil... | reverse complement strand
ACCCGCTGCGCCCAGCTCCGCTGCGCTTGCGATCACCACGAAATCTCGCTGTTGCCTTCGAGCGCCCCTTCCGCGTGTACTGTTCGACGTCCGAACAGCCGATACGCGACGACAGGAGATCGGCCGATGCGTCGCACCAGGCCAACCTCGCCCATCGTGCGGTGGACCGTGACCGCGGTTGGCCTGTTGATGGTCGGTTATCTGGCGGTCCTGGCGCTGCGGCCCTCCGTCGACGACTCGTTTCCAGCCTGGCTGGGGTGGTTCGGCCGACCGGGATCGATGCCGACGCTCGGGATCGTGGTGATGGTGCTGATCTTGGTGTGCGTGGTGACCTTTCGGTCGGACAGCGGCCACCGGGTGGTGGGCATGTCGTTCACCGTGATCGCCGTGCTGATCGGCATGAGTGCGGTCCTGGGCCTCAGCTCGTACTGGGGATGCCACGATGCCAACCACCCGGCCTTTTTCACCCCGCTGATGGCCACAGCCCAGCTGGTCAAAGGCGGCATCGGCGACTACTCGCTAAGCGGGCGCACCTGCCCGAGCCCCACCCCTGTCGGCCTGGAACTGGCACGGATAGCGGCGTTGTCGGCGATCTTCACCGGTTTGGGTGGCGTCGTGGTCGGGGTGTTCCGGGCCCAAGTGGACCGGGTGCGGGCCAACCTCGCCGATTCCGTCACCGCCATCGTCGGTGTCGACAACGACACCCAATCGATTATCAGCGGAGTCGCGCGGACACTGGACCGGCGCAGCACCCTGGTCGTCATCACCGGCGCCAGCGACGACCGTGTGCAGCTGGCCCGCAGGCAGGGCGCCCGCGTGGTGCTGGTGGACTTCAACACCCCGTCCACCCTGGTGTCGCTGCGATTGTGGCGCCACTTGTCGCGCCTCTACCTGATGGCGCCCGACCCGGCGGTCAACCTCTTGTGGCTGGACCTGATCAGCCGTCGACTCTCCGAGGTCGCTCACAAGCAGCGGTTGCCCCTCATCGTGCGCATGGATGACCCTTGGCTGGCCGAGGCGTGGCGCGCGCAGCAGTTCGGCGGATCGGACACGCGGTGGGCGGCCGACGTGGTCGGCAAGTACGAAGTGACCGCAGGCAGACTGCTCGACGGCATCATCGCGACGGGGCGAACAGAGCGTGTATTCGTCTGTGGCACTTCGCAATTGACCCTGGCATTGTGCGCGGACCTGACCCAACGCGCCCTGGAACGCGACTTCCACACCCCGCCCGGCGCGGTCCCGCTGCCCGCGCTCACCCTGGTCGAAAGAGATGCCGAGGAGTATTTGCGGGATCACGAGTTCTACCGCGAGCAAGCCGGGTTTATGTCGGAGGGACCGACCATCGACGCGATAGCGGAGGCGCCGACGATACCGACCATGCTGAAGCTGATCGGTGATGCCGATCCCGCAACCAGCGCGGTGATCTTGGTGGACACCCATGGCGCGACAACCGGTACCAGGCTGGCCGCCCGCTTCCCCGACATGCCCGTTTACGCCTCGGACCTCAACACCAGCATCAGTGATGACTCGATCCAGGTGGTCGGCATGCTGCAGTCCTACTCTCTGGTACTCGACACCCGCGAGGGACAGGTCCAGGATGCGTGGGAGCGCGCGGCACGGCTGATCCATGAGCGCTACGTGTCGATGATCGACCCGGAGGCGCCGCGGTCCCCCGCCGCGATGCCGTGGGCCGAGCTCAACGAGTTCTACCGCGGGTCGAACCGACGCCAGGTGCGCAACGCCTTATGGATGGTTGAACAGATCGCGGGACATACCTGGAATACCTGGGGCAGCCCGCCGGCGCAGCTGTCCGGGCACGACATGGCGGGTTTACCACCGTTGGAACAACTCGCTCTGATGTGCTTCGACCACTACTCGGCGATGAGCATGGCCCAAGCAGAGCACGAGGACTGGTGCCGCTACTACCGTCGCAACGGATGGAAATACGGTTCGCCCCGCGACGACTCCCGCAAGATCCACGACAAGCTGGTCGACTGGTCGGTGGTCGAAAGCAAGCCGGATCTGCTCAATGCTGCGGTGCGGAGCTTGGCGGGCACGTTGTGGAGCCTGCGCCAGTTGGGCTTTCGGTCACGTCCGCTATGGCAGCCCTTCACCAGAATCGGAACCGTCGCCGCCGAACAACGCGGCGCCCCATGGACGTGGACGTCGGACTCGGGACACACCATGCGCGCCAACGCCGGCGACTGGGCGGTGCAGGAAGACGGAAAGGTCTGGTCAATACGCGACGACATTTTCCAGGAGACCTACGAGCCGGCCGGCGACGGACGGTGGCAACGAAAGGGACGGGTACAAGCTCGTCCAGCGAGCCCGGGTGAAGCGGTCAACACCTTGGAGGGCCCGACCACTGCGGCCGACGGCGACTGGGTCGTGCGGGGACCCGGCGGCGAGCAATGGCCGGTTCCCGGTGACGAGTTCGGGCGCCGCTACGCCGAATTCCACCCACCAGAAGAAGCCCATGCTCACGACGGCGGTGCCGGATAAGCGTCGGGCGTTGTCGACCCAAATAGTGCGGAGAATCTGCGCATCGTGACTGGACCCGACACTGATACGGTATCGGCGCATGTGCAAACCGTCGCGCATGTAGGCCTTCGCCACAGTTCGTTTGTTCCGCCTCACCCTAGGAGACTGCGATGGCGCTGTTCATCAGCTACTCGAGCCAAGATCGGTCGACGGTCGACGCCCTGACGACCGCGCTTCGGCGCGGCCAACAGCAGGTTTGGTTCGACCAAGAGCTCGGCGGTGGCGACTCCTGGTGGGCCAAGATCGTGGAACAGATCCGCTCCTGTGACGTATTCGTCGTCGCGCTGTCGAACAACTGGCTACAGTCCAAGCCCAGTCAGTCCGAGTTGCGCTACGCGCAGGCCCTGAACCGGCCGATCCTTCCCGTTCGGATCGGCGAGATCGACAGCATGCGCGTGAATCCCCTTGCCGCGTTGCAGATCATCGACTACCGGGAACCGTCCGTCGACGCCGGCATTCAATTGGTCACCGCGGTGCACGCGCTGCAAAGCAAGCCTGTGCCGTTGCCGGACCCGCTACCTGAAGAGCCGCCGGTGCCGTTCGGCTACATAACGCGGTTGGGCAACACTCTCGCTGAAAAGGAGCTCAGCCCGCAGCAGCAGCTTCAACTTTTGGTCGAACTCAGATCCGGACTCGATGAGGACGGCGACGACCCCAGCGCCCGCAGCGACATCGCCCAACTTCTGCGCATGCTGCGCCTGCGACACGATGTGACCTACCGCACCCGAAACGACATCGACAACGTGCTGGCGTCGATCGCGTCGACCGAATCTTCGCCGGCGGCCGCGTCGGCAAAACCAGCTGCGGCGGAACAGCCGCCGACGACCCCGGCACAACCCGGCACCGGCGCTCAGCCGGTCAGCAGCCCGGCGCCGGCCCGGCCGCCGTCAACTGCTGCAGTCCGCGGCAATGCGGCCGGGGGTGGATCTAACACGCGGTTGATCGTCATTGGTGCTGCTGCGGCTGCGGTCGTCGCCGCAATCGCGGTGGTGGTGGTGCTGGTAACGCAGGGCGGCAAGTCCAAGCCGGCTCCTAATGCCAGCGGCGTGATCCCCGCGAGCCCTGCGAGCCCCGCGGGCCCTGCGGGCCCCGCGAACGCTACGAGGCTGGACTCGTATCTGCTTGGCGCCGCGGATATCGGCACCATCGTGGCCGACCCAAACTTGGTGGCCGCAGAAAGAACCGTGCACCTGCGTACCCTCAGGGAAACACTGTCCAACGTGGACTGCCTGGGCGCGTACGAGCCCATTGAGGAGGCGGTGTACCAGCCCAGCGGCTACACCGAGGTCAGGGGCCAGGCAGTGCAGACAGCCGGAGAAGATCCGGCCCACCGGATATTCGAATCCGTCGCGGCTTTTCCGTCGGCCGAAAAAGCCAGCGCATTTGTGCAAACGTCGGCGGACAAGTGGAAAGCTTGTGCCGGGCAACAGGTCACGACGACCTTCAATGACAAGACGAGTGCATGGACATTCGGGGCTCTGGACGGGGCCGCGCCGAGGATTGCGCAGGAGAGAAAACCAGCAGAAGGCACCCGGACCTGCCACCATGTGCTCCACGCGGCATCCAGCGTGGTCATCGACGTCCTGGTGTGCGGCGCGGATGTGGCGGCTGGTCAAGCGGGCAAGATCGCGGGGCAGATAGCCGCCAAGGTGGGGCAATAACGCAGCCAGAACCGCGTCGCGACATGGAGCGGCCCCCGAGCAAAGTTCCTGGTTGGACAGACCGGGAGCTCGGGGGCCGGGTGGCTGCGGGGAATTCGCCAGCGCGCGTGAATCGCTAGCTCTCTTCCGAGCCAATTGCAGCTAGCGCGCAGCCACCTCACATGTCCATGAAGCTATCAATTTCGCGGACCACCTCCTTCCTTGTGTACGGCCGACCGTACCCGCCATTTCGCGAACCGACAACAGAATTCGCTGTCTCAGCGATCGCTGACGATCGCGGCGCCGACCAGTTCGGCGAATTCTGCAGCCCATGGCGGTCGGGACAGTCGCCGCCCGTCGAGCGTGTGCACGCGGGCGGCCAGAGTCATGCTCGACACCAACCAGATCCCTTGGGCGGCATGTAGGTCGGCGATCCGCAGCGCGCGATAGTCGCAGTCGTACCCCTTGGCTCGGGCCACCTCGAAGAGGGCCTGCTGCGTGGTGCCGCGCAGGATCGGATACCACGGCGGCGGCGTCAGCAGGCACGGATTACCGCCGCTTGGGTCAGAATCAGTGGCGATCACCACTGTTGAACGCGGGCCTTCCAGGATGTAGCCGTCCGTGCTGACGAAGATGGCGTCACCGGCGCCTTGCCGGGCTGCATGGCGCAAGACGGCCATGTTGACCGCGTAAGACAGTGTTTTCGCGCCGGCCAGCAGCCACGGCATCGCATCGATACCCGTGGCCGGCAACCCGCAGTTCAGCGTGACCGCCGACAACCCGTCGCGCCGAACTGCGGCCACTCGTTCCGGCACAGCGTTGACCATCACATAGGCGGTTGGCGCCGAGCCGCTCTCGCGGCCGCGGCTGTAGATCAGTCGCATCGCGCCTTCGTCGTCGGTGCCTTCGGCCCACTGCCGCGTGGCCACCTCAATCGCGCGCCGCCAATTCGGCAGGTCCGGTTCCGGTAAGTCCATCAATTTGGCCGACTGCTTCAGTCGATACAGATGCGACTCGACCAGGCAGGCGCCACCTGCGCGGACCAACAGCGTCTCGAAGACGCCGTCGCCGCGAACCGCAGCGAGGTCGTCCGCGTGCAGCAGCGCTGCCCCCGGCGGATGTATCTCGCCGTCCAGCGTGACAACGACGCCCGTCTGCCCAGCCATGGAGAAGAAGCCTAGCCACCGGGCGCGCGCCGGATCCGTAGAGTTGACCTGTGAACCGCGCCGGCGACGATGCAGAGCGAAGCGATGAGAAGGAGCGGCGCTGATGGCCGGCGCCGGCGACGATGCAGAGCGAAGCGATGAGAAGGAGCGGCGCTGATAACCGAAGCCGGCGACGATGCAGAGCGAAGCGATGAGAAGGAGCGGCGCACATGACTGCAGTACCTGCGCCCGATTCCGGACCCGATGCGGGCGAGATCTGGCATTACGGCGACCCGCTGGGAGAGCAGCGGGCGGCTGAAACCGATGCGGTGCTGGTGGACCGCTCGCAGCGCGCTGTGCTCACCCTGACCGGCAGTGACCGGCAGACCTGGCTGCACAGCATCTCGACTCAGCACGTCAGCCAACTCCCCGACGGCGCCAGCACCCAAAATCTCAGCCTCGACGGTCAGGGCCGGGTTGAGGACCACTGGATCCAAACCGAGCTGGGCGGCACCACGTATCTCGATACCGAACCTTGGCGGGGTGAGCCGCTATTGAGCTACCTGCGCAAGATGGTGTTCTGGTCTGAGGTCACCCCGGGGACCGCCGATACGGCGGTGTTGTCGCTGCTGGGGCCCCGCCTGGCTGACCAGGCTGTGCTCAACGTGCTCGGGCTGGACGCTCTACCCGCCGAGCTGACCGCGGTTCCTGTGGCCGGTGGTGGCTTTGTGCGCCGGATGCCCAGCGCGCCTGCTGGGCAAATCGAGCTGGACCTGTTGGTACCGCGTGGCGAGTCGGCCGTCTGGCAGAACCGATTGGCGCGGGCGGGCGTGCGGTCGGCCGGGGTGTGGGCCTACGAAGCCCACCGGGTGGCGGCGCTGCGTCCGCGGCTCGGCGTCGACACCGATGAGCGCACCATCCCGCACGAGGTGGGTTGGATCGGTGGCCCCGGCGAGGGCGCCGTCCACCTGGACAAGGGCTGCTACCGCGGGCAAGAAACCGTCTCGCGGGTACACAACCTGGGTAAGCCGCCCCGGATGCTGGTGTTGTTGCACCTCGACGGCTCGGTGGACAGACCTTCGACAGGCGACGCGGTGCTGGCCGGCGGTCGTGCCGTCGGCCGCCTCGGAACGGTGGTCGAGCACGTGGACCTGGGACCGGTGGCGCTGGCGCTACTCAAGCGTGGGCTGCCGGCCGACACCGAACTGGCGACCGGCCCCGACGCCGCGGTCGCTGCGGTGATCGAGATCGATTCTCTGCCACCTGCGGACGAGGGCGGCGCGGGGCGGCGCGCCGTCGAGCGGTTACGGGGGCGGTGACGTGGGAACTACTGATGAACTCCGCCACAGCGGGCGCGGGGGGGCCGACGCCCGGTCACGAGGCACGGTAAACTATCGGCAGGACGATAAAACACCAGGAGATCGGAGCCGCCTAACTTGTTAGGCCGCTCCGTTTATTGCGCGAGGGGGTTCCCCCATGGGCCGCGGCCGGGCTAAGGCAAAGCAGACCAAGGTTGCTCGAGAACTTAAATACAGCTCCCCTCAGACCGACTTCCAGCGGCTTCAGCAGGAGCTGTCAGGAACGGCTACTGACGACTCCAACCAACTCGACGGCGCCCGCGCCGACGAACCATGGGTCGACGAGGACGACTGGCGCCGCTAACATTTGCCGCTGCCCGATGCCGATGCGCTTTGCATCGGCATCGTGTTAATCCGGTGAGGCCCGGTTTCAGAATCTCGGGTGTTGCCCGACGAGTTTGGTCCGAGGGCCTTCCTTGCCGCCTTTGCCGACGGTTCCCAGCACCCAGCAGTCCAGGTGCCGTGCGGTCAATATGGCCCGGGCACGGTCGGTGTCTTCCGGCGCGACGATGGCGATCATGCCGACGCCCATGTTGAACGTCTTTTCCATCTCTTCACGCCCGACTCGGCCGCGCTGGGCGATCATGGTGAACACCGGCGCGGGCGTCCAGGTGCCGCGGTCGACCTCGGCGACCAGCCCGTGCGGGATGACGCGTTGCAGGTTGCCGGCCAGCCCGCCGCCGGTGACGTGGCAGAACGTGCGTACGTGGGTTTCGGCGGCCAGCGCGAGGCAGTCTTTCGCGTAGATCAGGGTGGGCTCCAGTAATTCCTCGCCCAGCGTGCGGCCGAATTCCTCCACATAACCGGCCAAGTTCATCCGGTCGATCTCCAGCAGAACTGTGCGGGCCAGTGAGTATCCGTTGGAATGCAGGCCGGAAGAGCCCAGCGCGATAATGACGTCGCCGGGTTTGACGCGGTCGGGCCCCAGCACATCGTCGGCCTCGACCACGCCGACGGCGGTGGCCGAGATGTCGTAATGGTCCGGTTCCATCAAACCTGGGTGTTCAGCGGTCTCGCCGCCAAGCAGCGCGCAGCCCGCGCGCACACACCCCTCGGCGATACCGCCGACGATGGCGCTCAGTCGTTCCGGCACCGCGCGGCCGACCGCGATGTAGTCCTGCAGGAACAATGGTTCGGCGCCGCAAACCACGAGGTCGTCGACCACCATTGCGACCAAGTCGAGGCCGACGGTGTCGTGCTTGTCCATCGCCTGAGCGACCGCCAGCTTGGTGCCCACCCCGTCGGTGGAGGCCGCCAGCACCGGTTCGCGGTAGTCGCCACGCAGAGCGAACAATCCGGCGAATCCGCCCAGCCCACCGCGCACCTCAGGTCTGGTGGCTTTTGTTGCCAGCGGCTTGTATAGGTCGACGGCGCGCTCACCGGCATCAATGTCCACTCCGGCAGACGCGTAGGTGATGCCCTGGCTGCCCGGGTCTTCTCCGGGGCTTTTTCCGGGATCGGTCATCGCGATAAAGGCTACCGGGCGGCGCTCACCACCGGTATCGCACGTCTTGCCGGATCCAGCGAAATTTGGGCCCGGCGGCTCAGTGGCTAACGGGAACTTCATCGGCAGCGAGATCGCCCATCGCGGCGCCGCGCGCCGCATTGGCGAGCATGTGCTCGACGACGTTCTTACCGAGCACGGACTCGCTGGGCAGCTCGATGGGATACTTGCCGTCGAAGCAGGCGGTGCAAAGCCGCGAAGCCGGCTGCTCAGAGGCCGCGACCATACCCCGCAGGGAGATGTAGCCCAGGGTGTCGGCCCCGATGGCATGCCGCACCGCCTCGAGCATCTCCTCCTCGTCTTCGACGGCGTTGGCGATCAACTCGGCCGGCGACGGGAAGTCGATACCGTAGAAGCACGGCCACTTCACCGGTGGTGAAGCGATGCGCACGTGCACTTCGAGCGCACCGGCCTCGCGCAGCATTCGCAACAATGCGCGCTGGGTGTTTCCCCGCACGATCGAGTCGTCGACGACGATCAGCCGCTTGCCGCGGATCACCTCTTTAAGCGGGTTCAGCTTCAGGCGGATGCCGAGCTGGCGGATGGTCTGCGACGGCTGGATGAATGTGCGCCCGACGTAGGCGTTCTTCATCAGGCCCTGCCCATAGGGGATACCGGACTCCTGCGCGTATCCCACGGCGGCGGGGGTGCCCGATTCCGGCACCCCGATCACCAGCTCGGCGTCGACCGGGCATTCACGGGCCAGCCGACGACCGATGTCCACTCGGGTGGCGTGCACGGACCGGCCGGCGATCGTGCTGTCCGGGCGTGCCAGGTAGACGTATTCAAAGACGCAGCCCTTGGGCGTGGGGTTGGCGAACCGGGTGGAGCGCACCCCGTCGGCGTCGATAGCAAGCAGTTCGCCCGGTTCGATGTCGCGGACGAAGGAAGCGCCGACGATGTCCAGCGCGGCTGTTTCTGAGGCCACCACCCAGCCGCGATCCAGCCGTCCCAGCGACAGCGGCCGCACCCCGTGCGGGTCACGGCATGCGTACAGCGTGTTCTCGTCCATGAACGTCAGGCAGAACGCGCCGCGCACAGTCGGCAGCAGTTCCAGCGCCGCCTGTTCCAGGGTGGAATCGGCTGCGCCGTGGGCCAGCAGCGCACCCAGGATGTCAGAGTCGGTTGTCGCCGGAGCCGGGCAGCGCCTGCCGATCAACCCCGCGTCGCGGGCACGTGCGGCAAGGGCAGCGGTGTTGACCAGATTTCCGTTGTGCCCCAATGCAACTCCGGTGCCGGCGGCGGTGTTGCGGAACACCGGCTGGGCGTTCTCCCAGGTGGTGTCGCCTGTAGTGGAGTAACGGCAGTGCCCGATGGCGACGTGGCCGTGCATTGCCGCCAGCGTCTGCTCGTCGAACACCTGGCTGACCAGACCAAGGTCTTTGAAGACCAGCACCTGAGACCCATCGGCGACAGCGATCCCCGCGGCTTCCTGGCCGCGATGCTGCAGCGCATACAGTCCGTAGTAGGTGAGTTTGGCTACTTCTTCGCCCGGGGCCCACACCCCGAATACACCGCACTCTTCACGGGGCGAGTTCAGGTCCTGCTCGGGTTCCTGGACGGTCACGATTTGGCGGCTCCCCGGGGAACGGTTGGTGACGTAACGGAGTCTACGGCCACGACGGCTCCACCACCGAATCCTTCCCGCGTGTCGGCTGCGGGCAACGCCACACCATCGCTCAAAACGGCAGTTCAGGACGCTAATTCAGCTCAAGGCGAACCCAAAACGATCAGGGGCAGCCAATGCCCGATTTCACCGGCCCGGGAGCCCGACAAGGTCAGCGCCCCGGTGGCCGTCGCCTCCGCCAGTCCCAACAGCCCGGTGGCAAGCAGCAGCCACGTCCGCGGATCGGCCTCCACGACATTGGGTGGCGTGCCACGGGTATGCCTGGGCCCGGAAATGCACTGCACCGCGGCAAACGGCGGGATTCGCACCTCGACGCTGGCGCCGGGGGCCAGTGCGGCAAGGGTGCGCGCGGTTAGCCGAACCGCGGTCCCGAGCGCGGCCCGGTCCGGCGGCGGACGAGTTTCGTCACGCAACCAGTCCGCAACGGCCAGCACAACCTGCCGAGTCTTTGCCGGATCGGCGCTATCCCGGGCTGCCATACCTTAGCGTCTCAGAATCATGAGGCGTGGTCGTCGCAGGAAGCGGCCACCGTACAAAGGCGAAGTCGACGTTGGTGGCTGCCAGGGCGGGATTGGTGATGGATCCGGGGTCGAAGGTCACCTGTAACGGGGTGGAGATCGGCCGAGTGTCCAGCATCAGCGAGATCACCCGTGACGGCAGGCCGGCCGCCACGTTGGTGCTGGGTGTGACGCCGAAATACGTCAACCTGACCTCGCCGAAGAACCCGGCGGCGCAATCGATCACGCCGTCCACCGTGATCGACGCGACATCGGTGACGACTGAATTCAACACCCTGTTCGAGACGCTGACCTCGATCGCCGAGAAGGTCGAACCGGCCAAGGTGAACCCGACGCTCACCGCGCCCGCAGCGGCGCCGACCGGGTTGGGCGACAAATTCGGCGCGACGATCGTCAACGCCGATACCGTCCTCGATGACGTGAACCCGCGAATGCCACAGGCACACTACGACGTTCAACGGTTGGCGGCCCTGAGAGACACCTACGCCGACGCGGATGTCTTCGGGCGCGGCAGGCCGTACCTGGCGCGGGGGGCCGCCGATCTGGCTCCCACCAGCCAGCTGCTCGGCGAGTACAGTCCTGAGATCTTCTGCACCTTCCGCAACTACCACGACATCGCACCCAAGATCTACGCCGACCTCGGGAACAACGGCCACTCGCTGGGGGCGCGCTCGTCGGGGGCCATCGCAGGGGCGCCCGCCCCGTACATGTACCCGGAGAACCTGCCACCGACCAACGCCAAGGGTGGACCCGGAGGGCGACCGGGCTGTTGGCAGAGGATCACTCGAGAACTCTGGCCGGCTCCGTATCCCGCGGTGGATGACGGCGCCAGCATCGCTCCGTACAACCACCTCGACGTCGGTTCACCGCTGGTCGTCGAATACGTGTGGGGTCGCCAATTGGGCGATAACACCATCAACCCCTAGAAGGACACGCCATGCCACCCGCAGACTCTGGTTCACCGACCCGCACGGTACCCATCGCCCGTCGGCTCGTGGCGTTCGCGTTGACCGCGGCGACGCTGTCACTGGCCGGCTGCGGCGACTCCGGCGACACCGGCGACGACGACTCGGAGAACGACTCGTCCCCGGCCACCAAGACCGGGTACACTCACGACACAATCGCAACCGAACACGATATGACACACTTGCTACCGACAGGTTGCAGTCAGGTGTCGGAGAATCGCTAAATCGGCTGCCTTGCACGAAGTGTCGCCTTACCGGCACCATATATACAAACCCCATTTTAGCGGGGGTCTCATGCTTCGACGCTGAACGCCTGAGATTCTCGCGGATTCCCAGCGAGTTCCTGAGGCGGTGTTTCCGATGGCCAAGTTCGTTTGGCGCGACGGCGTTCAGCCCGCTCGGCGCACCCTCGACCCCATCATTGTCACTCGGCAGGGCGAGATTGCCCGCCTGGAGTCCAGGCTTACCCCGCAAGAGGCACAGATCGAAGACCTGGTCTTTCTGCGAAAAGTGTTGAACCGAGCCACCATTCCTTATCTATTCATCCGCAGCCACAAGAACCTGCCAATTCTCGCGATCGATATCGAATTGCGTCCCGCGGTCGAGCGCGCACTCACGGCAGCATGTGCCGACGAACCGATGTACGCCAAAACTATTGATGAGCGTGGGATTTCTCCCGTGCTGGTGGCCAACGGCAATCTCTCCAGGTTGGTCGACCCGCATATTGTGCGGCTGTATCGACGGCGGATCGCACCAGGAGGATTCCGGTACGGGCCGAAGTTCGGTGTCGAAATGCAATTCTGGGTGTTCGAGGAGACTCTGGTCCGCTGCCCGGTGGAAAACTCTCTCACTCGCACCGTGGTGCCCCGCAACGAACTAAAGCCGGCAACCGTCAAGCTCTACGGGTACAAGTGGCCGACCATCGAGGGGATGTTCGCCCCGCACGCCAGCGAGGTGACGTTCGACATCGATATGGTGTTCTCTTGGGTCGACGGTAGTGATCCCGAGTTTCAGGCCCGACGCGCGGCACAAATGTCACAGGTCGTAGTGGGTGAAGGCGACGACGCCGAGGCGCGGATCCGCCAGATCGACGAGTTGAAATTCGCTTTGCGTTCGGTGAACATGTTTGCTCCATGGATCCGTCGCATCTTCATCGCGACGGATTCCGTTCCGCCGCCATGGTTGGCAGACCATCCAATGATCACCATTGTTCCCGCCGAGGAGCACTTCTCGGATAGGGCCGCGTTGCCTACCTACAACTCGCATGCGGTGGAAAGCCAGTTACACCACATCCGCGGCCTGAGCGAGCATTTCCTCTATTCCAACGACGATATGTTTTTCGGTCGACCGCTCAAGGCCACCATGTTCTTCTCCCCTGGCGGCGTTACCAGATTCATCGAAGCCAAAACCCGGATCGGGCTCGGCGTCAACGATCCGACGCGCAGTGGCTTCGAGAACGCGGCCCGGGTGAACCGGCAGCTCCTCTTCGAGCGGTTTGGACAGGTCATCACCCGCCATCTCGAGCACACCGCCGTCCCGTTGCGCAAGAGTGTGCTGATCGAGATGGAGCGGGAATTCCCCGAGGAATTCGCCCGCACCCAGGCCAGTGCGTTCCGGTCCGGGACCGATATCTCGGTGACGAACTCGTTCTACCACTACTACGCCCTCATGACCGGACGTGCCGTCCAGCAAGAAAAGGCCAAAGTCCGGTATGTGAACACGACCACGCGCGAGGGCCTCGGCTTACTTCCCGAGTTGCGGAAGCGACGCGGATACGATTTCTTCTGCCTCAACGACAGCAGCTTTCCCGAAGTCTCCGCCGCCGAGCGAGCCGACGAGGTCGTCAATTTCCTGGAACGCTACTTCCCAATACCGGCGCCGTGGGAGAAGGTCGCCTCTGATGTCGGTGCCGTCAATTCCCCCGAGCTTGCGCCCCCGACGGCGACAGCACCATCGGAGGGTGCGCAAATAGCGAATCCCGCCCAGACGGTTCGATGAACAAGCCGCTTTCGGTGATTTTGCGTCGCGCCTGCTCGGGAGGGACAAAGGTGCCGACAGTTTTTCCGCCGCCAAGCGGAATCACGGAGTGCACCACGGTGTCCTGATACACGTGCACCAGGTTGCACCCCTGGGCGCCGTCTCTGCCGCGAGTTCCCCCGGCGGCAACGGTGAGATCTTGGGTGTAGCAGGTAGCCGAGGCGACCGACACCGGAATTCCGACGAAGGTGGCGTTGGTCGAGTAGTGCAGGTGCCCGGCCAAAATGGCACGAACATCGGTGCCCTTGAGCACCCGTCCAAGCGAAGCCTGGTCGCGCAGTTCAACTGTCACGGCCAGGTCCAAGACACTCGGAATCGGTGGGTGATGCAACGCCAATATGGTGCCGTCCGGTGCTGGGGCGGCCAGTTCTTCGGCAAGCCAATCCAACTGGGACACCGTGATTTCGCCGTAGTGGTGTCCCGGAACCGACGTGTCCAGCGTGACGATCCGTAGCCCGTCGATCATGCGCACGCGGTCGAGCGGCGCCATCGAGGGCGCCTCGTCCAGGAGCAGCCTGCGTAATTCGGCCCGGTTGTCGTGGTTGCCCATCACCCAGACGAGCTCGGCATCCAACTCGGCGGCGAACGGTTCAACCAGGCCTCGAAGCTTTCGGTATGCCTGCGGCTCGCCCGTATCGGCCAAATCGCCGGTGAAAATGATCGCGTCGGGGCGCAGGCCGGAGTGTGTCAGCTGCTCGAGCAGCTCGCCAAGCCGGCCATCGGCATTTACCGCCCCGTAGAGAGAGGCGTCGCCCCCGATGAGATGGGTATCGCTGATGTGTAGAAGAACGTAATCCGGCCGCGGGTGCTCCGCGGCCCTGAGTCTGTGCACCGGAGGTGCCAACCCCTTCCATGGCCGGTTAACTTAGATGAAACAATCCTACCCGCGTTGCCGCCGAATTCCGCGCAGTTGTGAGATGTTCCACCACCGTCGGGGGGTCAAACGCCGCTGTACCGCCAGCGCGGCTGCTGCGCCGGCTTCGTTGATGGCCAGGTGCGTCAGCATCGGTGCCGCCAGGCTGCCGGAACGGTCGGCCAGCCAACCGAACAGCCAGCCGCCGATGCCGGTGGCCAGCACGGTGCCCATCAGTGGTTCACCCGTCGCGCGCGCGTCCGCGATGTGAGACAGCCCAAATGCAGTGGCCTGCAGCAACCGTCCGCCGGAGTTACCGAAAGCAACGGAACCGACGGTGGCCAGCGCCGCGCGGAATGTGACCTCCTCGGCCCAGACGGTGCCGACGGGTATCCGCACCAGCAGCCAGCCCGGCGCCGAGGCCGGCAGCTCGCGACCAGACATCGACAGCCGCACCGCCGGCACCGAGGTGCTCGCAGCGATCGCGGTCGCCGCCACCGCCCCGGCCGCTGACCCCAGCCGCAATCCCGCCCACAGCAGCGGCGGGCGCAGGCCCAGCGGCGAGCGGGTCCCCAGCACCAGCAACCCGCCCACCCCGGCCTGCACTGCTACCCGCCGCGCAGCCGGTAGCCGCGGACTGACGAAGCTCCAGCCGACCAGGGCAGTCGCCAAAGACAGCGCCTGCATCTGACGAAAACTACTGTCCCGCATCAGGATTCATCGGCATTCGTGAGTATTAAAAGCAGCCGCTCACCCGAAGAATCGCGGCAACACGGCCTCGGAGGTCGCGCGCAATTCCGCCAGGGAAACGGTGAACAGGTCCTGAATCTCTATCGAGTCCGAATCCTGGTCGACGACGCCGACACGGGTGACCGGCAACCCGCGCGCCTCGCACATCGCAGTGAATCGGCTCTCCTCGGTGCGTGCCACCGCGACCAGCGCTCGGCCCGCCGACTCGGAAAACAGCGCAACGAACGGGTCGGTATCCTCGGGAAGCACTATGCGGCAGCCGGTTTCACCTGCCAGTGCCGACTCCACGATCGCCTGAGCGAGGCCGCCTTCGGAAAGGTCGTGCGCTGCGGAGACCAGCCCGTCTCGCGACGCCGAACTCAGCACCTCGGCCAGCAACTTCTCGCGCGCCAGGTCGACTATGGGCGGCCGCCCACCGAGATGGTCCGCTGTCACCTGCGCCCAGATAGAGCCGTCGAACTCGTCGCGTGTGTCGCCCAGCAGCATCAAAGTCTCTCCCGGATCGCTGCCGAAGGACGTGCGGAGACATCGGCTCACGTCATCTAAGACGCCGAGCACCCCGACCACCGGCGTGGGCAGGATAGCCGCCGACCCGGTCTGGTTGTAGAAGCTGACGTTGCCGCCGGTCACCGGAATCCCCAGGGCCGCACAGCCATCAGCGAGGCCCTGCACCGCTTGCGCGAACTGCCACATCACTCCGGGATCTTCGGGCGAGCCGAAGTTCAGGCAGTCTGTCACGGCGACCGGGGTGGCACCGGTGACGGCGACGTTGCGGTAGGCCTCGGCCAGTGCGAGTTGGGCACCCGTATAGGGATCCAGCAGCGTGTAGCGTCCCGACGCGTCGGTCGACACCGCGATGCCGCGGCCGGTTGATTCGTCGATGCGTAAGACGCCGCCGTCGGCGTGCTCAGCCAGCACGGTGTTGCCACGCACGTACCGGTCGTACTGCTCGGTGATGAACGCCCGGCTGCACAGATGCGGACTGCCGAGCAGCGCAAGCAAAGTCGCACGGAGTTCAACACCGGTGGTGGGCCGCGGCAGCCTGGTCGAGGCATCCGCGTTCAAAGCGTCCTGTGATTCCGGGCGGGCGACCGGTCGCTGGTACACCGGACCTTCGTGGGCCACGGTGCGCGGCGGAACGTCGACGACCGTCTCGCCGTGCCAGGTGATCTGCAGCCTGTCGCCGTCGGTGACTTCGCCGATCACGGTGGCCAGCACCTCCCACTTGCGGCACACGGCCATGAACGCCTCGACGTTCTCCGGCGCGACGACGGCGCACATGCGTTCCTGCGACTCGCTGGACAGGATCTCGGCAGGTGTCATGTTGGCCGCGCGCAACGGGACGGTTTCCAGTTCGACGCGCATACCACCATCGCCGGCTGAAGCGAGTTCCGATGTCGCACAAGATAATCCGGCACCGCCGAGATCCTGAATGCCGATCACCAGCCCTGCTGCGTACAGCTCGAGGCAGCACTCGATCAGCACCTTCTCGGTGAACGGGTCGCCGACCTGCACCGAGGGCAGCTTCTTGCGGCCGGGACCCCCGCCCTCGTCGCCGCCGAAGGTCTCCGAAGCCAGCACGGACACGCCACCGATGCCGTCCAGGCCGGTGCGCGCGCCGAACAGGATGATCTTGTTGCCGGTGCCCGATGCGAACGCCAGGTGCAGGTCTTCCTTGCGCAGCACCCCGACGCACAGCGCATTCACCAAGGGGTTGCCGGCATAGCACGCGTCGAACACGGTCTCGCCGCCGATGTTGGGCAAGCCCAGCGAGTTGCCGTAGCCGCCGATGCCGCGGACCACGCCGTCAAGCACCCGGCGAGTATCGGGCGCGTCGGCGGCGCCGAACCGAAGCTGGTCCATCACGGCGACCGGTCGCGCGCCCATGGCCATGATGTCGCGGACGATGCCACCGACGCCGGTGGCGGCGCCCTGGTAGGGCTCGACGTAGGACGGGTGATTGTGCGATTCCACTTTGAACGTGACGGCCCAACCGTCGCCGATGTCGACAACACCGGCGTTCTCGCCGATACCGGCCAGCATGCCGGCTCGCATTTCGTCGGTAGTGGTCTCCCCGAAATAGCGCAGGTGGACCTTAGAGGATTTGTACGAACAGTGCTCGCTCCACATCACCGAGTACATCGCGAGCTCGGTATCGGTGGGCCGACGGCCCAGGATTTCGCGAATCCGCTGGTACTCGTTGTCTTTGAGGCCCAGTTCAGCAAACGGTTGCGGATGGTCGGGGTTGGCGGCGGCATGTTCGACGGTGTCAATCACGTGGGTGAGCCCAGACGTCACGCAGATAGTCTAGAGTCCCGGGCAACTTCGGTCCCGCTCGCCGAATAATCGAGCTGACAGGCGTGAGCTGGCGACCCACCTGGTACGCGACGAACTCGAAGCGGCGCTCGCGGCGCGAGTGTAGCGTCCGAAACCATGCCATCCCAGGAAGCGATCTCCCAGACCGTCAATAGCTATCTCGAGCTCCTCGCCAAGGGCACCGCCGACGATGTCGTGACCCTTTACGCCGCTGACGCCATCGTCGAGGATCCGGTCGGATCAGAACTCCGACGTGGCCACGGCGCGATCCGCGAGTTCTACGCAGCGTTCCAAGACGCCAAGAAGGACACCGAACTCGCGGAACTGCGGGTCGCCGGCAACGAGGCGGCATTTCTGTGGCACCTCACGCTCGACGCCGGCGACAGCCGCACCCGAATCTCGCCTGTCTCGCTCATGACGTTCGACGAGGACGCGAGAATCACGTCCATGCGGGCGTTTTGGTCGCCTTCCGACGTTCAGGTCGGGTAGAAGTTCGGGCCTGGCAGACCCGGGCCGGCACGCCGGCGCCTCTTCTAGCCTTAATATTCTCTTACTTTTCTTAGTATTGTGTTAGAGTTGGCGCGTAACCGAGCTCACCGGGCATCAGCCCACCGCATCCGATCGGAGGTTACCGATTTGGCCCTCGATCTGCTACCGCCCGGCCCTCGACTCCCGGTGTTCGTTCAAACGGCCGCGTGGGTGGCGCGCCCGTGGGATTTCATGGACCGGTGTGCGGCCCGCTATGGTGACACGTTCACGTTGAGGCTGGCCGGTGAGCGCCCGTGGGTGATGGTGTCACATCCGGATGCGGTGAAGCAGGTCTTTACCGGGCCGCCCGAGCTGCTGCACGCCGGGGAGGGCAATCGCATCCTGCTGCCGGTGGTCGGCGCGAACTCGGTGCTGCTGCTCGACGATGACGCACATAGGGAGCAGCGTCGACTGCTCATGCCGCCGTTCCGCGGCAACCAACTGGCCTCCTACGCCGACACGATGACCGCCGTCGCCCAAGCTGAGATCGCCCGCTGGCCGCGCGGGAAGCCAATGCGCCTGCACCCGCGGATGCAGGCATTGACGCTGGAGGTCATCCTGCGCGCAGTGTTCGGGCTTTCCGAGGGTGCCCGCCTCGACCAGCTGCGTGCAGAACTGGTGCAGACGCTGACTGCGACATCGGGCAGGGCCGGCCAGCTGCTGCTGGTCCTCGGGCCGCGGCGCGTGCGGGCCGCGTTGACGCGCAAGCTTTTTCGTAGGATCGACCGCCTGCTTTATGCCGAGATCGATGAGCGACGCGCGGCCGACCTCGATGACCGTGGCGACGTACTCTCGATTTTGTTGCAGGCTCGCCACGAAGACGGCCGACCGATGAGTGACGTCGAGATCCGCGACGAGCTGGTGACCCTACTGGTGGCCGGCCACGAAACGACTGCGACCGCGCTCTCCTGGGTCGTGGAGCGGCTTGTCCGCCATCCCGACCACCAGGCCCGGCTGACCGAGGAAATCCATGCGGGCGAACAACAGTTCTGCGACGCGGTGGTGAAGGAGACGCTGCGGCTGCGGCCGGTGCTTTCACTGGTCGCCCGTCGGCTCAAAGCGCCGATGGAGATCGGCGGCGTCCGGTTGCCGACCGGGGTGACGGTGGTGCCATCGATCTACCTGATGCACCGGCGGCCGGATATCTACCCCGACCCGGAGCGATTCCGGCCTGAGCGTTTTGTTGAGCAGCGCGCCGGGACCTACACCTGGATCCCCTTCGGCGGCGGCGTCCGGCGTTGCCTGGGCGCGGCATTCGCCGAATACGAGATGCGCATCGTGCTCAGCACATTGTTCGCTAGCTGCACGGTGCGGCCCACCAAAGAGGGACCCGAGCCGATGCGACGGCGCGGGATCACCCACGTGCCGGGGCGCGGAGCCACGGTTGTGCTGGGATGAGGCGGAAAGAGACGCAGGCGCACGGCTGATCAATCAGGCGAAAGGAATCCACGCAGCGCAGCCGAGTACGCGGGGACGTCGTGCGCGCCCATCAACTCGCGCGCCGAGTGCATGGCCAGCTGGGCGGCGCCGACGTCGACGGTGGGGATGCCGGTCCGCGCCGCGGCCAGCGGACCGATCGTCGACCCGCACGGCAGGTCGGCACGGTGTTCGTAACGCTGTAATCCCACACCGGCCTGCCGGCAGGCCAACTCGAACGCGGCCGCCGTGCGTCCGTCGGTCGCGTATCGCAGATTCGGGTGCACCTTGAGCACCGGTCCGCCGTTGACCTCGATCAGATGGCTGGGCTCGTGACGCTCCGGGTAGTTGGGGTGGGTGGCGTGTGCCATGTCGGCTGAGGCCAACAGCGAAATCGGCAGCCGCCGCAAAAAGTCTTCCCGGCTGCCGCCGGCCGCCAACACGATGCGTTCCAGGACGGCGCTCAGCAAGTTGGACTGCGCACCGTGGTCGGAGGTCGAGCCGACTTCCTCGTGGTCGAAGAGCGCCAGCACCGGCAGGGCGCCGCGCGGCTCGGCAGCTAGCAGCGCCTCCATCCCCGCATAGCAACTGGCCTGGTTGTCCAGCCGGGGAGCGCTGACCAGGCTGGCGTCGGCGCCGAGCACTGTCGAAGGGGTCAGATCGTGGGTCATCAGGTCAGCAGCCAGCACGTCGGCCGCTGCCACCCCGGCACGCTCGGCGACGTATCCGACAAATGAGCCCGCTTCTCGACCGGCGCCCCATACCGCGTTGACGTGTCGCTGCGGGTCCAACTTGAGCGACGCGCGATCCTCGGCCAGATGGATAGCCAGCTGCGGCACCCGCAGGATCGGATCGTCTATCCGGACAAGCCGGTGAGCAAGCCCGGACCCGTCACGCAAAGACAGCCTGCCACTAATGCCCAGATCGCGGTCCAGCCAGGAGTTGAGCCACGCACCCCCGTACGGCCCCAGCGCCACCACCCGCCAGCCGGCGATCAGCCGGTCGGGATGCTGCTTGACCCGCAGGTTGGGGCTGTCGGTGTGCGCGCCGACGATCCGAAACGGGCCGCTGGGCCCGTCGGAGTTCCAGGCGACCAGTGATCCGGCGCGGACAGTGCAGTACCGGCCCGGTTGGTCTGGCCAGCGGTCGGCCTCGCTGAGTTCGGTGTATCCCGCGTCGAGCAGCCGTCCGGCCACCGTGGCGCAGACATGAAACGGCGACGGAGAGGCGTCGATGAAATCGCAGAGACCTGCGGCACTGGCCGACATGTTCAACATCATGGCTGTCCGGGACCATGCAGTTCACGCTGGGCCTGATTGCGCGGCTCCTTACTCGCGCCCTTCCGGCGCTCGCCGTCGCCACGCTGGGCCTGATTGCGCGGCTCCTTACTCGCGCCCTTCC
>Ga0209693_10000264_pt1 | contig 20658 bp, 13 predicted proteins | sample HubBroMetageWRM3_FD_188345 | JGI IMG/M metagenome (GOLD analysis project Ga0209693, IMG submission 188345) | Warmed soil microbial communities from the Hubbard Brook experimental Forest, New Hampshire - Hubbard Brook CCASE Soil Metagenome WRM 3... | ecosystem: Environmental > Terrestrial > Soil... | reverse complement strand
GGGCAACGGTGGTGATGGCGGTAACGGTGGGGTCGGCGCCCTAGGTACTACCGGCACTGGTGAGATGCTGGGCGGGAACGGCGGTAACGGCGCGGCCGGCGGTAACGGCGGCACCGGCGGGGCCGGCATCAATGGGACCGGCGGCGGCGCCGGCGGTAGCGGCGGTACCGGCGGTGGCGGCGGTACCGGCGGTTACGGCGCCAGTGGCACAGTGCCCACCGCTGGCGGTAATGGCGGCACCGGCGCCAACGGCGGCGCGGCGGGTGCCGGGACCGACGGCGGCGCGAACGGCACCGGCGGCAATGGCGGCAATGGCGGCAATGGCGGCTACGGCGGCACCGCCAATTCTGGTGCCAGCGGCACTACGCCCGCTCAGGGCGCCCAGGGTGCCCAGGGCGGTAACGGCGGAACGGCTGGTAACGGCGGGGCCGGCGTCGGTGGTCACGGCGGCGGCAACGGCGGTACCGGCGGTGACGGCGGCAACGGCGGTACCGGCGGCGGCGGCGGCAACAACACCGGCACCGGCATCGACGCCCAAGGTGGCGTCGGGGGTCAGGGTGGTACCGGCGGTGGCGCTGGCGCGGCGGGTACCGGCACCGACGGTGGCGCGAACGGCGGCAACGGCACCGGTGGCGAGGGTGGCACGGGCGGCAACGGCGGCACCGGCGGTGACGGCACCGTCGGCCTCAGCGGCACTACGCCCGGCGGGGGCGGCCAGGGCGGCCTGGGTGGCGTGGCCGGCACCGGCGGCACCGGCGGGGCCGGCATCAATGGGACCGGCGGCGGCGCCGGCGGCTACGGCGGCAACGGCGGGAGCGGCGGCACCGGCGGCGGCGGCGGCAACAACACCGGTACCACCGGTGGCACCGGCGGTTACGGTGGCCAGGGTGGTACCGGCGGTATCGCCGGAAACGGTGGTATGGGCACCGATGGCGGCAATACCGGCGGCAGCGGCTTGGGCGGTACCGGCGGTACCGGCGGCAGTGGCGCCACCGGTGGCGTCGGCGGCAACGGCACGTCACCGGCCGTCGTGGGCGGTACGGGTGGCGCTGGCGGCATGGGTGGTACCGGCGGTCACGCCACCGCCGGCTACGGCGGCACCGGCGGTACCGGCGGCGCCGGCGGCACCGGCGGTAACGGCGGCTCCAGCGTCGGCGGCGCACCGGCCACGAGTGGCGGCCCGGGCGGCCACGGCGGCCAAGGCGGTACCGGCGTCTACGGCGGCAGCGGCGGCACCGGAAGCACCGGCGGCACCGGTGGCGCCGGCGGCAACCATGGCCGTGCCGGCGCTGTTGGCATCCCCGGCGACAGTCCCACCGGAAGCATCGGCGGTGACGGCGGCAACGGCGGCAACGGCGGGGCGCCTGGCTGATCCCGGCGGACCTGCAGCGTTGCGGTGGTGCGGGCTGCCGGCCAGGCGCCCGGTGACGAGGGGTCCGGCTGGGTATGACGGTCAGTTGCTGGCCGCATAGCCCGCATCCACGCCGATCTCCACAGGTGCGGATAGCTGGCCGCGCCATGCTGCTGTTGGCGATGTTCCCGCCCTCGTGGCGTCGGGTGGGACTTAGGCCTGAGTCATCCGGTAATAGGCACCGCGGAGGGCCAGCAGCTCGGCGTGGTTGCCCTGTTCAACGATCCGGCCGGACTCCACCACCACAATGCGGTCGGCTTCGCGGATCGTCGAAAGGCGATGCGCGATGATGAAACTCGTCCGATCTCGGCGAAGCTCGCGCATCGCGTGCTGGATGAGGGCCTCGGTGCGGGTATCGACCGAGCTGGTCGCCTCATCCAGGATCAGTATCTGCGGGCGGGCAAGAAATGCGCGGGCGATGGTGATGAGTTGCTTCTCGCCTGCGCTGACGTTGCCGCCGTCGCCGGTGACCCGGGTCCGGTAACCGGCCGGAAGCGTGTGCACGAAACGGTCGACATAGGCCGCCTTGGCGGCTTCTACCACTTCTTCTGCGCTGGCGTCTGGCCGTCCATAGGCGATGTTCTCCGCGATCGTCCCCTCGAACAGCCAGGTGTCCTGCAGCACCATGCCGATTCGCGACCGCAGCGTTTGCCTGTTCACCGTCGTGATATCGACCCCGTCGACAAGGATTCGGCCGGCATCGACGTCGTAGAACCGCATGAGCAGGTTCACCAAGGTGGTCTTGCCCGCTCCGGTAGGCCCGACGATCGCTACCGTGCTACCCGCTTGGGCCACCATCGACAGGTCGTCGATCACCGGGGTGCCCGGGCGGTAGGCAAAGCTCACGCGCGCAAACTCGACGCTCCCGCGCAGCTGCGGACGCCGGCCATTGGGCGGCGGCAGTTCAAGCTCACAGGCCGTCGGCTCCTCGGGTTCGTCGAGCAGGTCGAACACCCGCTCGGCGCTGGCAACACCGGATTGCAAAGTGTTGTACATGCCGGCCACCTGGCCCAGCGGGTTGTTGAACTGACGGACGTATTGGATGAACGCCTGGATGCTGCCGAGCGTGATCTGGCCGGTAGCCACCTGCAGGCCACCCACCACGGCGACGGCAACGTAGCTGAGATTGCCGAGGAAGATCGTCGCCGGTCCCACCAGACCGGACAGGAACTGGGCGCCGAAGCTGGACTGATAGACGTCGTCATTGAACTTGCGGAACTGTTCTCGCGCCGCGGCCTGGTGGCCGAATGTTTTGACCAGCGTGAATCCGCTGTAGGTCTCCTCGATATGGGCGTTGAGGCGTCCGGTGCTGGTCCACTGGGCCATGAACAGCCGTTGCGAACGTCGGGTGATCGCGCGTGTCACCAGCAGCGACACCGGCACCGTCAGCAGTGTGATCAGCGTCAGCAGCGGCGAGATCGACACCATCATCGCCAGCGCCGCCACCACGCTCAGGATCGACGTCACAAGTTGGCTGAGCGTCATCGACAACGACGACTGGAGGTTGTCGACGTCGTTGGTAACCCGGCTCAGCAGCTCACCGCGCTGTTGTCGGTCGAGGTAGGACAGTGGCAGCCGGTGCACCTTGTCCTCGACGTCGGAACGCAACGCCGCTATGGTTCTCTGCACGGTGACGTTGAGCAGTCGCGCCTGCACCCAGATCAACAGCGCGACAATCAGATACAGCGCCATCGCCAGCGCCAATGTTCTTGCCACCGCGTCGAAGTCCACGCCGTGGCCAGGCACCACCTTCATCCCGGAAAGCAGGTCGGCGAAGGTGTTGTCACCGCGGGCGCGGGCTGCAGCGACGGCTTGTGCCTTGGTGATTCCCGAAGGTAACTGTCGACCGATCACGCCGTTGAACAACAGATCGGTGGCGTGGCCGAGGATCCGCGGAACGATGACCCCGATCGCGGTGCCCGTGATGCCCAACGTGATAATCGCGATGCTCAGCCGGCGTTGTGGCGCAAGCCGTTTCACCAGACGCGCCGCCGAACCCCAGAAGTCGCGCGGCCGCGCGGTGGGGGGTGGGCCTGCGGCGCGAGCCCGCGCGCCGGTTGGTGCGGTCACGGTGAACCCCCGACGCCGGTGCCGGTCAAGGACTGTGAGGCCGCGAATTCCGCATAGGTGGCGCAGTCGGCCAGCAGTGATTCGTGGGTGCCCGTGCCGACGATCTTCCCGTTGTCGATGGCAATCAACTGGTCGGCCTGGGCGGCCAACGAAATCCGCTGCGTGACAATGATAATTGTCGCGCCGGCCGCGGTCTCGCGCAGCGACGCGCGGACGCGGGAGTCGGTGTGCACGTCAAGTGCGGAGAACGCGTCATCGAACAGATAGATGGCCGGTCGGCGGATGACCGCCCGGGCGATCGCCAGTCGCTGGCGTTGCCCGCCGGAGAAGTTGATTCCGCCCTGGGCGACGCGCATCTTCAGCCCGTCGTCGTGTGCTCGCACAAACCCGTCGGCGGCGGCCACGCGCAAGGCTTCCCACATTTCGTCGTCGGTGACTACCTGGTCAGGGGCCGCGCCGTAGCGCAGGTTGTCGGCCACCGTCCCGGAAAAGAGGTAGCCGCGCTGTGGCACCAGCCCGATCGCCGACCAGAGTCGCTCGGTCTGGTAGTCGCGGACGTCGACATCGTCGACGAGCACGGCGCCGTCGGTGACGTCGAGGAGCCGGCAGATCAGCGACACAAGTGTCGACTTGCCTGAGCCGGTGCTGCCGACGATCGCGGTGGTGGTGCCGGGCAGCGCAATCAACGAGATGTCTTGTAGCACCGGGCAGTCGGCACCGGGGTAGCTGAATGTCACACCGTCCAAGCGCAGCGCGCCGGTGATTCCATCTCGCGGGAACTTGGGGTTTTGCGGGCTGCCGATCGAGGCGGAAGTGGAAAGCACCTCAGCGATGCGTTCGGCACACACCGACGCACGTGGCATCACGACCAGCGTCATTGTCGCCATCAAAACCGCCATCAGGATCTGGGCGAAGTACGACAGGAAGGCGCTCAGCGAGCCGACTTGCATCTGGCCTCGGTCGATCAGCAGCCCACCAAACCAGATCACCGCGACGCTGGACAGGTTCACCGTCAAAGTGGTCACCGGCAGCATCAGCGCTTGCCAGTTACCGGCGCTGACGGCGGTATTCGACAGCGCGATATTGGCCTTGGCGAACCTGTCGCGCTCAAAGCTCTCGCGGGTGAACGCCCGGACCACCCGCACGCCGGACAGCTGGTCGCGCATCACCCGGTTGATGCCGTCGATCAGGCTCTGCATGCTGCGAAACAGCGGCAGCATATGCGAGATGATCCAGTAGTTGGTCACGCCCATGACGGGAATGCTGACCAGCAGCAGCCAGGTGAGCGCGGCTTCTTGGTGGATGGCCATGATGATTCCGCCGACGCACGTGATGGGCGCGACGACCAATGTGGTGCCGGCCATCTGAACCAGGAACTGGATCTGCCGCACGTCGTTGGTGGTCCGGATCAACAACGTCGTCGCTCCGAATCGGGCGGTCTCGCGCTCGGAGAACGTGGTGATTTGCTCGAACATTGCCGAGCGCAGGTCGCGCCCGAAGCCCGTCCCGGTCCGCGAGCCGAAGTAGACGGACCCGACCGAGCACAGCACCTGCAATCCGGTCACCCCCAGCATCACCAGGCCGAGCCGGACGATGGTCGCGGTGTCGCCCTTGGAGACGCCGTCGTCGATGATGGCGGCGTTGACCGTCGGCAGGTACAGCGACGCCAGGGTGCCGATCAGCTGGAGCACCATGAGCACCGCGACCAGCCGGCGGTAGGGCCGGACGTACTGGCGCAGCAGTGCCAGGAGCATCTGGTAACTGTCGCATACGCCACCTGCGAATCCCCACCAACGCCGACCGGCTGAGCGGATGCGCCACTCCCGCCAGTGGGATTGAAGTGCCTGCTCAGGCGGTGTGTCAGTGGTTGACCGGCTGGGCTGCAGCTACAGTGCATCGTGTGGACCAGCAGCAGGCTCAGCACAGGCGGCGTAGCAGTGCGGCGTAACGTGACGGCATCGGCCCTGTCGGCTCCGGCTTTTGTGATGGCCGCGTTGATCCTGCTCCCCGCTGTTGCCGGGTGCTCCGACTCCGGCGGCAACAAACCGGGCGCGACGACGTCGACGGCGCCCGGTAACGGGGAGGGCCAGCACGGGCCGATGTTCCCGGTTTGCGGAGGCGTCAGCGATCAGACGGTGACGGACCTGACCAAGATGAGTGGACTGGTCAACACCGCCCGGAATTCGGTGGGCTGCCAGTGGCTGGCCGGCGGCGGTATTCTCGGCCCGCACTTCTCCTTTTCCTGGTATCGCGGCAGCCCGATCGGGCGGGAACGCAAGACCGAGGAGCTGTCGCGCGCCAGTGTCGACGACATCAATATCAACGGGCACAGCGGTTTCATCGCCGTCGGTAACGAGCCCAACTTGGGTGATTCGTTGTGCGAAGTCGGAATCCAGTTTCAGGACGACTTCATCGAATGGTCGGTCAGCTTCAGTCAAAAGCCATTTCCGCCGCCCTGCGACATAGCCAAAGAACTGGCTCGGCAATCGATTGCGAACTCGAAATGATGACAAGACGTGTCCAGGCGGGCGTAGTCGTCTTGATCGCCACGCTGACCGTGCTGACCGGGTGTTCGAGATCCGTCGGAGGTACCGCCGTCAAGGCAGGCTCGGGCGGCGGTGTCCCGCGCAACAACAATTCCCAGCAGCAGTACCCGAACCTGCTCAAGGAATGTGAAGTCCTGACCACCGACATCCTGGCCAAGACCGTGGGTGCCGATCCGCTTGATATCCAAAGCACGTTCGTCGGCGCGATCTGCCGGTGGCAGGCGGCCAACCCGGCCGGTCTGATCGACATCACCCGGTTCTGGTTCGAGCAGGGCAGCCTGGGCGAAGAGCGCAAGGTCGCCGAATTCCTCAAGTACAAGGTCGAAAGCCGGGCGATCCAGGGCGTGGACTCGATTGTGATGCACCCGGACGACGCCAACGGCGCATGCGGCGTCGCCAGCGACGCGGCGGGAGTGGTCGGCTGGTGGATCAACCCTCAGGCCCCCGGAATCGACGCCTGCGGACAGGCCATCAAGCTGATGGAGCTGACGCTGGCCACCAACTCGTAGACGGGGCTATCACGGTTCAGCGCGGAACGTGGAAGCCGATCAACGCGGCTGAGCTCAATTCCAGGCTTTTCCAGCCGCCTGCCACGGTCAGCACCACGATCGCCGAGGTCGGGAATTTTTCCGAAATACGTTCCACTGCTGCTGCGTCGGTACCGTCGGCGCCCGCCAGGCCGATCGCCAAAGCAGACATCGTCGGTTCGTGCCCGACGACGAGCAGGGTGTTGATGGTGTCGGCAACCTCGTTGATTTCGTCGATCATCGTCCCGGGGGTGGCGCCGTAGAGTCGCTCGCTGTATCGCACCGTGGCGCCGATGCCGGTGTTGGCCAAGGTCTGCCGGGCACGTGTGGCCGTGGAACATAGCACAGCGTCGATGGCGGGCACGTTGGCGCGCAGCCAGTCACCAGCCAGCCCAGCCTGCCGGATGCCGCGGGGTGCTAATGGCCGGTCATGGTCTGCGACGCCGGGCGGGTACGACGACTTGGCATGGCGCAGCAGCAGCAAAGTGGCCTGATCTTTCATCCAACTCACCTTAAGGCCAATCAGCCGGGCAACTCGTAGACCAGATGCCGCCCGGACAGCTCGGTGGCATGCCGGTGCGCGTCCCCAGAGTTGTCGGTGTCCGGACCTAGACTCGCGGTGCCTTGATAGCCACGCCATTTCACCGAAAGGGGGTCGCCCGCTGATGCGCTTCCTGCACACCGCCGACTGGCAGCTGGGCATGACCCGGCACTTCCTTTCCGGCGACGCCCAGCCACGGTACTCGGCGGCGCGCCGCGACGCGGTGACCGGTCTTGGTGCGCTGGCGGCCGAGGTGGGCGCCGAGTTCGTCGTGGTGGCCGGTGATGTCTTCGAACACAACCAGCTCGCGCCGCAGGTCATCGGCCAGTCTTTGGAAGCGATGCGGGCCGTTGGTATTCCGGTCTACCTGTTGCCGGGCAACCACGACCCGCTGGATGCGTCGTCGGTGTACACCAGCGCGCTGTTCACCGCCGAATGCCCTGACAACGTCGTCGTGCTCGATCGGGCGGGTGTCCATCAGGTCAGGCCCGGGCTGGAAATCGTGGCTGCCCCGTGGCGGTCCAAGGCCCCGACCAATGATCTGGTCGCTGAAGTCCTCGCGGACCTGCCCCCGGCTCCGGTCACCCGGGTGCTCGTCGCCCACGGTGGCGTCGACGTGCTCGACCCCGATCGCGACAAACCCTCGTTGATCCGGCTCTCCGGGCTGGACGACGCGCTGGCCGGCGGCGCGGTGCACTACGTGGCACTGGGCGATAAGCATTCGCTCACCGACGTCGGCAGCAGCGGCCGGGTGTGGTACTCGGGCTCGCCGGAAGTCACCAACTTCGACGACGTCGAAGCCAACCCCGGCCACGTCCTGATCGTCGACATCGACGAAAGCGACCCGCGACGCGCCGTCACCGTGACACCCCGGCATATCGGACACTGGCGGTTTGTCACTTTGCAACGCCAGGTCGACACCAGCCGCGATATCGCTGACCTCGACATGAACTTGGATCTGATGACCGAGAAGGACCGAGCCGTGGTGCGGCTTGCGCTGACCGGTTCGTTGACGGTCACCGACCGCGCCGCGCTGGATGCCTGTCTGGACAAGTACGCGCGGTTGTTCGCCTGGCTGGGTCTGTGGGAACGTCACACCGATCTGGCGGTGATACCCGCTGACGGCGAGTTCACCGACCTCGGTATCGGCGGGTTCGCCGCCGCCGCCGTCGACGAGCTGGTCGCATCGGCACGCGGGGGTGACACCGAGTCCGCCGTCGACGCCCAAGCGGCGCTGGCACTGTTGCTGCGGCTGGCCGATAAGGGAGCGGCATGAAGCTGCACCGGCTGGTCCTGACGAATTACCGGGGCATCGTGCACCGGGAGATCGAGTTCCCCGACCACGGCGTGGTTGTGGTGTCGGGCGCCAACGAGATCGGCAAGTCGTCGATGATCGAGGCGCTGGACCTGCTGCTGGAGTCCAGGGACAGGTCGACAAAGAAAGAAGTCAAGCAAGTCAAGCCGGCGCACGCCGATGTCGGCTCTGAGGTCACCGCCGAAATCAGCAGTGGCCGCCATCATTTCATCTACCGCAAGCGCTTTCACAAAAAATGCGAAACGGAGCTGACGGTCTTGGCGCCGCGTCGGGAACAGCTGACCGGCGACGAAGCTCACGATCGGGTCCGGGCGATGCTCGCCGAGACGGTGGACAACGATCTGTGGCACGCCCAGCGAGTGCTGCAAACCGCTGCGACCGCCGCGGTGGATCTGTCCGGTTGTGATGCGCTATCGCGTGCGCTCGACGTCGCCGCGGCGCGTTCCGACAGCGAAGCGGCGCTGTCCGGCACCGAGCCCCTGCTTGTCGAGCGGATCGATGCCGAGTATGGCCGTTACTTCACCCCGACCGGACGTGCCACCGGGGAGTGGGCCGCCGCAATGTCCCGGCTGGCCGACGCCGAGGCCGCGGTGGGGGAGTGTGCAGCCGCGGTCGCCGAGGTCGACGACCGGGTGCAGCAGCACGCCCAGCTGACCGGGCAAGTTGCCGAGCTTTCGCAACTGCGGCTCGCTGCGGGCCCGCGGTTGGCGGTCGCGCAGGCCGCTGCCGACGAGGTCGCCGCGCTCACCCGCCAAGCGCGCGAAGCCGAGCTGGTGGTAGCCGCCGCAGCCGCGTCCAACGCCGCCGCGACCGCGGCCCACGCCGGGCGGTTGCGGCTGCTGGCCGAGATCGAAACTCGCGCCGCGACTATCGCCGCCGTTGCGGCCGAAGCCCAAGAAGCCGAGGATGCGCAGTCGACGGCGCGTGTTGCGGCCGACGCCGCCGATGCCGCGGTCGAACAGGCCGTCCAGGTCCTGACGACCGCCCAACGGCGCGCCGAATGCGCCCGGCGCACCGTCGCGCAACTCGTCGACCGCGACGAGGCCGCCCGGCTGACCACCCGGCTGGCCAAGATCGAGGCCATCGAGCGCGGCCGCGACCAGGTCTGCGTGCAGCTGTCCGCAATAACGATCACCGAAGCACTGCTGCAGCGAATCGAGAATGCCGCGGCCGCGGTCGACCGCGCCGGCGACCAACTGGCGTCGAATTCCGCGACGGTGGAATTCATCGCCGCCGCTGATATCGAACTCGTCGACGGTGTCCAACGGGTGTCATTGTCGGCGGGCCAAAGTTGGTCGATCACGGCCTCCGGCCGCACCGACGTCGAGGTTCCAGGTGTCTTGACCGCGCGGATCACCCCTGGCGCGACCGCACTGGATGGTCAAGCCAAATATGCTGCGGCACAACAGAAACTGACTGCTGCGCTTTCCACAGCAGATGTCGCGGACCTTGCGGCCGCACGAAGCGCCGACCAGCAGCGCCGCGAACTGCAGAGCAGCCGCGACCAACTGAGCGCCACCTTGGCCGGCCTGTGCGGCGATGAAGAGATCAGCCGAATGCGTGCGCGGCTGGCGCAGTTGAGCGCCGGTCAACCGGCCGAGCCCGAGCTATTCGTGATGGACATCAACGCGGCCCGCGCCGAACTCGATGCGGCAGAGGTGACTCGCGCGGCCGCAGATACCGAATGCGAAACTGGTCGTCGAGGCGCAGTGGCCGCCGGCTGCCGGCTCGCCGAGACATCGACGCGGGCAACGGTTCTCCTGAACAAAGCGGCGGCTCAACGCGCCGAGCTGGATGCGGCCACCGGCCGGTTGGCCCAGGAGCGGGCGTCGGTCGGCGATGCGGATCTGGCGTCAGCGGCGGACGCCGGGTCCCGGGCGGCACAAACAGCGGAGCGGCGGGTCGCCGAGCTGGCCGAAGCGCTGGCTGCCGCCAGACCGGACGCGGTGACCACCGAATTGGCTGAAGCCACCGTCGCAGCCGACTCGCTGCGTGATCGTCACGACCACGCCGCCCGCGCGCTGCGTGAAGTCGCCATCGAGCTCTCGGTGTTCGGCAGCGAGGGTCGCGCAGGCAAGCTCGACGCAGCTGAGACCGAGCGCGAGCACGCCGCCGGCCAACACGCTGTGGTCGGCCGCCGGGCCAGGGCCGCGCAGCTGCTGCGCACGGTGATGGCACGGCACCGCGACACCACCCGACTGCGCTATGTCGAGCCCTATCGCACCGAACTACAGCGGCTCGGTCGCCCGGTGTTCGGTCCCACCTTCGAGGTCGACATCGACAGCGACTTGCATATTCGCAGCCGCACCCTGGACGGCATCACCGTGCCCTACGAGTCATTGTCGGGCGGGGCCAAAGAGCAACTCGGCATCCTGGCGCGGCTGGCCGGCGCTGCCATGGTCGCAACGGAGGACACCGTTCCGGTGGTGGTCGACGACGGGCTGGGGTTCACCGATCCGCACCGACTGGCCAAGATGGGGGAGGTTTTCGATGCAATGGGTGCGCACGGACAGGTGATCCTGCTGACGTGCAGTCCCACCCGGTACCACGGCGTCAAGGGCGCGCACCGCATCGATCTCGACGTTTAGTACCCGCCGGGGGTCCCCATGTCTTACACTCACCCCGAAACGGGGTGCCACCATGGACATTCAGTGCGACTACGTAGTCGTTGGTACCGGCTCGGCCGGAGCCGTCGTGGCCAATCGGCTCAGTGCCGATCCGGCCACCGCGGTCGTTTCCCTGGAAGCGGGCCCGCGCGACAAGAACAGATTCATCGGTATCCCCGCGGGCTTCTCCAAGCTGTTCCGCAGTGAGATCGATTGGGATTACCTGACCGAACCGCAGGACGAGCTCGGCGGCCGCCAGATCTATTGGCCCCGGGGCAAGGTGCTCGGCGGCTCCTCGTCGATGAACGCGATGATGTGGGTGCGCGGGTTTGACGCCGACTACGACGAGTGGGCCCGGCGAGCCGGCCCACAGTGGGGCTACGCCGAGGCGCTTGGTTACTTCCGTCGCATCGAGAACGTCACGGCTGCGTGGCACTTCGTCAACGGCGACGACAGCGGAGTCACCGGTCCGCTGCACATTTCTCGGCAGCGCAGCCCGCGACCCGCGACCGCCGCGTGGCTGGCAGCGACCCAGGAATGCGGATTTTCCGCCGCGCAGCCGAATTCGCCTCGGCCGGAAGGCTTCTGCGAAACCCTCGTCACGCAGCGGCGGGGCGCCAGGTGCAGCACCGCCGACGCCTACTTGAAGCCTGCGATGCGTCGCAAGAATCTCAGCGTGCTCACCGGGGCCACCGCGACCCGGGTCGTCGTCGATGGAACGCGTGCGGTGGGCGTGGAATTTCAGCGTGATGGTCAACCGTGCGTCGTCTACGCCCGCCGCGAGGTGGTGCTCTGCGGCGGTGCTGTCAACAGCCCGCAGCTGCTGATGCTTTCCGGGATTGGCGATCGCGACCACCTTTCCGACCACGGCATCGACACCGTCTACCACGCACCCGAGGTGGGACAGAACCTGCTCGACCACCTCGTCACACCGATGGGTTTCGACGTCGACGACGACAGCCTGTTCGCCGGCCAGAAACCCAAAGAGGTGATCAACTACCTGCTCCGGCGGCGCGGCATGCTCACCTCCAACGTTGGCGAGGCGTATGGATTTCTCCGTAGCCGTCCCGAGCTCGACCTACCTGACATTGAGCTGATCTTCGGCCCGGCGCCCTTCTACGACGAGGCGCTCGCCGAGCCGCAGGGGCATGGGGTGGTGCTCGGGCCGATCCTGGTCGCACCGGAAAGCCGCGGTCAGATCACTCTGCGATCCGCCGACCCGCATGCCAAGCCGCGCATAGAGCCGCGCTACCTGTCCGATCCGGGCGGCGTGGACCGTGCCGCCATGATGGAAGGGCTTCGGATCTGCGCCCGGATCGCCGCAGCTCCCGCATTGAAGGGCCTGCTGGGGCCCATTGCGCGACCACGCGACTGCACCGAGCTGAATGAGGCCACTCTTGAGTCGGCATTGACCACCTGCTCGCACACCCTGTACCACCCGCTGGGCACCTGCCGGATGGGCAGCGACGACGCAAGCGTGGTGGATCCGCAGCTACGGGTCCGCGGGATCGATCGACTTCGGGTGGCCGATGCCTCGGTGATGCCCAGCACGATTCGCGGGCACACCCATGCGGCGTCGGTGCTGATCGGGGAGAAGGCCGCCGACCTGATTCGCGGCTGACTGCCCAGTTGGGCGCGCCGCCGCACAGCTGAGTGTCGGCGATCTCGGCAGAATGGGAACATGACGGATCGACACCGATGACGATGAACGCGAGACGGCGCCGGGTGCACGACAAGCTGGCGGGATTGCCCGGCGTGCGCCCGGTTCGCCGTCCCGTTTCACCGGGCAGCGCCGAAGAGTTCGACCTGTACTACGTGCGCACCGGGCGTAAGTCCGCCCATCCGCTGGTGATCATCCCCGGCGGCCCGGGAGTGGCCTCACTGCAGATGTACAAAGGCTTGCGGCGCCGGGCCGCCGTCGCCGGTCTCGACGTCATCATGATCGAGCATCGCGGAGTCGGGATGTCGCGCCACGACGACTCAGGTGACGACCTGCCGCCTCAAGCGTTCAGCGTCAATCAGGTGGTCGATGACGTGGCCGCGGTGCTCGATGACGTTGATGTGCGCGCGGCCGTCATTTACGGCACGTCTTACGGCACTTATATCGCGGCGGGTCTCGGCGTCCGCCATCCCACGCTGGTGCGGGCGATGATCCTGGACTCGCCGGTGCTGTCGCGGCATGACATCGCAATGGTGCGCAATGCTATTCGGGGCTTGTTGCTGCAGGGCGACAGTCCGGAAACCGCCGCGTTGGCGCCCAAGGTGCGCAAGCTCGTCGACGCCGGAGTAATGACCGCCGCAGCGGGGCAAGTCGCTGCCACAGTCTATGGCTACGGCGGGGCCGCTCTGCTCGATCGCCAACTCGACCTGTTGCTGGATGGCCGAATTAAGTTGTGGAGTAGCCTATTCCGTTTCACCGGGTTGGTGGCTCGCACGGTGCCTTACCGCTACGAAATCGATCTGGTGAGCCGCATCGCGTTCCGCGAACTCGACTACGCCGCCGAACCGGACGGCCTACCGCTCGACCCGGCGGTGGCGGTACGCGAAGCGCTCACCGAAACGGCTGCTTTCGAAGCGGAGCCTTACGACCTGGTGGCCGAGATGCCGAAATTCAACTGGCCCACGGCCGTGGTTTCCGGTGGCCGCGATCTCATCACGCCCCCGGCGGTGGCCGCGCGAGTCGCGTCACTGCTGCCGGATTCGCTGCTGTTGACGCTGCCGACTATGGGGCACAGCGCGCTGGACTTTCGTGAGCCCGCTGCCCTGAGCATCGCCGGCTCCGTATGGCGCGGCGAACTCCACGAGCTTGCCAACCAGGCGTCGACACTCGACGCGATACCGGCGCGTCCCGCGCAGCGCTTGCTGTGGAAGGCGGTCGACGTGGTGGCCGCTGCCGAGGGTGCCCTACCGGCGATGGCGCCGCTGTGGCGGCGGCTCAGGTCCGCATGAACCCGATCGCGGTGTAATCCAGGTCGGCCAGACCGGCTGCGCCGAAATTGGCCAGCGTGCTGCGCACCGCGACGTTGCCGGGAGATTGGGTCAGCGGCAGGCTGAATCCTTCGGCCCAGATCAGCTTGTCCAGGTCGTTGGCCAATGCCCGCGCTTTGCCCGGATCGAGTTCTTCGAGCGTCCGCGCGATCGCGGCGTCGATCTCCGGGCTACCGATCTTGCCGAAATTGCTCTCGCCGTTGGAGAGGTAAATCTGCGTGAGTGCCGAGAGCGGGAAGGCGTCGCCGAGCCAGCCGAACTGCGCGATATCGAAAGCACCGACGTTGACGTAATTGCTGAAGAAGCCGCTGCCGGACCTGGCGACGAGTTCGAGTTTGACGCCGACCTGCGCGAGGCTGTGCTGCGCTATCTCGGCGAACTGCCGACTGCCCTGCGCGTCGTAGAACAAATCGCGGACGACCAGTTGGCGACCGTCCTTCTCCCGGAACTGCCCATTGACTTTCCAGCCCAGCGCGTCGAGCTCTTTTCTGGCTTGCTCTGGGTCGTAGGGGACGATGTCGCTGTTGTCCTGATAGCCCTGCTGCCCGGCGACGTATATGTGGTTGTTCAATGGCACCGGATCACTGGTGAGGCCGTACTGGACCACCTTGGCGATGGTGCGCCGGTCGATGCCCTTGGAGACGGCCAGGCGCAGTGCTTTGTCGGCGAGGATCGACCCGGCGGCACCGTTGAACGTGAAGTGGGACCAGCTCGGGGCGGGAGCGTGCCGGATCGAGATGCCGCTGGTGCGCGCAGCGATGGTCAGCTGGTCGACGGTGCCGATTCCGCTCGCGTCGATCGTGTTGTTCTGCAGTGCCGGCAGCCGGGCGGCGTCATCGAGCACCAGGTAGGTGATGGTGTCCAGGCGTGCTCGGTTCCCCCACCATTTCGGGTTGCGGGTCAACACGATTCGCTGCGTGGTCCGATCCAGCGAAGACACGATGAACGGACCGGCGGACGGGCCGGGCGAATCGAGTTGGCCTTTGTTGAACGCCTCGGGTGTGGCGGTCATGCTGCTGGGCAGCAACATACCGTTGCCGGCGAACATGCCGCGCCACTCGGCGTACGGCTTGGCGAAGGTCATGATGGCCTGCCGGTCATCGACGCCCCGCGTCACCGTTGCGACTCGGTCGGCGCCGCTGGGTCCGGCGATCGCGAAGGCCGGATCGGCTCCGCTCGTGGCATGGATTTGGCTGGCGATGTCCTGCCAGGTGATCGGCGTGCCGTCGGACCACACGGCCTTCGGATTGATGGTGTAGGTAACCACCTGCGGGGCAGTCCCGGTGAGTTCGATGCTGGTGAAGTAGTTGGTGTCGACCTTCGCCGAGCCGTCCGCGCCGATGATGAACGCCCGCGGCAGAGTGGCTTTCATCATGGCGCCGACCTCGGCCGAGTTCCCGTCGATGTGCAAAATGTTGAAGTTCGGCGGGAAGTCGCTGAGCGCCAGCCGCAGGCTGCCGCCGTCTCGCAGCGTGGCGGGATCTTGCGGGTTGACATCGCTGGTGGTGCCGACCTCGGCGTTGTTGCCGGCCGCCGGCGCGAGGTTGGTGGCCGCCGAGCATCCGGACAGCACAACCGCGGTGACGAGCGCCGTTATCGCGGCTCGACCGGCGCGGCGCCGAAACATTGGGCTAGCCACGTTTGCCCGGGTCCGGTTGCGGCACCGCGCCGAGCAGCCGCCGGGTGTAATCGTGTTTCGGATTGCTGAAGACCTGCTCGCTGTCGCCCTGCTCCACAATGGTGCCGGCGTACATCACGACGACCTGGTGGGCGAGGTGCTTGACCACCGAAAGGTCATGGGAAACAAATAGATATGACAAACTGAACCGCTCTTGCAGGTCGAGCAGCAGGTTGATGATTCCGGCTTGGATGGAGACATCGAGGGCGGACACCGGTTCGTCGAGCGCCAGGATCTGGGGCTGCAGTGCCAGCGCCCGGGCGATGCCGATGCGTTGTTTCTGTCCGCCGGAGAACTCGGCGGGGTAGCGGGTTGCGTCGGCGCGACGCAATCCGACGATGTCGAGCAGCTCGGCGACGCGCGCGTGGGTGTCGCCGTTGCTGAACCCGTTGGCCTGCAGCGGTTCGGCGATCAGGTTGAAGACGGGCAATCGCGGGTCCAAGGACGCTATCGGGTCCTGGAACACCACCTGAATGTGGCGTCGCAGCGATCGCCGGGCCGCCGGGCTCAGGGTGGCGACATCGGTGCCGAGCACTTCGATCGATCCCGATTGTGGCGCAGCGAGTTCCAGGATCTCGTGCAAAGTGGTCGACTTACCCGAACCGGACTCGCCGACGATGGCCAGGGTGCGGCCCTGTTGCAACTCGAAACTGACGCCGTCGACCGCGCGGACCTCGCCGATGGCGCGGCGCAGCACCACGCCCTTCGTCAGCCGGTAGGTCTTGACCAGATCACGTACCCGCACGACGACAGACGCGTCGCCGGGTTCTGCTGCATGCGCAGCGGTTTCGACCCCATAGATGTCGGCTGCGCTGCGCCCGTTCACCTGGTCGGTGCGGATACATGCTGCCCGGTGCTGGGCCCCGACACGGTCCCCGACCAGGACCAATTCTGGTTCCTCAGTGTGACATTCATCGATAACCAGTGGGCAGCGCGGCGCGAAAGGGCATCCCGGTTCGAGGCCGGCCAACGACGGAGGCGCACCGGGTATGGGCACCAGCCGGGCGCCCTGTGCGGCGTCCAAACGGGGAACTGAGCCCAACAGCCCTACGGTGTAGGGCATCTGGCGATCTCGATAAAGGTCGTGTACTCCGGCGGACTCGACGACCCGGCCGGCATACATGACCAGCGCCCGGTCGGCGAACTCGGCGACCACACCGAGGTCGTGGGTGATGATGAGTACTCCGGCGCCGGTGACGTCGCGCGCCGTCTTGAGCACTTCGAGGATCTGGGCCTGCACGGTGACATCCAGTGCGGTGGTGGGTTCGTCGCAAATCAGCAGGTCCGGATCGTTCGCGATCGCGATTGCGATGACCACCCGTTGCCGTTCGCCACCGGACAGTTCATGCGGAAACGCGCGGGCCCGTCGTTCCGCTTGCGCAATGCCGACGAGCTCGAGCAGTTCCACCGCGCGCCGGCGGGCGGCCTTCCTCCCGACGCGGGGCTGGTGTACCTCGATGGCCTCGGCGATCTGGTCGCCGACGGTGTAGACCGGGGTCAGCGCGGACATCGGATCCTGGAACACCGTGCCGAGCGCCTTGCCGCGAAACCGCGACATCGCGTCGTCGGCAAGGCCCAACAGCTCGGTGTCGTGCAACCGGACCGAGCCGCGCACTTGGGCGTACTCCGGCAACAGGCCCACCACCGCCATCGCCGCCGCGGACTTACCCGATCCCGATTCCCCGACCATGGCTACCACTTCCCCGGGGTCGATGCTGTAGCTGATGCCACGCACCGCGGTCACCGGTTGGCCGTCCGTCGGGAAGGTGACGGCCAGATCGGTCACTTCGAGTAATGGGCTCATCGGCCACCACCGCGCAGGGTCTTGCTGCCGGGGTCGAGCGCGTCGCGCAGGCCATCGCCGGTCAGGTTGGCGCACACCAGAATCAGCACCAAGATTCCGGCCGGAAACAAGAACACCCACGGGAACGTGGTCGCGGACTGGGTGCCATTGGCGATCAGGGTGCCTAACGACACATCGGGCGGCTGAATGCCGAAACCGAGAAAACTCAAGCCGGTTTCGGCCAGGATCGCGGAGGCGACGTTGAGGGCGGCGTCGATGATCAAGATGGATGCCACGTTGGGCACCACGTGGCCGATGATGATCCGCCGGCTGGATACACCCATATACCGTGCGGCCCGGATGAATTCGCGTTCGCGCAAGCTCATGGTCATGCCGCGCACCATGCGTGAGCTGACCATCCAGCCGAAGCCGGCCAGCAGCAGGACGAGCAGCAGGATGCTGGCCGAGTTCTTGGTCCGGGGCGTGACGATGGCGATGAGGATGAAGCTGGGCACCACCAACAGCAGGTCGACGACCCACATCAGCACCCGGTCCCGCCAGCCCCCGAAATAGCCCGAGATCGACCCGACGGTAGCCGCGATGCCGGTAGAGATGGCCGCCACACACACCCCTATCAGCATCGACTTCTGCATGCCGCGCAGGATCTGCGCCAACAGATCTTGGCCCAGCGCGTTAGTGCCCAGCCAGTGACGTGTATTCGGCGGCTGCAGGAGCGCATTGAAATCAAGGTCGTCGTAGGAGTAGGGCAGCAGGGCGGGCAGCGCATAGCAGCCGACGAAGAGCAGTATCAGCAGCGTCAGCGACGCCACCGCGAATCGGTTGCGCAGAAACCTGCGCAACACCAGGGTGCGGCGCGAGGCGAAGATCGTTGCTTCTGAACTGGATAGCCCGTGGGCGGCATCGGGTTTGGCGGTAGCGGTCATGACACCCGGACCCTGGGGTCGAGAGCCGCGTAGATGATGTCGGAGAGCAGGCCGGCCAACAGCACGACGGTGCCGGAGAACACGGTGATTGCCGCGATGATGTTGGTGTCCTGCGTCGAGATGCCCTGCACCAGCCATTCGCCCATGCCGTGCCAACCGAAGATCTTCTCGACGAAGACCGCACCGGTGACCAGCCCGGCGACCCCGTAGGCGAACAGCGTGGCCATCGGTATCAGTGCGGTGCGCAGCCCGTGTTTGAGCAGTGCGCGCCGGCGGGTCAGCCCTTTGGCGCGGGCGGTGCGGATGAAATCCTGGCCGAGCACGTCGAGCATCGCGTTGCGCTGGTATCGGCTGTATCCGGCGGCCGCGCCCAGCGCCAGGGTGAGCGAGGGCAGAATCAAGTGCCGCAACCGGTCGAGTAACTGTGCCCAGGCCGCACCGTCGACGCCCGGTGATGTCTCTCCGGTGTAGTCGAAGAGTTGCACGCCGAGCGCCCAGTTCACCCGCAGTGCGCCCAGTATCAACAGGTTGGCGATGACGAATGTCGGGGTGCTGAGCACGAGCAGGGCCAGCATGGTGACAACGCGGTCACTGAGCCGGTACTGGCGGATGGCGCCCCATGCCCCGGCCACTACACCCAGTACGGTGCCGACCACGGAGCCGATGACCAGCAGCCGCAGGCTGACCGCGACGCGGCGCCACAGCGTGGCGGCCACGGGCTGGCCGGTGATGGTGGTCCCGAAATCACCGCGAACGGCATGCGAGGCCCAGTTCGCATAGCGGATCGGTATGGGCTTGTCCAAGCCAAGCGCGTGCGCCTTGGCGTCGATGACGGCTTGCGGCGGCCGCGGACTGCGCTGTATCAGGCTATCCAGTGGCGCGAAGGCGAACGAGGTCAGGCAGTAGGTCAGAAACGACGCCAGCGCGAGCAACACGAGATAGTTGAGTAACCGGCGCGCGAGAAAACGAGTCATGCCCCGCCGTTCGGCTGTTGCCGCATTGGGACAGGGTAAAAGATCCTCTGTCGATCAGCGCGATCGACGCCGTCATCCTTGCTTGCCCTCCGGACGCAGATCACGGTAGGGGCGCAGTTCACGGCGCGCGATGGCGCGTTTGTGCACCTCGTCCGGGCCGTCGGCCAGCCGCAGCGTGCGCAGGTGCGCGTAGGCCATGGCGAGCGGGAAGTCGTCGGTGACGCCGGCGCCGCCGTGTACTTGAATGGCGCGGTCGATGATCTTCAGCGCGATGTTGGGAGCGGCGACCTTGATCGCCGCGATCTCGGTCTGCGCCTCCTTGTTACCGACGGTGTCCATCATGTACGCGGCCTTCAGCGTGAGCAGCCGGATCATCTCGAGGTCGATGCGCGCCTCTGCGATCCAGTCCTGGATGTTGGCGTTGTCGGCGACCGGCTTGCCGAAGGTGACCCGGGACTGGGCGCGCTTGCACATCAGCTCCAGCGCGCGTTCGGCCATGCCGATGGCCCGCATGCAGTGGTGGATACGACCGGGCCCGAGCCGGGCCTGGCTGATCGCGAAGCCCTCACCCTCGCCTTTGAGCACATCCGTGGCGGGCACCCGCACGTCGGTGAAGTCGATCTCGGCGTGGCCCTCGCGGTCCTGGTAGCCGAACACCGGCAGGCCTCGCAGCACGGTGACGCCGGGGGCGTCGATCGGCACCACCATCATCGACTGCTGACGGTGCGGCGGGGCGGCTGGGTCGGTCTTGCCCATCACGATCATGACCTTGCAGTTCTGGTGCAAGGCATTGGAGGCGAACCACTTCCGGCCGTTGAGCACGTACTCGTCGCCGTCCCGCACCATGGACAGCTCGACATTGGTGGCATCCGAGCTGGCCACCCGCGGCTCGGTCATGGCGAACGCCGATCTCATGGTGCCCTCCAGCAGCGGCTTGAGGTACTTCTCCCGGTGCTCCTGGCTGCCGAACAGCTCGAACACCTCCATGTTGCCGGTGTCGGGGGCGCTGCAGTTGCACGCCTCGGGGGCGATGAAGCTGCGGCCCATGATCTCGGCGAGCGGCGCGTATTCCAGGTTGGTCAGTCCCGCGCCGGTACCGGGGTGCGGGTGAAACAGGTTCCACAGGCCGCGTTTTCGGGCCTCGGCCTTGAGCTCCTCCAGGATCGGCGGCTGGTGGTGCGGGTCGCCGGAGTCCCGCATCTGCTCCTCGTACACGGCCTCCGCCGGGTACACATGCGACTCCATGAAGTCGAGCAGTTCCTTCTGCAGCTGCTG
>Ga0209693_10000262_pt1 | contig 20734 bp, 18 predicted proteins | sample HubBroMetageWRM3_FD_188345 | JGI IMG/M metagenome (GOLD analysis project Ga0209693, IMG submission 188345) | Warmed soil microbial communities from the Hubbard Brook experimental Forest, New Hampshire - Hubbard Brook CCASE Soil Metagenome WRM 3... | ecosystem: Environmental > Terrestrial > Soil... | reverse complement strand
CGTGGAGCGCGTCGTCCATCGGCAGGCCACCGACGATGACCACAAGATAGAAGGCCACCTTGATGCCGAAGTAGATGACCAGCGGCAGACGCCTCAGTCGACGCAGGAGAGCAATTCGCTCGCTGCGGAGCTCAACGAGCAGGATCGGCGTCGCAATGATAAGTGACGTCACAACACCGACGAACACCCCGACCATCGGGGAAGTACCAGGCGGCCTGATCGAGTAGCCGAAATAGGCGCTGACCACCGCGCTGGCCAGACTGACCCATAGGAAGATCCGCCATTCCCGGCGGCTGCGCCGCGACAGGCTCACGTCGACCGTCGCGACAGCGCGCGAGCAAACGTCGCGTGGTCGACATTGCCGCCAGAACACACCACGGCCACGGCACGGCCCTTCACCGGCAGCTTGCCAGTGAGGGCGGCGGCCAGCGCGACCGCGCCGCCCGGCTCGACCACCAGCTTGTATTCGCGAAACGCCGTCTCCATGGCGTCCAGCACTTCGTCGTCGGTGACGACGAGGCCCGGTCCCAGGAGTTTTAGGGCGAGCGGGAAGGTGACGTCGCCCGGCGTCGGCGCTAAAAGCGCGTCGCAGATCGAGCCCGCGAGCTTGTCGTTCGTCTGTTTGGTCCCGGTCGCCAGCGAGCGCGCGAGGTCGTCGAAGCCTGCGGGCTCGCCGGCATGGACGTTTGTGGACGGGCTCAGCCCCTTCACGGCGAGCGCGATGCCGGTCGACAGGCCGCCGCCCGAGCAGGGCGCGGTGACGGCGTCGAGCGTGACGCCTGCAGCCTTGGCCTGCTCGACGATCTCCAGCCCCGCCGTGCCCTGGCCGGTCAGGATCCAGGGATGATCGTAGGGCGGCACGACCGTGGCGCCGGTCTTGCGGGCGATGCCGAGGCCGATCTCCTCGCGACTATCCTTGACGCGGTCGTAGAGCACGATCTCCGCCCCCGAAGCGCGCGTGTTGGAAACTTTCAGCGCGGGCGCGTCGGCCGGCATCACGATGGTGGCTTTCATGCCCATCAGGCGCGCCGCTTCGGCCAGGCCCTGCGCATGATTGCCCGACGACCAGCCCACCGCGCCCTTCGCGCGGTCGGCCTCGCTCATCTGGCTGAGGAAATTGTAGGCGCCGCGCAGCTTGAACGACCCCGTGCGCTGCAGGCACTCGGCCTTGATGAACAGGCGCCCGCCCAACAGAGCATTGACGCGCGCGTTCTCCAGCAACGGCGTGCGCAGGGTGATGCCGTCGAGGCGTCGGGCTGCGGCTTGGACATCGGCAAAAGTCGGCAACGAAGTCATCACGAAACACCAAGCAGGGCAGGGAGGTGCGAGAGATCGCGGATTTGGCCGGCAAGCATGCCGGGCAAATGATCGTCGGGCGCGGCGGCGCGGTTCACCCACACGGTCGGGAAGCCGAAATGGGCCGCGCCATGGGCGTCCCAGCAGTTCGACGAGAGGAAGCAGACCTTGTCCGGCTTCACGCCGCAGCGTGCCTCGACCAGACGGTACACTCTGGGATCGGGCTTGAAGACCTTCACGGCATCGACGCTCAGCACCGCCTCGAAGCGATCGGCAAGCTTCGACGCCGCGACCATGGGATCGAGCATCTCGGGATTGCCGTTGGACAGGATGGCGAGCCGTACCCCGGCGCGTTTCAACCTGTCGAGCATCGCCGGCACTTCGACGAAGGGATCGAGCACCAGGTAGGCGCCCAGCAGCTTGTCGCGGACGCCGGGGTCGGCAATGCCCTGGGCGGCGAGGCAATGATCGAGCGCCTCTCCGGTGACCTGCCAGAATTTGGCGTAGGAACCCATGCTGTTGCGCAACCAGGTGTACTGGATCTGCTTGGACCGCCACATCTCGGACAGCGCGTCGGCCTTGGGTCCGACGGTTGCGCGATGGCGGGCGACCGCCGAATTGAAATCGAACAATGTGCCGTAGGCGTCGAACACGCAGATCTCGGTGCCGGCAAGGGCTCCGCTCATGAATTGCTCCAACCAGCCGATGACCGTAGGCTAACAAGCATGTTCGTCGCCATCGTTCAAATCCCGATGACCAAGCGCCCGCGCGACGCTGCCGTCGAGGCGGCGCGCAAGTCCGCGCCGACCTATACGGCCTTGGGCGCCAAGGGTCTCGTGCGGAAATATTACCTCAACGGCGAGGCCGGCGGCGGCGGAGTCTATCTCTGGGAATCGGAGGCGGCGGCCCGCGCCTGGTATACGCCGGAATGGGAAAAGCGCATGGAAGCCGCGTTCGGTGCCAAGCCGACGGTGACCTATTATGACAATCATGTCGTGGTGGACAACGAGGCGGGCAACGTCCGCATCGAGGATTGAGAGTTGAGTCTCCTCCCCTGCGCGGATGCCGCGCAGGGGAGGGATTTGAGAGATGGGAGGACGTACATGCAAAAGCGCAGGTTGGGCCGCACCGGTCTCGAGGTTTCGGTTCTCGGTTATGGCGCCGGCGCCGTCGGTGGCCTGATGACCAAGGGTGCGGCCGCCGACCAGGAGCGCGCCGTGGCGCGCGCTCTGGACGCCGGCATCAACTACTTCGACACGGCGGCGCTCTACGGCAACGGCGAGTCCGAGCGCAATCTCGGCCGCGTGCTGAAGGCCCTGAAAGCCGACGTCATCGTCGGCACCAAGGTCCGGCTCGGGGCCGAGCACCGCGCCGACATCGGCAAGGCGATCGAGAAGGGAATGGATGACAGCCTCAAGCGTATGGGCCGCGATCACGTCGACCTGTTCCAACTGCATAATCCGCTGGTCGCCAAGGATTCAGGCGACAAGCTCGCCATCGACATCGCTTTGAATGAGGTGGCGCCGGCGCTCGAGAAACTGAGGAAGGCCGGCAAGACGCGCTTCATCGGCTTCAGCGGTGTCGGCGAGACGGCCGCGTTGCACCGCGCGATCGACTCCAAGCTCTTCGACACGATCCAGGTCGTCTACAACGCGCTCAATCCCAGCGCCGGTGGGCCGCTGCCCAAGGGAGCGCCCGGCCAGGATCACGGCCGGCTGTTCGACCGGGTGAAGGCCGCCGACATGGGCACGATCATCATCCGCGCCCTGGCCGGCGGGGCGCTCTCCGGCACCGAACAACGTCATCCGTTGGCCATGCAAGTCGTCGATCCGATCGGCTCGGCGCCGAACTTCGCGGGCGACGTCGCACGGGCGCAGGCGCTGGAACCCCTGGTGCGCGAGGGTGTGACGGGCAGCCTGACCGAACTTGCGGAGCGCTTCGTGATTTCGCATCCGGCGGTGTCGACCATGCTGGTCGGCTATTCGACACTCGATCAGCTCGACGCCGCCATTGCCGCGGTGAACAAGGGCCCGCTGTCTGAAGCGGCGCTGAAGCGGGTGACGTCCTGAGCGTCGTGGTACTGAAATATCAGGCAATGATTTGTTATTTCACATCGGCCAGCCGTTGCCGTCTTATGTCTTCGCCTTCAGTCGGCGGAGACCGCTTTGCAGAGCACACGCGAATTAGTCACGGATACAAGACGCGCAACTGACGTCCTCGAGTTGGAACGCACAACGCTTTCGGTCGACGTGATGCACGAGATTTGTCGCCAGCTCGCGCCATACCAGGCCGAGGAAAAGCCGATTACCGGGCAAACCGTGATTTACAACGACCTGTCCATCGATTCGCTGGCGGTCATGGACATCATCATGGAGCTCGAGGATCGGTTCGACGTCTTCATTCCGATCAATACAGTGGCGGAGATCCACACGGTCGACGAACTGGCCGGCGCAATCCTGAGACTGCAAGCGCGGCGCTGATTCACACCGGCTGCGAGGCGTCCGCTTACGACCGTCCCAGGGCCGGCGGCATCGTCCGGAACGGGCCGTTCAGGCGGTCGCGATAGACGGCGACGCCTTCCATGATGCGCTGGACGTAGTTGCGGGTCTCGCGGAACGGGATCATCTCGATCCAGTCGACCATGTCGATCTTGCCGGCGCGCGGGTCGCCGACCGATTCCAGCCAGCGTGCCACCCGGCCGGGGCCGGCATTGTAGGCGGCCAGCGCCAGCTCGTAGGAACCGCCGAAGCGTTGCAGCATCTCCGCCAGGTATTGGCTGCCAAGCTGCACGTTGTAGCCGGGATCGCGCGTCAGCTTGTCCTGGATGAACGGCACGCCCAGCCGGCCGGCAACGTCGCGCGCGGTGCCGGGCATCAGCTGCATCAGGCCGAGCGCGCCGGAGGGCGAAACAGCAGCGGCGTTGAACGAGCTCTCCTGGCGCGTCACCGCGAGCGCCAAGGCCCGCTCGATCGATCCCGTGGTGCCAAGATCGACAACAGGGAAGGCGGTGTCGAACAAGACCACGCCGTTCTCGGTCGCACGGCGCGCGACGGTGAGCGCCACATCGGGGCGTTTCAACTCGACGGCAAGCTGCGCCAACAGTGCGGTCTCGCCGGGCGTGGTGACCATGCGGGCGAGCCGTAGCAGGAACGGGCGCGAGCGCTCGAAGTCGCCGGCCTGGCCGAGATAGCGCGCCATGGTCACGAGTTCGCGTCCGCTGAGCGTCTGCTGGTCAATAGGCAAAGCGACGGGATCACTCGGCAGGCGCGGCGCGCTGGCGGGCAGTTTGCGCGCGGCTAGCTGGCCGTAGAAGGTCTGGCCGAAGCCTGCGGCGCGGCCGTACCACTCCGTGGCCTCCTTGGCGCGGCCGGCCGCTTCGTGCGTGCGGCCGAGCCAGTAGGCGGCGCGGCTCTTGGAGATGTCGGTCGCCACGCCGTCATAGAGCGTCTGGAAATGCTTTTGCGCCTCGGGCGCACGCTTGAGATGGCGCAGCGCGATCCAGCCGGCGAGGAACTCGGCCTCGGCGAAGGCTACGCCCCTGGTGAGGCCGTGCGGCACGGTAACGGCATAGGCGTCGGCGGCGCGGCCCGCTGCCAGCAAGTCGCGCGCGAGCTGCTGGCGCTCGTTCCACCAGGCGTCGTTCTGGTTGGCGACGGGGCCGGTCAGCAAAGTCTTGGCGTCGTCGAGGCTGCCGGTGCGGCGCATCCACTGCGCGCGCTCCAGCTTTATCGCCGGCTCGTCCAGCCGCGCCGCCGAGACGCCGCGCAGCACTATCGGCGCATCGGCAGCGCGCGTCGCCATCGCCAGCCGCGCATTGGCAAGCGGTTGGTAGTCTGGCGGCAGCTTGGGCAACAGATCGCGTGCCACCTGGGCGCGGCCGTCGCGCAGGATGCGATCGAAGCGCGCGACCTGATCTTGCGGCGTGAGAAGTTGCCCATAGCGGTTCAGGAAATCGTTCTCGTCGGCGCTGCGGAACGTCGCATTTCGCCAGCTGTCGCTCGCGAATTTCTGGACGTCGCCCGGGCTTGCCGCCTGGGCGGCCTCGAGGCGGCGCAGGTGGCCAGTGCTGGTGAGCGGCGGGAAGGCGGTGAAATAGCGGACGACGTCGCCGGCCGGCGTTTCCGGCACGATGCGATCCTCCGCCTGCCGGCGCAGCACCTCGGGCTCCGGCCAGTCGGGATTGTCGCGCAGGAACCGCCAGGTCGAGGCGAAGTCGGCGTCGGTCTTGGTTGCCATCCGCAGGATGTTCCAGTCGACGTAGCGCGACAGCAGCGGATTGCGGAAGTTCGCCACCATCGGGCGGGCGTCGGCGTAGCGGCCTTCGTCGATCGCCTTGAGGGCGGCCGCGAAAGAAGCAGCCTCGGCATCGCTCAGCGGCTTCGAAGAGGCGATGGCCTGCGCCATGTCGCTCGGCTGCGGCGGCGGCAAGACGCCGCCCGATGTGCCGTCATTGCCGATGGGCAGCGCGGGACTGCTCGATCCGACCTGTGGCTGGGCCTGCGGTGTTGGCGCCGCCGGGCGGGGCGCGACCGGCGAACGCTCGACCGGCACGCGCCGGACGCCGGTATCGGGCGTGCCTTGAGTCGGCTGATCGCCGCTCTGGCCGCGCAGAATGGTGACGCCGCCCTGCTGGGCGAGGACGGGATCGCCCGTCAGCAGGCCGGCAAGCAAGATGAGGGGGGAACGGGCGGACTTCACGCTAGGAATCGTAGGCAGGGACTTGCGGCATCACAATGGCAAGTTGCTAACCTTGCGGGGACAGGGGGTGGGGCCTAGACTGATTTTCCCCATAAGAAGTCGGAGGAAGCCATGTTCACCGGGTCGCTCGTCGCGCTGATCACCCCGTTCAAGAACGGATCGGTCGACGAGAAAGGCTTCGAGAAGTTCGTGGCCTGGCAGATCAAGGAGGGCACGGACGGGTTGGTCCCGTGCGGCACCACCGGCGAATCGCCTACGCTCTCCTATGACGAGCACAAGCGGGTGATCGACATCTGCATCGCCGCCGCCAAGGGCACCGGCGTGCCGGTGATCGCCGGCACGGGCTCGAATTCGACCGATGAGGCGATCGACCTCACGCGCCACGCCAAGAAGGCCGGCGCCGACGCCGCCATGCTGGTCGTGCCCTACTACAACAAGCCGACCCAGGAAGGCCTGTTCCAGCACTTCAAGGCAGTGGCCGAGGCAGTCGACATCCCGATCCTGCTCTACAACGTGCCGCCCAGGACCGGCGGGGACATGCAGGTCGATACCGTCGTGCGGCTCTCCCAGGTGCGCAACATCATCGGCATCAAGGACGCGAGCTACGACATGGCGCGGCCGACCCTGACCAAGCTCAGGGCCAAGAAGGGCTTCCTGCAGCTCTCGGGCGAGGATGCGAGCGCCGTAGGTTTCCTGGCGCAAGGCGGTGACGGCTGCATCTCGGTAACGGCCAACATCGCGCCGCGGCTGTGCGGCGACATGCACGATGCCTGGAAGAAGCGCGATCTCGACAAGGTGTTCGAGATCCAGGATCGCCTGATGCCGCTGCACAAGGCGCTGTTCGTCGAGACCAGCCCGGCGCCGGTGAAATATGGCGCCGAGCTTTTGGGCCAGGCGAGCGCCAAGCTCCGCCTGCCGCTGGTCGAATGCACCGACGCGACCAAGAAGCAGGTGCGAGACGCCATGGTCCATGCGGGACTGATCAATTAGGCAAGACTGTCACCCCGAGCGAAGCGAGGGGCCTTTAGGGCCGCAGGAAAGGTCCCTCGCTTCGCTCGGGGTGACACCGGTCGCTTGGCGACACCGAGAGTAGATAGAAGGGCAATTCAACTTTGGCCAAGAAACCGGACCTGGACCGCACCGTGGTGGCCCAGAACCGCAAGGCGCGGCACAACTACTTCATCGAGGAGACCTTCGAGGCCGGGCTGGCGTTGACCGGCACCGAGGTCAAGTCGCTGCGCGGCGGGCGCAGCACGATCGCCGAATCCTATGTCACCGAGGAGGGCGGCGAGGCCTGGCTGGTCAACGCCAACATCCCCGAATACGCCTCGGGCAATCGCTTCAATCATGAGCCGCGCCGGCCGCGCAAGCTGCTGCTGCACCGCAAGCAGATCAACAAGCTGGTCGGCGCCATCCAGCGCGAGGGCCGCACCGTCGTGCCACTGCAGCTCTATTTCAATCCGCGCGGCCGCGCCAAGATCGAGATCGCCCTGGTCACCGGCAAACAGGCCCACGACAAGCGCCAGGCGATCAAGGACCGCGACTGGCAACGCCAGCGCAGCCGATTGCTGGCGCGCCGCTAGAACGGTGGGAGTGCCATGAGTACGGTCCTGATAACGGGCGCCGCCCGCGGCCTTGGTCTTGAATTCACGAAGCAATACGCCGCCAAAGGTTGGAAGGTGCATGCCTGCAGTCGGACGCCGCACGGCTTGAGGGGCGTCAAGGGTGATATTCATCATCACCAACTCGACGTCACCGACCATGCCGCGGTGAAAGCGCTGGCCAAGCGACTCTCCGGCGAGGCGATCAACGTGCTGATCTGCAATGCCGGCGTCGCCGGACGAGAGGCGACGGCGCTCGGGTCGATCGATCCCGCGGCGTGGCGCCAGACGTTCGAAGTCAATGCGCTGGCGCCGCTGATGATGGCCGAGGCCTTCGTCGAGCACGTTGCCCGCTCCAAGGAGCGCAAGCTCGTCGCCATTACGAGCCAGCTGGGCAGCATCACCCAGAACAACGGCGGTTGGTTCGCCTATCGTGCCAGCAAGGCAGCGCTGAACATGCAATGGAAGACCCTGTCGAAAGACCTCGCGGGCAGGAACGTGACCTGCCTCGTGCTGCATCCAGGCTGGGTGCAGACCGACATGGGGGGTGCCGGCGCCCCGCTGAGCGTCGACCAGAGCGTGCTGGCAATGGTGAAGGTGATCGACGGGCTGAAGCCGTCGCAAAACGGCCACTTCATCAACTACGACGGCACTGGGATCGCCTGGTAGCGATGCTCCTCACCGACGAACAGACCCTGATCCGCGACACCGCGCGCACCTTCGCGCAGGAGAAGATCGCGCCACATGTCCGCGCCTGGGAGGCGGCAGGCGAGATCCCGCGGCCGCTGCTGACGGAAATGGGTCGCATGGGGTTCATGGGCATGTGCGTGCCCGCCGAGTGGGGCGGCAGCGGCGCCGATATGGTGTCGTACGTGGTGGCGCTGGAGGAGATCGCGGCGGCCGATGGCGGCCTGTCGACCGTGATGAGCGTCAACAACTCGCCGGACTGCGCCGCGCTCCTGGCCTACGGCTCGCCCGAGCAGAAGGAGCGCTGGTTGAAGCCGCTGGCGCGCGGCGAGGTGTTGGGCGCCTTCTGCCTGACCGAACCGCAGGCCGGCTCGGACGCCTCGAACCTCAGGACGCGCGCCGAGCGGCGCGGCAATGGCTGGGTGCTGAACGGCGTGAAGCAGTTCATCACCTCGGGCCGCTCCGCCGACATGGCGCTGGTCTTCGCCGTCACCGACCCGGCGGCCACCAAGCGCGGCATCTCGTGCTTCATCGTCCCGACCACGACGCCGGGCTATCGCGTGGCGTCGATCGAGAAGAAATTGGGGCAGAAATCGTCCGATACCTGCCAGATCGTCTTCGAGGACTGCGCCGTCGGCGCCGATGCGCTGCTGGGCGCCGAGGGCGAGGGCTACCGCATCGCGCTCGCTAACCTCGAAGCCGGCCGCATCGGCATTGCGGCCCAGGCGGTCGGCATGGCGCGCGCCGCTTTCGACGCCGCTCACGCCTACGCCAACGAGCGCGAAACGTTTGGCACCAAGATCGTCAATCATCAGGCCGTGCAGTTCCGGCTGGCCGACATGGCGACCAAGATCGCGGTGGCGCGACAGATGGTCCTGCATGCGGCAACGTTGCGCGACGCCGGCCGGCCATGCCTCACAGAGGCCGCAATGGCCAAGCTATATGCCTCCGAAATGGCCGAGGAAGTCTGCTCGGCCGCAATTCAGATCCATGGCGGTTATGGCTACGTTTCGGACTACCTGGTGGAGAAGATCTGGCGCGACGTTCGCGTCTGCCAGATCTACGAGGGCACCAGCGACGTACAGCGCATCCTGATCGGCCGTGGACTGGCAGCTTTGTAACGCTCGTGTTTCGCTTGTTCCCGCGCCGGCCTCGTGCAAAAGTCAGCCGGTGTGAAAAAAGCCGCAAAAGCGGTTTGGGGACAGGGGGAGCTCGGGCGACGGATGGTCGGTCGTGCGCCGTAAGAAGTTGATCGCCCTAACAATCGTCGCAGCAGCGCTCGCGGCGACGACTATTGCTGTCGCCGGGGACAAGGACAAACCCGCCGACAAGCCGGCCGACCTGGGGCCCGCGCCCGGTCGCATCATCGCCATGCAGACCGCCTTCAATCCGGCCTTGCCGGGTTCGGGCGAGGGCGTGCGGGTCTTCACGCGCACCGTGAAACACATGTCCGGCGGCGCGCTTGCCATCAAGATCATCGAGCCGGGCCGCGTCGCGCCCAGCGCCGACATGCTCGACGCCGTGGTTGCCGGCGACCTCGAAGCCGCCTTCACCTGGTCGGGCTATGCGGCCGCCAAGGCGCCGGTCTTCGGCGTGTTCGCGACCGTGCCGTTCGGCCCCGGACCCGAGGACATGACGTCCTGGATGCTGGAGGGCGACGGCAGCCGCATCCACCGCGAGGCCTATGAGAAGCTGGGCGTCACCGGCATTCCCTGCGGCATCCAGGGGGCCAAGGGCGGCGGCTGGTTCCGCAGCGATCTCAACACCGTGGAAGACTTCAAGGGCCAGCGTCTTCGCTTCGGGCGTTACGCCGGCGAGATCGTGTCGCGGCTGGGTGCCACCCTGGTGCCGCTTCCGCCCGGCGAATTCTTCTACCAACTCCAGCAGGGCAAGGTGGACGGCGGCGAGATGTCGACGCCGGCGATCGATGCCGCGCTCGGCTTCGACAAGCTTGGCCTGCCGTACTACGTGCCGGGCTGGCAGCAACCTTCCGCGGTGCTCGACTTCCTGATGCGCCACGACAAGTGGGAGGCTTTGCCGGCGACCATGCGCGCGCAGATCGAAACGGCCTGTCGCGCCAACATCGCCTGGATGCTGAGCCGCTCGCCGCACATGCAGGGGCTGGCGCTGGAGAAGCTCAAGGCGTCGGGCGTGGTCATCAAGCAATGGTCGCCCGAAATCATGAAGGCATTTCGTAGCAACGCCGATATCGTGATCAAAGAACAGGCCGATCACGACCCGGATTTTGCCGCCGCGCTGGCCAACCAACGCGCCTTTATCAGCCAAAACGTCTCCTGGCGCACGCTTTCGCGGCTGCCGTAGCCGCCCTTGCACCTGAGCGCCGGTCCGGGCAGTTTGGCCCGGACATGACGATCCTCTCCTCGCAAGTCGACACCCGCTCCGACATCTTCAAGCGCAACGCCCAAGCCATGCGCGGCCTGGTCGATGACCTGCGCCGCCGCACCGAGCAGGTGCGGCTGGGCGGCGGCGAGGAGCCCCGCAAGCGCCACGTCGCGCGCGGCAAGCTTTTGCCGCGCGAACGGGTGCGCGCGCTGCTCGATCCCGGCTCGCCGTTCCTCGAACTGTCGCCGCTGGCCGCGCTCGACATGTACGACAACGAGGCGCCGGGCTCGGGCGTGATCACCGGCGTCGGCCGGGTGAGCGGCGTGGAATGCGTGATCGTCTGCAACGACGCCACGGTGAAGGGCGGCACCTATTATCCGATGACGGTGAAGAAGCATCTCCGGGCCCAGGAAGTGGCAATGGAGAACCGTTTACCTTGTATTTATCTCGTGGATTCCGGCGGCGCCAACCTGCCGCAATGGCCCGAGGTGTTCCCGGACAAGAACCATTTCGGCCGCATTTTCTACAACCAGGCCAACATGTCGGCGCAGGGCATCCCGCAGATCGCCGTGGTCATGGGCTCGTGCACCGCGGGCGGCGCCTATGTGCCGGCGATGAGCGACGAGACCGTGATCGTCCGCAAGCAGGGCACGATCTTCCTCGCCGGCCCGCCGCTGGTGAAGGCCGCCATCGGCGAAATCGTCAGCGCCGAGGACCTGGGCGGCGCCGACGTCCATGCCCGCACCTCGGGCGTGGCCGATCACTATGCGCAGAACGACAGCCATGCGCTCGGCATGGCGCGCCGCATCGTGGCCAACCTCAACTGGAAGAAAGCGCCATCGGCGTCGATTCTCGAGCCACGCGAGCCGAAATATGCCGCCGAAGAGCTCTACGGCATCGTGCCAACCGACAGCCGCACGCCCTACGACATGCGCGAGGTCATCGCCCGGCTGGTCGACGGCAGCGAGCTCGATGAGTTCAAGCACCTCTACGGCACGACCATCGTCACCGGCTTCGCCCGTGTCTGGGGCTATCCGATCGGCATCGTCGCCAACAACGGCATCCTGTTCAACGAATCGGCGCTGAAGGCCTCGCACTTCATCGAGCTGTGCGGCCAGCGCGGCATTCCGCTGCTCTTCCTGCAGAACATCACGGGCTTCATGGTCGGCCGCAAATACGAGGCGGGCGGCATCGCGCGCGACGGCGCCAAGATGGTGACCGCGGTCTCGACCGTCGGCGTGCCGAAATTCACCGTGATCGTCGGCGGCAGCTATGGCGCGGGCAACTACGGCATGTGCGGCCGCGCCTACGGGCCGCGCTTCCTGTGGATGTGGCCCAGCGCGCGCATCTCGGTGATGGGCGGCGAGCAGGCGGCGAGCGTGCTCGCCACCGTGCGGCGCGACAATATCGAGGCGCGGGGCGGGACGTGGCCGAAGGAAGAGGAGGAAGCCTTCAAACAGCCGATCCGCGAGCAGTACGACCGCGAGGGTCATCCCTATTACGCCACGGCGCGGCTGTGGGACGACGGCATCCTCGATCCGGTCGACACGCGCATGGCGCTGGCGCTTGCTTTGTCGGCGTCGATGAACCAGCCGATCGGTCCGACGAAATTCGGCGTCTTCCGGATGTGATGGCCATGACCTCCACCGTACTGACGCGCGTCGACGACGGCGTGGCGACTGTGACCCTCAACCGGCCGAAAGCGATGAACGCCTTCGATGCCGAGGACGCGCGCGCCATCATCGAGGCGACCGACCTGTTTGCCGCTGACCCCGACGTTCGGGTGATGGTCCTTGGCGGCGCCGGCAAGAGCTTCTCGGCCGGCGGCGACTTCAATTGGGTGCTGACCTGGCCCAACCTCGATGCCATCACCCGCCGGGTCGGCGCCGACGCCATGATGGGTGCGGTGCAGGCAATCTACGATTTTCCCAAGCCCTCGATCGCCCGCGTCCATGGCGCCGCGGTGGGCGGCGGCATCGGCCTGATGCTGGCCTGCGACTTCGCCATTGCCGCATCGCCGGCGCGGTTTGGATTAACCTCGGTGCGCAACGGACTGCTGGCGGGCATCGCCATCCCGGTGCTGATCGAGGCGGTGGGTCCGCGGGTGGCGCGCCAGCTCATGATGCACGGCGGCATATTCGACGCCGCGACGGCGCTCAGGATCGGCCTGGTCGACCAGGTCGTGGAGGCCGCCGCGCTGGACACCACGGTGGCGGCGCTGGCCGCCGAGCTGAAGCTCGGCGCACCTTCGGTGCAGACCACGATCAAGAAGCTCATCACCGAGATCGACGCCCTGCCGCACAACACCGACGTGGCCGACATCGTGGGCGAGCATGTCGCCAACCAGTGCGTCACCGATGAGGCGCTCGAGGGCATGAGTGCGTTCCTCGACAAGCGCAAGCCCAGGTGGGCGCCCTGATGTTCGCCACGATCCTTATAGCCAATCGCGGCGAAATCGCCTGCCGGGTCATCAAGACGGCGCAGCGGCTGGGTATCAAAACCGTCGCGGTCTACTCCGACGCCGACCGCCTGGCACGCCACGTCGCGATGGCCGACGAAGCCATCCACATTGGTGGCTCGCCGGCGCGCGAGAGCTATTTGGTCGCCGAGAAGATCATCGCGGCGGCCAAGCGCACCGGCGCCGAGGCGATCCATCCGGGCTACGGCTTCCTGTCCGAGAATGCGGGCTTCGCCGAGGCCTGCGCCAAGGCCGGGCTGGTCTTCATCGGCCCGCCGCCCGCAGCCATCCGCGCCATGGGCTCCAAGAGCGAAGCCAAGAAGATCATGGAAAAGGCCAGGGTGCCGCTGGTGCCAGGCTATCACGGCGACGACCAGTCGCCCGAGTTGCTGGCCCAGGAGGCCGCTCGCATCGGCTTTCCCGTGCTGATCAAGGCGTCGGCCGGCGGCGGCGGCAAGGGCATGCGGGTGGTCGAGAGCGGCGACAGATTCGCCGACGCGCTGGCCGGCGCCAAGCGCGAGGCCAAGGCCTCGTTCGCCGACGATCACGTGCTGGTCGAGAAGTACCTGACGCGACCGCGCCATATCGAAATCCAGGTTTTCGCCGACTCCCATGGCAATTGCCTCTACCTCTTCGAGCGCGACTGCTCGATCCAGCGGCGCCATCAGAAGGTGATCGAGGAAGCGCCGGCGCCCGCCATGGACCCGGCGCGGCGCAAGGCGATGGGCGAGGCGGCGGTCGCCGCCGCCCGGGCCATCGGCTACCAGGGGGCCGGTACCGTCGAGTTCATCGCCGACCCGGAGGGCACCTTCTTCTTCATGGAGATGAACACCCGCCTGCAGGTCGAGCACCCCGTCACCGAGGCGATCACCGGCCAGGATCTGGTCGAGTGGCAGCTCGTCGTGGCCGCCGGCGGCAAGATGCCGCTCGCCCAGGACCAGCTTAAGATCGATGGCCACGCCGTCGAGGTTCGGCTCTACGCCGAGGATCCGGCCCGCAACTTCCTGCCGTCGACCGGGACGCTCGTTCATCTGCGGTTGCCAACCGAAGGCCCGCACGTGCGCGTCGACACCGGCGTACGCCAGGGCGACACGGTCACGCCGTTCTACGATCCGATGATCGCCAAGGTCATCGTCCACGACCGCGACCGCAGCTCGGCGATGCGCCGCATGGCAGCGCTGATGGGCGAGACCGAGGTGGTGGGCGTCACCACGAATGCGGCGCTCCTGAAGGCGCTGTGTTCGCATCCGGCCTTCGTCGGCGGCGAGATCGACACCGGCTTCATCGAGCGCCATCGCGACGAGCTCTTCGCCAAGCCGGCGGCGGCCGGTGATCGCGCCTTCGCCGTCGCCACGCTAGCACGCCTGGTCGAGTGGCAAGAGGCGGCCGATGCTGCGGCACGTTCTTCCGGCGATCCGTGGTCGCCGTGGAATGGGCAGGGTGCCTTCCGGCTGCTCGATGAGGGCCATGACGCGGTGCACTGGCAGGACGGCGATCGCGAGGTCACGGTGATCGCCCGCCGCCGGCGCGACGGCGGCATCGGCCTGGAGCTGCCGGGTGGTCCTCTCGAGGCCCGCGTGCAGCGCGCCGGCGATGATGCCAGGCTGGTCATTGGTCTCGGCGGCGACACATTCACGGCCACGGTGGTCCGTCGGCAGACGGTCGACGGAGTCGATTACACTGTGTTCGCCGACGGCGCGAGCCGCAGGCTGCGCTTGGTCGATCCGCTCGATGTCACGCAATACGAGGCAGCCGGAACAGCCGAGGCCGCCGTGCGCGCGCCGCTGCCGGGCAAGATCATCGACCTCAGGGTCAAGGCAGGCGACACGGTGAGCAAAGGCCAGCCGTTGCTGGTGCTCGAAGCGATGAAGATGGAGCATACGCTGGCCGCGCCCGCCGACGGCACGGTCAAGAGTGTGCGCTATGCCGTCGGCGAACAGGTGGCCGAAGGCGCGGAGCTGGTAGAGTTCGAGGCAAGCTGATAAAAGCCGCCTCCACGCGCGGGAGGAAGCCGCATGGGCAAATTCATCGTTGAACCGCACTTTCGCTTGCAGGAGTGGGTGGCCGAAGAGAAGGGCTACTTTCGCGCCGAGAGTCTCGACTACGAGTTCCGCGAGCTGATCCGGTCGAGCGACGGCCAGCACCACAACAAGGGCGCGAAAGGCGCGTTCCAGAGCATCGAGCAGGGCCGCGAAGCCGACGTGAGCTGCGCCTGTCACTGGACGGTCAACGTGGCGGCCTCGAATGGCCACGCCAGGCTCTATGCCGACGCCTACTCGGTCGCGCCTTCGGGCATTTTCGTTCCTGCCGATTCGGCCATACGCACGCCGGCCGACCTTGCCGGAGTGCCGATCTCGGTCGGCTTTCAGTCCGGCAGCCACTATTCGACGATCCAGGCGTTGGAGCAGTACCTCCCGCCCGGCGAGATCAACCTGACGTTCGAGGACGGCATGCTGTTTCGCCGCCTCGAGCTCCTGATCGAGGGCACGAGCCGGGCGGCCGCGCTGTTCAGCGGTCCTTATTATCTCGTCGAGCAACTCGGCTTCCGCAAGGTGATCGACACCACCTTCATGATCGCCGCCATGATCAACGGCTCACCCGATCCCCAAGACGTCCGGCGCTATTTTGCCGCCCTGAAAAGAGCTCAGCGCGACATAGACCTGCGCCCGGAACTTTATACGCGCTACTACAGGAATGAATTTCCCGAGCGCTATCACGCCGTGATGGACACCAGACGCTGGGGCCCCGGCGAGCGGATCGTCTTCGAGACCTACTCGAAAGAGGTGTTCGAGCAATCTTTCAACTGGATTGCCCAGCACGAGATCTTTGCCGAAGGCCGGATGGGCTCGGGCGACTACGACAAGGCTGCCGTATCCTTCGCCGTCAAGTAGGGCGGCGCCGTCCCGCCCCGAGCACCGCGCTCAGGATGAGGGCGCCAAAAGTCGCCGTGCCGATGCCGGCCATGGCGAAGCCGCCGAATTTCAGGGTGAAGTCGCCGGTGCCCAGCACCAGGGTGATGGCGGCCACCATCATGTTGCGGCTGTCGGTGAAGTCGACCTTGTTGTCGACCCAGATGCGGGCGCCGGCGACGGCGATCAGGCCGAAGATCACGATGCTGACGCCGCCCATGGCCGGCAGCGGGATGGTGTGGATCAGCGCGCCGAACTTGGGTGAAAAGCCCAGCAGGATGGCGAACAGGGCAGCGACGACGAACAGCGCCGTCGAGTAGATGCGGGTCGCCGCCATCACGCCGATGTTTTCGGCGTAGGTCGTCACACCGGTGCCGCCGACGCTGCCCGAGACCATGGTGGCGAGGCCATCGCCCACGAAGGCGCGTCCGATGTACGGACCCATGTCGCGGCCGGTCATGGCCCCGACCGCCTTGAGGTGCCCGAGATTCTCCGCCACCAGGATCAACGCCACCGGCACGATCAGTGTGATTGCCCGGCCATCGAACGCCGGTGCGGTGAGGTGCGGGGCGCCGAACCAGGCGGCGTTTTCGATCAGCGTGAAGTCGATCGGCTTGCCCCAACCCAGTCCATTCGTCAGCACGGCGTAGATCAGGCTGGTGACGATCAATCCGACCAGGATCAGCAGCCGGCGGACGATGCCCGACGCGAACACGGCGGCCAGGGCTATGGTGACGAAGGTCACGGCCTGTAGCCAGGCATCGAAGGATGTCGGCGCCATGGTCTTGATGGGAAGTGACGCGAGGTTGAGCCCGATCACCGCCACCACCGAGCCGGTGACGACCGGTGGCATCAGCCGCTCGACCCAGCCGGTGCCGGTCGACGTCACCACGAGGCCGATCAAGGCGTAGACGGCGCCGCATACGATGATGCCGCCCAGCGCCATGTCGATATTGGCGTTGAGGCCCTGGCCGCCGTAGCCGGTGGCGGCGATCACCACCGAGATGAAGGAGAAGGACGAGCCCAGGTAGCTCGGTACCTTGCCGCCGACGGCGATGAAGAAGATCAGCGTGCCGACGCCGCTCATCAGCACCGCGACGTTGGCGTCGAAGCCCATCAGCAGCGGCCCCAGCACGGTGCCGCCGAACATCGCCACCACGTGCTGGACGCCGAGCGCGATCGTCTGCGGCCACGGCAATCGCTCGTCCGGCGCGACGGCGATGCCGTCAGTCGGCTGTCTTTTGGTCCAGGAAAACACCCCACCCCCTCGGCCCCTTCGCGGGCGCCTCTCCCCAAGATGGAGGAGGAAAGGGGTCGGGAGGCAACCAAAATCGTGAGCGCCCCCGCGTCTTACACGGCGGGCTATCACATCTGGTGCCTTTTCCGTCGTCTCGACCGGAGCGCCCCTCGAATACCTCGGGGTAAACTCCACGCGAAGCGGAGAGACCTTGCTTCAACGATATGCAGCCAATCGGGGACAGAAGGTCTCTCCACGCGGCCCTTCGGGCCTTGGTCGAGACGACGGAAATCTTTGCACTCACCACAGGCCGATAGCCCTGGTCTTACGGGTAGGTGGCCAGCGGCCGCAGGGGCTCAGTGCACCACCACCTTGCGGTAGAGATGCCAGGTGGCATGCCCGAGGATGGGCAGGACGATGGCGAGGCCGACCAGAAGCGGGATCGTGCCGATGACGAGGCCCGCGGCAATGATCAATCCCCAGGCCGCCATTGGCCCCGGATTCTGCCGCACGGCTTTCACCGACGTCGCCACGGCGCAATAGACGCCGACATTGCGGTCGAGCAGGAGCGGGAACGACACCACGCTGATCACCAGCACCACCAGCGCGAACAGGAAGCCGACACCCATGCCGACAACGATCATCGTCCAGCCCTGGGGCGTCGTGAGCACGTCGCGGGCGAAGTTGGCCGCCGAAATCGGCAGGTCCGGTCCGAGCGTCAGAGTGTAGATGAAGCTGGCGGTGAACAGCCACAGCGCGAACAGCGCCAGCAGCAGCAGCCCCAGGACCAGGATCGAGCCGATGGCCGGTGAGCGCAGCACCGCGAAGGCATCCGCCCAGCCGATGGCGACGCCCCGCTCGCGCCGCCGGCTCATCTCGTAGAGACCGACGCCGAACAGCGGCGCGATCAGCGCGAAGCCGGCGATCAGGGGGAAGATCAGCGGCAGCAGGCCGTAGTTGAAAGCCACCCGCGAGATGATGATGCCGGCGATGGGATAGAGCAGGCAGAGGAAGATGACGTCCGTCCGGCAGGCCTCGAAATCCCGGGCGCCTTCGGTCAGGGCGTGCCTGAGGTCGGCGATGCCGATCTTGCGGACGACCGGCGGCGCCAGGTCGTGCGCGTCCCAGGCGCCGTCCATCGAGTTGGCGGCCGATCCGAGGGCGTGTCCCGTCTCCTTGAGACGATCCCATCCCCATTCGATGGGGTTTCTGACATGGGGTTGCGTGGCCATGGTGCTTCCTCCCGAACAAAAGTTCGAAGAGCGCGGCCTCGTCGTGCCGATAAGCCCGTGGCAGCCAGTCGTGGCATTGACGTCCAGTCCAGTTCGCCGGCCACGAAGAGCCGCGATCTGCCACGCCGGGAGTCTACGCTCAAAAAAGGCGGAAGTAAGCCCCCCGGCGCCCCTCAACTCCTCTGTCATCCTGAGCGAAGCGAAGGACCTCATCGCCGCTTGCCACGGGCATGAGATCCTTCGCTTCGCTCAGGATGACAACGGTGGATACCCCCATCCGGCAACTAATGTTTCGGCCACCAGAGTTTTCCATCGGCCAAAACGAACTTCGCCCGAAGGCCGGCGGTCTAGCGGAAACTGTGGAACCCCCCAAGGCGGCAGGGCCTACTGAAGGAACTTCAGGTACTGGCTCACGAAATCGCAACCGACGCTTTTGGCGTAGGCGTCGATCAACTTTTTCGTGATGGGGCCGGGCGTCTTGCCGTCGGCGACCGGGCCGCCGTTGAAGCTCTTGATCGGCAGGATACAGAGGCTGGTCGAAGTCAGGAACATTTCCTCGGCATTGGCTGCATCGAACAGGTCGATATCGCCCGCGGTGCAGGGGATGCCGAGCTGCTTGGCCATGTCGATCGTCATCTGCCGGCTGACGCCCGGCAGCACATAGCGCTCCGATGGCGTGAAGAGCTCGCCTTCGCGCACGATGAAGATGTTGCTGCCCAGCCCCTCGGCCAGGTTGCCGTTCTCGTCGAGCAGGATCGCCCAGGCGTCGGGGGCGAGCGCCTTCACCGGCTTCTCGGCCATGATCATGTTGAGATAGTTGTGCGTCTTGGCGCGCGGACTAAGCATCGAGGGCGCGGTGCGGCGCACCGTGGTGGTGATGACCTGGGCACCGTCGCGGTAGAGGTGCGCGCGCTTGGCGAGCGGCAATGGCAGCACCTCGATCACGACATTGGGGCCGGTATGGTCCCAGCCCTCGTCGCCCACGGCGTCGACACCGCGGCTGACCCGCTGCCCGACCCACCAGTCGCCGATCGCCGGTCGCAGGTGCTCGTTCCGCGCCACCACTTCCTCGCTGTTCGCCACCATCTCCTTCGGGCCGATGCCGGGATCGATCTGCAGGTAGCGCAGCGAGCGGTAGAAGCGGTCGATATGCTCCTTGAGGCGGAAAGGCTGGCCCTCGAAGGTGCGCGTCATGTCGAAGGCGCCGTCGCCGTATTTCCAGCTCCGGTCGCGGAACGGGATCATGACTTGGTTTTCCGGCATGAACTTGCCGTTGAACCAGGCGATGCGTTGGTTGCTGAGCTGTTGGGCCATCAAATCCTCCTTGCGACGCAGACTAGCATATCGAAAACGGCCGTCAGTATGGACGAAGCACCGGGCGCTAGGCATTGTTTTTGCTGGATGAGCCCCATGCGCAGCTACGCCAAGTCGATCGCGCTCTACGAGCGGACCAGGAAGCGCCTGGCCGGCGGCGTCAGCAGCAATGTGCGCTATGCCAGCACGCCGGTGCCGCTGTTCTTCGAGCGCGGCGAGGGCGCCCGGCTCTACGACGTCGATGGCAACATCCATATCGATTACGTACTGGGCAACGGGCCGGCCATCCTGGGCCATGCGCCCAAGCCGGTGATCGACGCCGTCGCCCGTTCGCTCGTCCAGGGCCAGGTCTATGCCGGTCAGCACCCGCGCGAGACCGAGCTTGCGGAGCGGCTCTGCGGCCTGCTGCCGGGCGCCGAGGTGGTGCGCTTTGCCACGTCCGGCACCGAGGCGGTGCTGATGGCCATGCGGCTCGCCCGCGCCTTCACCGGCCGCACCAAAATCGTGAAGTTCGAGGGCCACTATCACGGCTGGAGCGACCAGGCCTATATCAGCGCCCGCCCGCCGCTCAATGAGGCGGGGCCGGCCGAATCACCGGTGCCCGTCGCCGGCTCGCCCGGCATGCCGAAAAGCGTGCTCGACGATGTCGTGGTCGCGGGTTGGAACGATCTCGAGGCGCTCGCGGCCATCTTCGAGCATCATCCCGGCGAGATTGCCGCCGTCATCATGGAGCCGATGATGGTGAATGGCGGGGCGATCCCGCCGCGCGAAGGCTATCTCGCGGGCGTGCGCGATCTCTGCCGCGCCCAGGGTGCGTTGTTCATCTGCGACGAGGTCATCACCGGCTTCCGCGTCGGCTTGCGCGGCGCTCAGCACCGCTTTGGCGTCACGGCAGATCTTGCGATCTATGCCAAGGCGGTCGCCGCAGGGTTTCCGTTGGCGATGGTCTCGGGACGCCG
>Ga0209693_10000261_pt1 | contig 20739 bp, 17 predicted proteins | sample HubBroMetageWRM3_FD_188345 | JGI IMG/M metagenome (GOLD analysis project Ga0209693, IMG submission 188345) | Warmed soil microbial communities from the Hubbard Brook experimental Forest, New Hampshire - Hubbard Brook CCASE Soil Metagenome WRM 3... | ecosystem: Environmental > Terrestrial > Soil... | reverse complement strand
GGAATGGGGAATTAATCCGGAGCACATCGGCGTGATGGGTTTTTCGGCGGGTGGAGAGCTCGCCGCGATGGCCAGCACTCGCTACGATGCAGGCGTCGCAGGTGCCGCAGACCCGATTGAAAGCGAGAGTTCGAAGCCAGCCTTCCAGGCGCTCCTCTATCCAGCCATTCCACATAATATGAGCCTGTCGAAACAGACTCCGCCCGCGTTTCTTGTCTGCGGAGAAGACGATCGGCCCGATATAGCAGAGGGTCTTCCACAACTATATCTTTCCCTCAAGCAAGCCGGCGTATCGGCAGAGCTACATATTCTTGCGCGTACTGGACACGGCTTCGGAGTTCGGCCGGGCAACCGCCCTCCTGTTTCCGACTGGCCTCAGCTCTTCGTTGAGTGGTTGGATGTCCAGGGAATGTTGGAGCACAAATAACCAAGCCCCCCGCGCTCGGATAGTGTCCCGTCAATCCGTCGCTGGGTTAATTCGGACGTCGTGCTTCTGACGTTTGCTCAAACCGGTGGTAGGGGTCGGGGAGACAGATAGTGGCACCCACGATTATAAGGGGAAGATGGGAATGCGGCTATCTTCTCCCTCAGCCCTCCCGCCCTTGTACCCCGATTGAATGTTCGATGCCATACACTCGTTCCCTTAGTATGTTGGCAGCTTCCCGGGCTTTCCTTTCCGAGGCCGCCACGAAGTCAGCAACGCAGTGTTAGGACACCACCCTGCGCTCGTATCCCCTTGACAAACCTAACGATCGAAGACTAGAAGATTTAAAAGTCCCTCGACTCTCGGACAAACGCGGAGATCATTTCAATGCCCCAGTCGCGTAGAGATTTTTTCAAAACGGCAACCGTCGGCGCGGTCGGCGCTACCATCTTTGGGTTCGATCTTCAACCCGCCTACGCACAACTCAAAGAGTTAAAGATTGCACGCGCTGCTGAAACGCGCTCGACGTGTCCCTATTGCGCTGTGGGATGCGGCGTCCTCATCTACACCATCGGGGATCGGGCAAAGAACGTCACGCCGCAGGTGATCCACGTCGAGGGTGATCCTGATCATCCCACCAACCGCGGAACGCTGTGCCCCAAGGGCTCTTCGCTCGAGCAGGACATGCTCAACCCGCGGCGGCTCACCAAGCCGCAGGTACGGCGCCCAGGCGCGACGGACTGGCAGGACATTTCCTGGGACGACGCTCTGAATGAGATTGCGCACTGGACCAAGAAAACGCGCGATAACTCCTTCGTCGAGAAGGACGCGCAGGGCCGCACTGTGAATCGGTGCGAAGGTATCTCGTTCATCGGCGGCTGCACCGACACGAATGAATTCAATTTCTTGGCCGTTAAGGCCATGAGGGGGCTGGGCTTGGTTTATTTAGAAAACCAAGCCCGTGTTTGACACGGCCCCACGGTCTCAAGTTTGGGACCAACATTCGGACGCGGGGCCATGACCAATGGCTGGATCGACATCAAGAACACCGACATGATGTTGATCATGGGCGGCAATCCCGCCGAAAATCACCCCTGCGGCTTCAAGTGGGCGATGGAGGCGAAGCGCAACCGCAACGCCAAGTTGATCTCAGTTGACCCTCGATTCACACGGACCTCTTCTACCGCTGACCTCTTCGTACAGATTCGCGCCGGTACCGACATTGCATTCCTCGGCGGATTGATCCGTTACGCCATCGAGAACAACCGCATCGCCAAGGAATATCTCGTCAACTACACCAACGCAGCCTTCATCGTGAAGGAGGGTTTCAAACTTCCCGAAGACGGCCTGTACTCCGGATTTAACGCGGCCTCGGGCAGCTACGATAAAACCACGTGGAACTACGAGCAGGGCGGAGATCTTAGCGGCAAGACGGACACCGCCGCCACTTCTGCGCACTCGGCTCCCTCGCCTTCGAACGCGGCCACGCCCGCGCCTCCGCCGACGTTGCCACCGAATGTCGCCTACGACCTCACGCTTCAGCATCCGCGCTGCGTCTTCCAATTGATGAAGCAGCAATATTCCCGTTACACCCCGGAAACCGTCGAGCGCATCACGGGCATCCCCAAGGACCAATACCTGAGGGCCGTCGATCTATTTACCTCAGTCCGCAAAGATGGCGACATGAAGAAAGTCGCAACCATCATCTACGCGGTGGGATGGACTCAGCATACTTTTGGAACGCAGATCATTCGCACTGCCGCCATGATTCAACTCTTGCTCGGTAACGTCGGCAGAGCGGGCGGTGGCGTGAACGCCCTTCGCGGCCATTCGAATATCCAGGGCGCCACGGATATGGCAGGCCTCTACGATTCACTGCCCGGCTACCTGAAAGGGCCGATTCCCGACGACAAAGATTTGGCCACTTTTCTGAAGCGCACCACGCCGACGGCGTCCAACCCATCGCCGTGGAATTCGATGAACTACTACGCGAACACTCCGAAATTCATGGTGTCGCTGCTCAAGTCTTTCTATGGAGACGCTGCCACGAAGGAAAACGGATTTGCCTTCGATTACTTGCCCAAACCCGGGCAGGATTGCTCTTGGACGCATATCTGGGAAGACATGTACAACGAAAAGATCAAGGGCATGATGGCCTTCGGAATGAATGGAGTAATGATTGGCCCGGATACGAACAAGAACATCAATGCTCTTAAGAAGGCCGACTGGCTGGTGGTGGGCGAAATCTACGAGGATGAAACCAGCGAGTTCTGGCGAGCGCCAGGAATTACCACCGAAGAACAAAAGACGATCAACACTACGGTCTATCGGTTGCCCTGCGCGGGCTTTGCCGAAAAAGACGGCAGCATGACTAACTCCGCGCGCTGGGTCACGTGGAAATATGCCGCGGTTCCACCTCCGGGACAAGCCAGGCTCGACCAGGACATCGTCGCCCAGATTTTCCTGCGGGTTCGTGACCTATATAAAAAAGAGGGTGGAAAATTTCCCGACCCCATCCTGAATCTGAGTTGGGCCTATGCGGATGCGGCTCATCCTCCGCTTTCTCAAGTGGCCATGGAAGTTAACGGAAAAGCTCTCGCCGACCTTAAAGACGATGCGACCGGACAGGTCATCAAAGCCGGTCAGCAGTTGCCCGGATTTGCCTGGTTGAAAGACGACGGCACCACGACGTGCGGTAATTGGATTTACTCCGGTTCGTGGACCGAGGCCGGATCGCAAATCCAACGGCGAGGCACCGAAGATCCATCGGGGATGGGCGTTTTTCCCAACTGGTCATGGTCGTGGCCGGCCAACCGGCGCGTGCTTTACAATCGCGCTTCCTGCAATTCGGACGGCAAGCCGTGGGACCCGGATCGCAAACAGATCTGGTGGAATGAAGCCGCAGGAAAGTGGGTTGGCAACGACGTGCCCGACTTCAAGCCCGACTCCCACCCCAAAGATCACATGGGGCCCTTCATCATGAATCCCGAAGGCATCGGCCGATTATTCGCCCCGATCGGCGTGCTGGCGGACGGCCCGTTCCCCGAACACTACGAACCGATTGAAAGTCCCATCAAGAACCCGTTTCACCCCGAGCAATCGAATAATCCGCTGGTCAAAAAGTTCAAGTCGCCTTTCGATAAGTTTGGATCGCCCGAGGAGTACAGCATCGTCTGCACAACTTACCGGCTGACCGAGCAATACCACTACTGGACGAAAAACAATCCAATGAACGTCCAGCTCATCCCGGAACCCTTCGTCGAAATTCCGGTGGAGTTGGCGGATGAAAAAGGAATTCGTGGAACGGACAGGATCAAGGTCATCAGTGCGCGCGGAACCTACATCGCGAAGGCCTTCGTCACTCGCCGGTTGAAGCCGATGATGATCGACGGCAAAAAGGTCTATCAGATTGGTTTGCCCATTCACCAGGGCTTCCGCGGCATCGATGAGGACGAAGGAAGAAATGCGCGGACGCCGGCGAATCTGCTGACGCCCGCGGTCACCGATCCAAATGCCCACACTCCTGAGTCCAAGGGCTTCTTAGTGAAAGTCGAGAAGGCATAGGGAACCACACAGGGAACGACCATGAGCCAGGCCGCAACAGAGCTGATCCGAATTTCCGGTCACGCCGGGGTCGTCCCCGGCAAAGGTCTGAACCGCGAATTCCAGGTATGCAAGCTGGTCGATACGACCACATGCATTGGCTGCAAGGCGTGCGAAGTGGCCTGCCTCGAATGGAACGGTTACACATTCACCGAAACCACCTTTGATAACACCTACCAGACAATGCCGGAGACGGCATGGAATTACTGGAATCTGATCAAGTTCAACGAGCATGAACGCGCCGACGGCACCATGATGCTGCTCATGCGCAAAGACCAGTGCATGCACTGCGCCGACCCCGGCTGCCTCGCCGCCTGCCCGGCCGACGCCGCCATCGTCCAGTATGCCAACGGCATTGTCGATTTCCAGGAAGCCAATTGCATCGGTTGCGGTTATTGCATGACGGGCTGCCCGTTCAATATTCCGAAATTCGATCCGCCTTCGCGCAAAGTTTTCAAATGCACGCTGTGCAACGACCGCGTGTCGGTGGGCCTGGAACCAGCCTGCATCAAGGCCTGCCCCACCGGCTGCCTGCATTTTGGAGTGAAGTCGGAAATGAAGGAACTCGCGGAGACTCGTGCAGCGCAACTTCGCACCAACTCCGGATTCCAGGATGCAGGAGTTTACGATCCGGAGGGAGTCGGTGGAACTCACGTCATCTACGTCCTGCACGACGCCAAGCATCCGGAGTTGTATGGCGGGTTGCCGCGAGATCCGCACATCCCCTGGTCGGTGCGGCTGTGGAAAGGGCCGCTGAAATGGATTGGGAATCTGGCGATGGTCGGCGGCATCGTAGGCATGGCCCTGCATTACATGCGATTTGGCCCCAAGAAAGAAGAGCCGATTCCGCCGAATGCTAATGCTAATCCTGATGCCGGGAGGCGGGCATGACCACCGGAGCCGTTTCGCGCCCAAGTTCCGCCAGCCAAAACGAAGAGACCATCGTCCGCTACACGTTCGCCGAGCGCGTGAATCACTGGATCGGCGCGCTCTCCTACATCTATCTGTTGATGACCGGCCTCGCCTTCTGGTCGCCCTATCTGTACTGGCTGGCCGCGGTCGTAGGAGGCGGTCCCACTGCGAGATTCTGGCATCCCTGGTTCGGATTGATCTTTACCGCGACCCAGTTTTGGACGTTCACAGCGTGGCGCCGCGACATGGAAATCAACGACGCCGATCGCGCCTGGGGCAAGGCGATCCCAGACTACATCGAGAACGAAGACGAAAAACTCCCGCCCGTCGGCCGCTTCAACTTCGGACAAAAAATCTTCTTCTGGGGAATTTTCTACAGCGTGATTCTCTTGCTCCTGTCCGGCGTCGCCTTGTGGTACACAGAAGCCCTCCCGTGGAGTCTCCGCTTCCTTCGCTACGCCGCGATTCTGATTCACGCCAGCGTAGCGCTCATCACGATCGGATTATTCCTGATTCACGTCTACATGAGCGCTGTCCTTGAACAGGGAAGCTTTGGCTCTATGATTCACGGCTACGTCACCCGAGCCTGGGCGTGGACATTCCACCGCACCTGGTACTACGACGTCATCAGCAAGCCCCGGCCTTAACGATCGGCTTGACAATGGCCTTGACCATGAACGATGCGAAGTGGGATCGCCGCATTCGCCGCGCCAACGAACTAGCCTCGTCTTGCCCGTTCTCCGCCGAAGGGTTGCATTACTACGCCAGCGTTGCAACATTTCAGAAAGGTATTTACGGCGAAATCGAGAAAGCTCTCGCGGATTCGCCGAAGATTTCCTCCGATCGCCCGCTGCGCGATGAATTGGATTTTTTCCTCCTGCTCCCGAAATTTCCCGGATTTCTATCAATGATTCAGCAGATTGCCCCAGCCCCGCTCGCTGAGGCCGCCCTCACTTTAGCGAGGAAGGGATCCACAGCGTGGCAGCGCGCGATTGAAGACTTCTGGTACGGAGATGCAGACTTAACTGCGGGCATGAATGAAGCGGGCGCCAACGCCGAACGACTTGAGTCCAACGATCACGCCGCTGCGGCTGATCCGGATCAAGTCCTCGCCTGGATTTTTCTTCAGCCCTACGCCGAATACCTAGCGGATCATCGCGAAATCGAGATCCTCGACGGAACTCCATCGACCTGCCCGCTCTGCGGAGGCAAGCCCGCCGTCGGCGTATTGCGCAGTGAAGGCGATGGCGCAAAAAAGTCGCTGATTTGCATGCTCTGCGCCCACGAATGGCTTTTCCGAAGAATCTATTGTCCGGCCTGCGGAGAAGAGCGAGAACCGCAGATGGCTTATTATTCCGCGCCCGAGATCGCGCACGTCCGCGTCGACGTCTGCGACACTTGCCATACTTATCTGAAAAGCATCGACTTGACGAAAACAGGACTCGCAGTCGCCGTGGTAGATGAGCTGGCGACCATACCTTTGGACCTATGGGCGCGCGAACATGGCTACCAGAAACTGCAGATCAACCTGTTAGGAACCTGACACCAACAGTCACTCAGAGACGCCCACTGTGTAACCCAAATCGCCTTCGTCACCGCGGTGCGCGCTCTTAAAGCCAGCGGTTCTCAGCTCGACTTCCACTTCATCGCTCGCGAAGCAACGGACAAACCGGGCATAGCTGATGCGATCCCCCACCTCCAACGGTTCCTTCCTCCCGCGCAAAAGAAAACGCCAGAGTCTTGCCGTCCGGTGGACGAGAGCATCATCGCTTGCACTACTCGGCCGTGCGAAGAACGAAACCAACACGGGAGATCCCGGCAGAGCGCGCTGGCTCAGAGCCTGAAGGAAGGCGATCCTGCGCGCCTTTGTAGGAATGTGCGTGTATACGGTCCAGCCCACAACCAGCCCATCGTAAATCCGCGGGCCTTGCGGAACCCGGTCCGGTTCGCAAAGGGTAACGTACTTCGATTCTCCCACTCGTTCGAAAATCTGTTCGCTGGCGCGCACCAGCGGCACACTACATTCGAATCCTTCCGCGTCGAACCCGGCCTTGCGCAGAGCCAGAACCTCGCGGCCCCCGCCTGCGCCTGCAACCAGGATGCGCGAACCTCGTCGAAAGAACCGGTCCAGCACAGACTTTTCCCAACCGAAAAAGCCACTCAGATTATGCTCGGTCGACGCGTAGTACTGTGATTGGTCAAAGTGCTCCGCCGTCACGGCATTGAGTTCGTCAGCATTCAGGCAACCCAACCAAAAACCCTCATGCATCGCACTCGCGAATCTGCCGAGGCGATTCAACCAGCGATCGGCCAGATCAAAGTACTTCACCCTCGATCTTCGCACCGGCGAAATGTTCCCTTCGATCCCGCCGGTCTTTTTTGTCGCTGAAATTCCCTCGCCAGAGTGTTCCATTAGAAAGTATCGGTATTAAGGTATAAGGAGGATAATACCGGCATTTGTTCCCTGACTGTTGAGAACAGCGGGCGGAGCCGATCTTCCTGTCGCCGCCCCTCGCACTTTATTGACCGGGATAGCGGTCGACGATGTGAGAATTCCACAACCCCACCCTCGCTCCGCAAGGGCGAATTGTGGCAATATGTGCTCATCAATAGGTGATTCCCCATGTTCCCTGTTCGCGTAATTCTCTGGACGGTAGCGATGGCATACACCGGATTCATTCTGACCAACCAGGGGTTGCGAACGTTCAACAGCCTCTCCATCACAGAAGCATTCCTCGGGGCTTTAACCGGATTTCTCCTTGCCATCATGTTCACTCTCCGAGAGAGGCGGCGACCAAGGCCAGCTTTCATCGCTCAGTCGATTGCACAAATCTTCCCGGAGTGGGGCGCATCCCGCGAAAACAGCGACTCACGTCCGACACTAAAGCGCTGATCGCAACAGGCAGCCTGAGTCCGGGCCGATCGTGCTTAATCAGTCAAAGACGGCGCCACCGGGTACATTCACGGGAATCTTTCCTTAGCGCCGGGAGGGGAAGGCCATTGGGGATGGCCGCACAATTCCCTTGTAACCGTAAACCCGGCTACCACGCAACTCGTTGACTGCTTCGAGCCACGTCCGTAAGATGAAGCGACCCGAAAACAAGGCAACTCCCCGCGATCGACTAAGACGATCGACCGGAGAGCGCTCGACTAAAAAAGCTCGACTAAAAAGCCCGACTAAAAAGCTAGACCGAACAATGATCGACCGCCAATGATCGGCCAAACCATCTCGCACTACCGCATCATCGAAAAGCTCGGCGGCGGCGGCATGGGCGTCGTTTACAAAGCAGAAGACACCCGCCTTCATCGCTTCGTCGCCCTCAAGTTCCTTCCCGACTCCGTAGCCCGTGATCCCCAAGCCCTCGTCCGCTTTGAGCGCGAAGCCCAGTCCGCGTCCGCACTGAACCACCCGAACATCTGCACCATTCATGACATCGGCGAAGAAGACGGCCAGGCCTTCATCGCCATGGAGTTTCTCGACGGCCAAACCCTGAAGCACCTCATCGGCGTTCGACCGCTCGAGTTGGACACGTTGCTCTCCTTAGCCGTCCAGATCGCCGACGCACTCGATGCCGCTCACGCCAAAGGCATCGTCCACCGTGATATCAAGCCTGCCAACATTTTTGTAACCGAGCGTGGCAACGCCAAGGTCCTCGATTTCGGCCTGGCCAAAGTCGCGGCATCGGCATCCGCCGGACAAAATGAAGCGACGCGAACCCAGGCGCTCGAACAGCACTTAACCAGTCCCGGCACCGCGGTCGGCACCGCGGCTTACATGTCGCCAGAGCAAGCGCGCGGCCGCGACCTTGATATCCGTACCGATCTCTTTTCCTTCGGCGCGGTCCTCTACGAGATGGCCACCGCCCAGTTGCCGTTTCGCGGCGCCACCACCACCGACCTGTTTGATTCCATCCTTCATAAGGCGCCCACGCCTGCCGCCAGGCTGAATCCCGATCTCCCACCCAAGCTCGAAGAGATCATCACCAAGGCGTTGGAGAAAGATCGCGAGCTCCGCTATCAGGTCGCAGCGGAAATGCGCGCCGACCTGAAACGCCTGAAGCGCGAAATCGAATCGAGCAAGTCAGGAATTCCGGCTGCCGTCGATGACTCCAGCCGCCCGCCAGCCAGCGCCGCGCCCGTAATCTCCGCCACATCGACCAGCCAGCAGCAGTCCGCAGTTTCGTCCACGCAAATCTCCTCGACCACTCGAGCAAGCGCCCGCTGGAAGTTCTTGCTTCCCGCAGCTGTAATCGTCGTCGCGCTCATCGCCGCCGGCCTTTACTGGCGCGCCCGTTCCGCCGAGTCGCCCGCGGCCAAATCTGCAACCCTAACCGAAAAAGACACAGTGGTCCTCGCCGACTTCGACAACAAAACCGGAGACTCCGTCTTCGACGACGCCCTCAAACAAGCTCTCGCCGTTCAACTGGGACAGTCTCCCTTCATCAACATTCTTTCCGATCGCAAGGTCGGCGAAACCTTACGCCTCATGGGCAGCCAGCCCGGCACCCGCATCACCCCCGAAGTCGCCAAGGAACTCTGCGTACGCACCGGGAGCAAAGCCATCGTGCTTGGTTCCATTTCAAATCTCGGCGGTCAGTACGTGATCGGCATCAACGCCGTCGGCTGCAGCAATGGAGACACGCTCGCCGAGGAACAGGAAGAGGCGGCCAGCAAGCCCGACGTCCTGAAGGCCCTGAGTAAGGCCGCCGCAACCCTGCGTACCAAACTCGGAGAATCGCTGGCCTCCGTGCAAAAGTTCGATGTGCCCGTCGAAGCCACCACTCCCTCTCTCGAAGCTCTCAAAGCCTACAGCATGGGCATCACCACCGGACGCACCAAGGGTGACGCCGAAGCCATTCCCTTCATGAAGCGCGCCATCGAACTCGACCCCAACTTCGCCATGGCTTATGTTGGCCTCGCCGTCGAGTACGCCAATCTCGGCCGGGCGAGCCTCGCCGCCGAAAATGCCAAGAAGGCTTACGACCTGCGCGATCGCGTCAGCGAGCGCGAGCGTTACCGCATCTCCGCTTTCTATTTCCAATACGTCACCGGAGAAGTTGAAAAGGCCACCGAAGCCTACGAACTCTGGGCAAAAAGTTATCCCAACGACCAGGTGCCTCACGGCAATCTCGGTTTCATCTATTCCGCTCTCGGCCAATTCGACAAAGCGATCGTGGAAACCGAAGCCCAGCAGCGCCTGGAAGCCTCAATTGTCGGCTACGGAAACCTCGCCGCCACCTACATCAACCTCGATCGAATCAAGGATGCCCGCCAGACTCTAGCCGACGCCCAGCAGAAAAACTTCGACGGACTAACTCTTCGCGCTGATCAGTATTCCCTGGCATTTCTCTCCGGGGATGCGCCGGGCATGGAACGTCAGGTCGCGTGGGCCGCTGGCCGCCCCGGCGAAGAAGACCAGATGCTCAGTGACCACGCGGATACTCAGGCCTACTACGGCCGCCTGGAACAAGCCCGCGACCTGGCCCGCCGTGCTGCGGATTCCGCCGTGCGCTCCGACGCCAAAGAAACCGGCGCTCAGTGGATCGCATTCCAGGCGATCCGCGAGGCTGAAATGGGCAACGTCACTGCCGCCCGCCAAGCCGTCGCTCGCGCCTTGGCGCTGGCTCCCGGTCGCGACGTCAAAGTCATCGCCGCCGTCGCCCTCGCCCGCACCGGCGAAACTTCCCAATCCGCATCCATCCTTGAATCCCTGCAAAAATCCGAACCCAGCAACACCTATTTAAAGGTCTATTGGTTCCCCGTGATTGAGGCTTCCATCGCGATGGACCAGCAGCAGCCCGACCGCGCCGTCATCGCCCTCGAACCCTCTCTGCCTTACGAACTAGGAGCGCCCCCTCCCGGCCTCTCCATGTATCCCGCCTACGTTCGCGGCCTGGCGTACCTCGCGCAAAAGAACGGTCCCGCAGCCGCTGCCGAATTCCAGAAGTTCCTCGATCATCCCGGAGTAATCCAGAACTTCCTGCTAAGCTCCCTCGCGCACCTCCAGCTAGGTCGTGCCTATGCCATCTCAGGCAACACCGCCAAAGCTAAAGCCGCCTACCAGGATTTCCTCGCTCTCTGGAAAATCGCCGACCCCGGCATCCCCATCCTCACCGAAGCCAAAGCGGAATACGCGAAACTGCCGTAGGACCGCTCTCGGATCTTGCACTCGCCACTATCGCGCGCTCGTGGCTTGTGCCCGCGCGGCCTGAGGCTGCTGCAGCGGTGAGGTTGCGGACGGCACCCGCCGTCGCCAGGAAGGAATACGCTCGTAGATTCTCAGCAGAGTAACCAGGCCAAACCCATACCAGCCGGACACGCCCAACAGCTCTGAAGCCGCATAGCTCAGCATCAAGAGAAACATAAACGTGCTCAGCCGCTTGCCGCGCGTGAGCCGGTCTTTGACATCATGGCCGGTGACTTCGCCCAGTACCGGCGATTCCAGCGCTTGCACCGCCGCCGGCGCGACTGGATATTCAGCGGTCTTGTCGCGCCAGCGCTGCAAGGCCGCAAACAGTGCCTTGCCCTCGTTCCTGATCTTTGCTGCTGAACTCGGTTCGCTCGGATAGAGGCTGAACGTACCCTCGCGCCCGCGCTCGGAGTCGCACCAGTCGAGATATACGCGCTCGCTGTTCCACCAACCGGCAGCGCTCTCGCCGATACGCACATTCAGCAGTTGCTCCGGCTTGAGCGCGAAGCGAAGTTTGTCGCCCAGGTAAACTAGATGGCCCTGCAGCAGCCAGACAAATCCCTTGTCCCAGTCATAACCGGAAACATAAACGCGCAAGGCTGGGCCGGGGGCAAAACCCGCCAGTATGGCATTGCGCCCGCGAATCTGAATTCCTTCCGCCTCGAATTTGGCAGTGAATTGCGCGCGAATTTCTGCACGCCCGCGCAGGCCCAGGTGCAATCCCAGCAGCGAATAACCTGCCAGGATGAGCAGCGCTCCTACCAGGTACGCGACTAAAGATGTCTGCCCATGCAGGTTCAGCGAATGGATGATCGATGCCACGATCGCTGGCGGCAGCACACTCGCTCCGATCAGCAGCCACTGGTTGTTGCTGGTGCGCCTCATCGCAGCCATGGTCGACACAACGGTCTTGGCGCCGGAGCGGACCGCATAGTGCTCGCCGTCCGATACTGCGCCGGAAACTATGCTGGACGCTTGCGTATCCGTCAAGCCAGCCCGCCGCGCCTGCTCCTCTTGCGCGTGATGCGCTAGCAATTGCTGCACCCGTTCCGCAGGCACGTTCCCCACCTTGGCAAGATGCTCCACTCGCTTCAATGTTGTGGGATGAGTTAACAGCGTTCCCGTAACTTTTCCCCACTGGATCGGTGTCAGGTTAAGGCGGCTCACTTTGAGCAGCGCCGTCATCATGGCCTCAGGATCACTCACCAACTTCACCGACCCCTCGTCGGCGATGCGCTCGAATCGCCGCGACAAAAGATAGAACAGGCAAAATCCAGCAACGATAAGCAGCAGATCGAATTGCGACCAGGCCACCAGCTTCGGGCTCCACCGGTACCACTCTATGAGCACCTTGGTATTGCCGCCACTGACGGTCATGAGCAGGTCGCCAACCCACCCCGTGAACAGAAGCCACGTTCCACGAAAGATCGCGGGAAACAAGATCACCGCCAGAATAGTGAACCCGAGCTTTTTGGGATGCCCGGACCGCAGGTGCGACAGTTCATGCCCTGCGATGGCATCAACTTCGCGCTTGGTAAGCCTCTGCAGCAGATAGTCGGTGAACATCACGGTCTGGGCGCCGGTGGCGTAAGCGTTGGCGACTTGCATCCGGCCTGCGCTCAGCACGAACACCTGTTTGATCTTGACGCTTGCCCGCTTTGCCAGTTCGAAAACCCGATCGCGCAATTCGCCGGTGGTCACCGCCTCAGGCGCCACCCCTGAGACTTTGATCTTGGCGCGCACGCAGAGCACGCGCGCCACATACGCGGCCAGCAGCAGAACGATAAACACCTGCGGAGAAGTGCCGATAAAATTCAGTCCACAGCAGAAGAACATCAGGGGAAGAAATTGTGCCCCCACGTCCAGCGAGCGCTCCAGCATAAACTCGCCCCGCGTCCATTGCCTCCCGCGAAACTGCACGAACACCTTATAAGAAAGGAAGAGGCATAGTAGGTACACCAGCCACGGCGGAACGATCACGACCAGCGTGCGAGCGATTGCAGGTTCCCAGCCCTCAGGCGGCATCCGGAACGCGACCAGATCCTGCAAGCCCTCCCTGAAGCTGGTACGAGCCACCATCCAGACCAGCATGGTACCGTTCACGCCCCATTGCAGGGTCTTGAAGTAGCTGAACCATGCAGCGGCGGGGTCCTCGAGAGCGTCCCGCAGCGCGGCCCGCCGCATCCACAGAATCAATACCACCGGCAGCAGCAGAAATCCCGCGGATATGGCGCATTGCCGCAGGAGATCCGAATTGCGGTAGCCATAAGCCAGCTGCAGCGGCGGAACCGGCGTGGTGGCGCCGAGAGGGAAGCTGTACATCAGAAAGGGACGTTCGGCTTCGCCGGCAAAGCGACTCGCATGCAATCCCTGAGAACTTTGTTCCTCAAAGCCTGATCGAGGCCGCTTGACACTGACAAACAACATCTGCTCGCCCGACTGAGCCAAAGCATCGGCGAGTGTCTGAAGCGGCACCATGCCGCTGAACGTCCAGCCGTTTGCCGTCAGCGCCCGCTCGCAGTTCCCCAGCAGCTGCCGCTGGTCGGCCTGGTTCAGAAACTTTTCGTAGTTCGCCCGCTGCTCCGCCGTCAAGCGCCCCGACCAGCGAGTCGAGCGCATGCTGGGAGATGGGTGCGCGAACGCCTGGGACGGGCAATGCAGACTCTGCGCTAAAGCAGCCTGAATCGGCTGCCAGTCGCTGGGTGTTTGACCAACTGACAGAGAAACCTTTGCGTCACCGCGCTTGTCAAAGGTAAGGCTGAGCGAGGCCGCAGGCTTGCCGCTGCCTGCATCCTCTTCATCTTCCGCCTGCTCCTGCGCGTGGCAGATTCGAGCCGTCGACGCCAGCAGGAATGCCGACATCAAGGCCACAAAAAGCCCCCACCGCAGATGGCCCGCTCCCCTTCGCCGCATGAACCGTCGCTCCCCCAGGCTCAGGTGCCGGCTCGCGGCACTATAGGGAGCTTACTTCCATTCCTGCGGGAGACAACGTAACCGCGGTACTGCCCACCCTTCCGGCGGACCATGTACAAGCGATTATCTACAGGCGATTATGTACTTCGGATCATGCAATTAGGCTACCCATTTTCACCGTTTTCGAAGGCGCCGGCCATGCATGTCATCAAACTGACGAAGAGCAGGAAGCAAACGCGGCCGCACATCATGGAATCCTCCGAAGAACTGAAAGACAGAGCCTCACTCGGCGGGAGCGTCGGGGGGTGAAAAGCCGACGCCGCAATTCTCCTCCCCTTGAGGTTGGTGGTCAAGTGCTCAGCCGCAACGGGCGGCCGTTCGGGGACCATCTCCTCTTCCCGTCAAACGGTCAGATGCAAAGGCGCTATTCCGCCCGTAGTTCTTGAAATCAGGCGTTGACCCTCATTGAACCTTTCGGCTTGGAATTCTCGGTCTGCAAACTGGACAGCGTTGCAAACGATGGATGAGTCGTTTCCATAGAGGCCAGCTTTGCTTTTCAGCTTCGTGCTGCCATCGAGGTCCAAACACTTTCTTTTGAATCTCTGGATCGCTGACGCCCATATCACCGACTCCCAGTTTGCTGGCGCTGAAGACTCAGAATGACGTTCTCGACGGAGTGGCTTGGCTAAGATTGTGCATCCAGGATCACGAATGTTGCAACCAGGCCATAGCACTCGGAACTGGTCAATGAGTGAACTGGCCAATTAGTGAAATGGAGAGGAGATCCGCGCCTACTTCGCCAGAAGTCCGCAGTTGTGCTGGGGATACACGCTAGGTTAACACGTGTCGCAGCCTATCTTTAGTTCCAGAAAGTTGTTCCAGAGAGCGATCACAGCCCGTCACCCGCGCGCAGCAGCGCCGCCACTGAAGCCGTCATCACCGCCCGCGCCTCCCCCGCATCCTCCGGCAGGATCGCCTTTTCGATCAGCAGCATCGCCGCCCCATGCACCAGCATCCGCAGAGCCATCAGCACGCGCTCGTGATCGCCCGAAGATCCGCCCAGCTTTTCCGCCACCTTCTGTCGCATCGCGTCTCGCACCGGCAGCACCGTAGGCTTGAACCCGGCTCGCAGGGAACGCGCCGAATAAAACAGTTCATACTCTTTCTGGAAAAACAGTTCGTACTCCCGGGGATGGCGCAGTGCATAATCCAGATACCGCTCGCACCCCTCCTCCGGCGACGAAATGCCCTCCATCTGCGCCGCAATCTCCCACCGGATCCGCTGCAGCAGCCCCCGCAGTATGTCGTTCCGGTCGCGAAACCGCCGGTAAACCGACGGCGTATTCGTCCCCGCCGCCCGCGCCACCGTCCGCATGGTCAGCGCCTTCTCCCCTCCCTTCTTCCACAACTTCTGCGCTGCATCCAGAATCTTGCCTTCCAGCTCAGGGTCCGCTCGCCGTGGCATAGGTTCTCCTCTCCGGGGAAAAACCAAAGCTCAGGTTATGTATACATCGTGAACATAACAATGTACAGGCAATACCCGCCCCGCTCCCCCGCCCCATTACCAAAGTTTGTTCCCTCAAGAATTATGTTGACACCGTAAACATAACGATGTATAACTTATCCCTAGCCGGGCCCCCTCTGCGGTAGCCAAGAGCCTTCAGGAGTAGATGAAGATGTATTCGTGGGACAACCCTGACGATAGACTTTCTATCGCTCAGATGAATTCAGAGCTCCAGCACGCCCAGCTGGAGCTATTAAGCGCCCATTGCGCAACTCACCAGTTGCGGTTGCGGTTTTCTACGGAGGATTTGGCGCGCTTCGGGCAGCGCGACATTCTGCGCAAGTCGGTGCAGTCGGCGGCCGCGCTGAGCGAATTTTATTCCTCCATTGAAAAGAAGATTCCCGCGATCGAGGCGGGCGGTGAGTCTGCGCCGCAGGTCACGGACGAGCAGATCGCCGAAGCGGTGAAGCGGGTTTCCGTGTATTTCAAGGAGCAGCGCGAGCACTATCTTGCCTCCGCCGTACCTCTAAGCAATCACGAGAAAGCGTTGATGTGGCCGTTTTTTTCCGCCGCCTTGCTCGACCGGGTGAGGATTGTTGAGCTTCGGGGAGCGCGCGTCCCGAATCCTCCTTTTTATGAGGAATACAAAGCTTTGGGATTCGTGAACCTGCCTGAGGTTACGCACATGCACTCGCTCACGTTCCTCGATGTGGTGGTGTTCAACGAGAAAATGTCGGAGCGTGCGTTGTTTCATGGGTTAGTTCATGCGGTCCAGTTCGACGCCCTGGGTCTCGAGCGCTACAGCGACATCTTCGTGCGCAGTTTTGTGCGGACGAAACTTCATTTCTCGGTGCCGCTCGAAGCGCACGCGTTTGCGCTGGAGTCAAAGTTTGCGGGCACGCCCACGAGCCGGTTTTCGGTCGAAGACAAAGTCCGGCTCTGGATCGACCAGGGCCGCTACTAGCGGCATTGTGTTTTGAAATGTCCGGAGGGGAGTTCTCTTCGGATGCGCGGGCCTCCCCCGTCGCGGTCCCCGGGCCGGCGCAAGCTGTCCCGGGGACCTATACAGTTTGTTTGTCCCCCAACGCTGCACGGGGGCGGCGTAAGCCGCCCCCGTTTTGTCTTCCTGCCGCCTGCCGGTTTCTGATTTGTCTCCCTTAAAACACTGTAACAGGAAGGGCAACCATACAGTTGCATATCGTGGCGGCTTGGGTTAATATGCAACCTGGAGGTTGCCTAATATGAACGACCGCATTGAGAAGCGCATCGAACTGAAAGCGCCGGTTTCGCGGGTGTGGCGCGCGCTCACGGATTACCGCGAGTTTGGGGAGTGGTTTCGCGTGAAGCTGGACGGGCCATTCATACCGGGCCAGATCTCGCGCGGCCGGATTACGCATCCCGGCTATGAACACATCAGGTGGGAGGCGACGGTGCAGAAAATGGAGCCCGAGCGTCTCTTTTCCTTCACCTGGCCTCATCCCAAATCCATCGAAAAAGCGGATTATCCCGCGGACTGCTCGAACGAGCCGACCACGCTCGTCGAATTCCGCCTCGAGAAAACCGCCAGTGGTACGCTGCTGGTGGTGACTGAGTCCGGCTTCGACAAGCTTCCCGGTGATCGCCGTCTCGAAGCGTTTCGAAGAAACGATGGTGGCTGGACCGCACAAATGAAGAACATCGAAAAATATGTTACACAAAACTCGTAGCCGCACGGCCTTCAGGCGGCGGCCGCGTGCCGCCATATTTGCCGCGCTCGGCGACGAGATGCGGCTGGCGCTGGTGGCGAAGCTCTCTGCCGGGCAGCCTCGTTCGATCTCTGAGTTGACGGAGGGTTCGAGGCTGACCCGGCAAGCGGTCACCAAACATCTTCGAGTGCTTGAAAAAGTGGGAATCGTGCGGAGCAATCATCGGGGCCGCGAGACCCGCTTCGAATTCGATCCCGAGCCCATTGAAGGAATGAAGCAATACCTCGAATTCGTTTCCGAGCAATGGGATCAGGCGCTGGGCAGGCTGAAGGCGTTGGTGGAAAAGTGATCTCGGGAAAATCCTCCTCTGCGCAAGCCTCGATTCGCGCAACGAATCCGGGTGTTTCTCCGCGAAGCAGGTGCCAGGCCTCTTTGTAGGCGTCGTATTTCGCGCCCGCCATGGCCGGGTACAAGCCCACGGTTGACATGCCGCGCACTACTTTTTCGGGGAGGATGTACCAGACATCTTCAGGAATCACGTACGCGGCTATGAAATCAAACGCGTCTTTCTTGTAGGGGTGGTTGCCGGTTCTGATGGTGCAGTGATAGCAGCGTCCCATCTTGTAGATGGTGGACTTGACCTGGACGCGGAAGATTCGGGTGCTCTTGTGGTGCACCAGGGAATCGTATCCGGATGGTTCTCCCCAAGGTCTGGCCGGGCGCAGTCCCTCCTCGATGGCTCGCAATGCGAAGCACATCTCGGCCCATGCTCCCCGGTCTTTGGAATTCTTGATGTTCATGCCGCGAGGTTTTTTCACGCACCTATCCTCTTTTTTTAGCGCTAGGTTGCCGATTTGGAGAAGATGGGCCCTTAACAAAAAACGGGGCCCAGACCGCGCCATTCCCGATTCCACTCTGACATGCCACCCGGCCACAGGGAAGGTTCCAATAATGCAGAAATGTCCTGCCGGATTCCCATCTCGGGAAAGGCGAGGTCGGTGAGAGAATCGGGAGGGGCGTGAGTTCCGCTCGTTCCGCATCAGCGCCCTACTAAGAGCCCAGCTTTTCTTTTCCGCGTGCCGGCCCGGTCGACGTTTCGCCGTAGCGGTTCTTGGCAGTGATCTGTGCCGCCATTCTCTTTAGAGTCGGGGGTCGTCGGTTCCTGCTGTTGGAGCCGCGGCGGGATTCATGGACCAATCGCTTCGCATCTCTTTCGCGAAGGCCGCGCTCTTCGGCGCGCTGGAGGCCGTAGGCGCTGACCTCACCCCACCACGCGCGCCGATCGTAGTGGCGGAGCGCTTCTCGAACCAGTTCGCTCATGGTGCGGGTCTCCCCCTTTGCGATGGACTCAGCCCGCTGCAGCATCTCAGGCGGCAAAGTGATAGATAGGGTGCGAGCGCTTCCCATGCTAAGTATTATAAAGCGTGATTTAGCAATATGATCAAAGTGCCATCCTGAACGGCGAATGCGGATTCACTTCATGAATCCGCATGTACAGCCGAGGGGGGCCCTGCCCTCCGGCTCATTCCTCGATTCGCGTCAGAGACTGTCGGGCCGGGAGGGTTACGGGCATACTCGTGCGGTCCAACTCCTGCGGGAAGAAGCTAGTCTCTAATGCCCAGACGCCTCTTCATGACGTGCAATGGAACGTTAAAGCGCTCGGCCAGTTGCAAGGGATCATTGAGGCCCCTTGAACGAAGGTCGCCGATCAAGGCTCGCGGCATCAGGAGATCGAATGCTAGCTGTTCAGCCTCCGTTTCCCGGGTTGATTCCAGTCGACTTCGATACATTCGGTCGTCGACGAGTCTATTGCTGATTCGATCGCGATGACGGAGAAAATGGGCGATCTCATGGGCCACCGTGAGGCGCTTTTGCCTCAGAGGGTCGGAAGCGTTCACCCGGATGGTGTAGCCGCTGGGTCCGCCGCGGTAGAGATCAGGGAAAATCTCGCCGGCAGTCTCAGGGCCCAGATCCGCTTGGCGTACCGCCAATCCAAGGGCTCTTGCAAGTCCCGTTATGTTCACGGGAGCGGTGGACCTGAAACGTCGAGATATTTGTTCAATTGGAGTCAGTCCGCGCGGCGCTCGAAGGCGATAGTCGGCGGTCGCTGCCTCTAGAACAAGAATCTGTTCGCGGAGGGTTAGCATTTCTGCTCTGATGTCTGAAGGGGGGCTCCCTGCCAATCCAGCTTCTACGTATTGTTTGGCTTTGTGCACGTTGCCGATTCGCAACGCTATGGACGCTGCACTGCAGTGAAGAATTGAGCGCGTTGGTTCGAGGTCGTAGTTGTCAGCTACTGAATCCGCCGCCGCAGTCTCCTCGTTAAGGGCCTCGTTGAATAGGCGGCGGCTCTTGTCGGTGTCACCATCGCGGGCCGTGAGCAGGGCTAGCTCAAAAAGGTCCATCGCGCGGTCGTGGATTTCTCTTGTTTGGCTCACTCACCCATCCCCGCAATTGTGCTGACGAAGGTTGCTTCCGGCCTGCCAAATTCCACGATCGCTACGTAGGCAGGCAGTCCAGATTCGTGGGATCGATTTGTCTGCGCTAGCTTCTCCTTCAGCCGGGATGCGATCCTTGTTTTTCCGCCGTCTAGAATCCCGGAAACCTCTAGGCGGGCGGTACGCTGGAAGATGCCTCGCTCATCTTTGCCGTTGCCGAGCCAGTAATCAATGCCTGTCCCCTTGGCTGATCGTTCCACTTTCCGCATCTCGGTGAGGGGTAAAGCGACGATTATGGCAACACCGTACGCGCCATATTCCGTGGCCTCCTGCAGGTCGGACCAAGTTCCGTTGCGGAGTTCGCTAGCTTCCAACCATTTCAGATTCGAGGGGGAGCAGGTATCGCCGGTGATGTCCAGCGGGACGGGATTCGCATGATTGTTCCGCTGGAAGCAATGCGACGCGGCTTCCGCAAGAAACGAGCCGTATGCCGCTGATATTCCAAGCTGGCCGTCCCTAAGGGCCGCGAAGTTTAGCGCGAGACCAGTTTCTTTGGTCACCTATATGGACACGAGTATCGAAATTATCACGCCTGTCCCGAACCCACAAGCTAGGTGATGTTTGGCGTTCCGCCCACAAGAAAAGCAAAGCGGGCCGGCTTGGGCCGCCCCGTTCAAAGACAAAGGCAGCGGGCCGGAGTGCCGGCGCCTGGAAATCCCAAACGGGCTGCAGCCGTGGAATTCACCCTTCGCAAAGAGGGCGAAGGATGGGGCACCCGACCCTTTGAATAATGGCGACTGCGGCGGCACGATTGGAAGTCGTGCCCTTCCCGATCCATCACCCCCAAGACAACAAAGCGGGGGCGGCTTGTGCTGCCCCGCTTCAAAGTCAAAAGCAGCGGGCGAGGGCGCCCGCTCCACACACCACATGTACGCTTACGTTCAATTTGCCGCGCGGGAGGCGATTGGAAATCCCGAGCGGGCCGCAGCCGTGGATCCCACCCTTCGCAAAGAGCGCGAAGGATGGGGCACCCGCATGTCATTGGGATTCCCCTAGCGCCCTTGGTGGCG
>Ga0209693_10000260_pt1 | contig 20745 bp, 12 predicted proteins | sample HubBroMetageWRM3_FD_188345 | JGI IMG/M metagenome (GOLD analysis project Ga0209693, IMG submission 188345) | Warmed soil microbial communities from the Hubbard Brook experimental Forest, New Hampshire - Hubbard Brook CCASE Soil Metagenome WRM 3... | ecosystem: Environmental > Terrestrial > Soil... | reverse complement strand
TCGACGTCGCCCTCCTCGTGCCGGAACGCGGCGCTGAAGCCCTCGCCGTCGATCGGGTGCGACCGCAGGTAGCCGGCGAGCTCGTCGGTGCCGGGCTGCGGCGGCCGGTCCCACGCCGTTTCGATCGCCGCGACGCCGCGACGCGCCGCCGCGCTGGTGGCTGCCACCACGCCGATGAGCTCGCCGTCCCTGATCACGCTCACCCCGGGCAGTGCCTCCGCCGGCGCCGTGTCGGCGGCGCGCAGCGTGGCGCCGAACGCCGGGGGCCGCAGCACGCAGCCGTGCAGCATGCCGTCGGCGCGCAGGTCAGCCGGGAAGCGCTTGACGCCCGTGACGACGCTGGCGCCGCCCGCCGCCCGCGCGGGGTGGCCTGCCGAGCGCCAGGCCGGTGGCGGGGTGACCGGCCGGCCGGGCGGGACCTTCTCCACCCGCCGCACCCCGGCCAGCAGATCGGAGTAGCCGATGCTCGGCGCGCCGTCGGGGCCGGCCACCATCCCGTCGGCGACGGTCAGCCGCGAAGCCGGGATGCCGAACCGGTCGGCCGCAGCCTCACGCAGCAGCTCGCGCGCTGCTGCCGCGGCGGCCCGGAGCGGGGGAGCCGCGAACGGCATCGAGCGGCTGCCGAACGTGCCCATGTCGAACGGCGAGGTGTCGGTGTTGCCCATCACCACCCGTACCGACGCCGAGGGCACGGCGAGTTCCTCGGCGACCAGCAGCCCCAGCGCGGTGCGGGTGCCCTGGCCGGCCTCGACCTTGCCGGTGAACGCCGTCACCGAGCCGTCGGCTCCCACGTGCACCCAGGCATCGTCGGGCCCGCCCCACCGGCCCTGGCCCGGACCCGCCGCGGGGCCGTCGTCGGCCACGACCGTCACCAGGCCGTCGGGGAGCTGCTCGAAGAAGGGCGCCGCGTCCCTGGCCTGGTCCCAGGGCGGCGGGCCCGCGGCAGCGCGCAACTCGTCCGCCGAACCTGAGCCGGCATCGGCCGCCGGGACCGGCTCCAGCAGTTCCGGCTCCTGCATGAGCTCGGCGGCCCGGCGGACCGCGCGCAGGATCCTCGGGTACGTGCAGCACCGGCACACGTTCCCGGACAGCTCGGCCGCGATCCTGGCGTCGTCCGGGTGCGGAACCCGGTTCAGCAGCGCGGCGGTGGCCATGAGCCAGCCGGGGGTGCAGTACCCGCACTGCATCGCGCCGGTCTCCAGCCAGGCCTGCTGCACCGGGTGCAGCAGGCCATCCTCGGCCAGCCCCTCGACCGTCGTGATCCGCTGGCCGGCGACCTCGGCCGCCGGGGTGGAACACGCCGTCACCGCGCGCCGGCCGATCAGCACGGTGCAGGCGCCGCACGCGCCCTCGCCGCAGCCCAGCTTGGGGCCGGTGATGCCGAGATCCTCCCGGAGCACATCGAGCAGGCTGCGGCCGCCGTCGGCGACTACCTGCCGCTGCACACCATCGACGGTGATCGTGAACGGCATGCGGGTCCCTTCCTCCTCCCGGCGGCCCGGTCAGTTCCTCGACCCGGCCGGCGATCGCCACGCTAGTTTGCGCGAAATCGTTTGCATACCCCGGCATGCCGGGCAACACGACATTCAGGACACCGCGGACAAGCTCCTGACCGCCGTCGGCGGCGGATCCGCGGCCTCCGGCTGACCGGGATTGCGCTGGCAGCGGACCGCTTATCGCTCCCGAGGGCGTACTGCGTAAGAATGACCCATGAGCAAACAGCCGAATCCGCCGCCGCCGGGCGACAAGCCCGTCAAATCGGCACCGCCGCCGCCACCAGCATGGCGGCACTGGCTGTGGCCGATCGCCCTGCTCGCGTTCTTCGCGCTGTTCCTCATCCTGCCGGGCATCAACGTCAAGACGCCGGTCAGCCTCAGCTATTCGCAGTTCGTCGCCGACGCCAGCGCACACAAGATCAAGACGGTCACTTTCTCCAGCGGCTCCAACGGCGCCAACACCCCTGCCACGGGGGACCTGACGAACGGGAAAACGTACGAGACGGTCATTCCCGGCACGCCCACGACCACGCTCACCCAGCAGCTCAGCTCCGACGGCGTGAAGACGATATCGGCGAACCCGCCAAGCTCGGGCCTGGGCACCGACCTGCTGTACTGGCTGATCTTGCTGCTGCCGTTCATCATCGTGTTCTGGCTGTTCCGGCGGATGAGCCGGGGCGCTGGCGGCGGCGCTGGCCTGCAGGGCGTGCTCGGCGTGGGCCGGTCCCGGGCAAAGGTCTTCGACGCCGAGCGGCCGTCGACCAAGTTCAGCGACGTGGCCGGGTACGAGGGCGTCAAGTCCGAGATCGGCGAGGTGATCGACTTCCTGCGCAATCCGGGGCGGTATACGCGGGCGGGCGCGGTGGCGCCGCGAGGGCTGCTGATGATCGGGCCACCGGGCACCGGCAAGACGCTGCTGGCCCGGGCCGTGGCGGGGGAGGCCTCGGTGCCGTTCTTCTCGGTCACCGGCTCCAGCTTCGTTGAGCTGTTCGTCGGGGTCGGCGCGGCGCGGGTGCGTGACCTGTTCAGCGAGGCGCGCAAGCGGGCTCCCGCGATCATCTTCATCGACGAGATCGACGCGATCGGGCAGCGCCGGTCGGGGTCGGGCGCCGTGGTCTCCAACGATGAACGCGAGCAGACCCTGAACCAGCTCCTGGCGGAGATGGACGGGTTCGACACCTCGCAGGGGATCGTCGTGCTAGGTGCGACGAACCGGCCGGAGATCCTGGACCCGGCGCTGCTGCGGCCCGGGCGGTTCGACCGGCAGGTCACGATCCCGCTGCCGACGCTGCCGGAGCGCGCCGCGATCCTCGCGGTGCACTGCCGGGACAAGAAGCTGGGCCCCGACGTCAACCTGAACACCGTGGCCCGGGGGACGCCGGGGTTCTCCGGCGCCGACCTGGCCAACCTGGCGAACGAGGCGGCGATCAACGCGGTGCGCGGCAACCGCGAGGTACTGTCCGCGGACGACTTCGACACGGCCAGGGACCGGATCCTGCTCGGCCGGCGGGAAGGCTCGAACGTGCTGCTGCCGGACGAGAAGCACGCGGTCGCGATCCACGAGTCCGGGCACGCGATTGTCGCCGCGCTGTCGGACCACGCCGACCCGGTGGCGAAGGTCACGATCCTGCCGGCCGGCCAGACGCTCGGGGTGACCGAGCAGCTGCCGATCGACGAGCGGCATCTGTACGGCGAGGACTACCTCACCGATTCGCTGGCGGTGCGGATGGGCGGGCGGGCCGCCGAGCTGGTTGAGTTCGGGCAGGGATCGACCGGCGCCGCCAACGACCTGGCCAGCGCGACTGACCTGGCGACCAAGATGGTCCGCGAGTTCGGGCTGTCTCCCGCGCTGGGGCCGATCGGGTATCCCGAGGGCGGGTCGGCGTTTCTGGGCGGCGGCGGGCAGGGCTTTTCCAGCCGGCCGTTCGCCGAGGCGACCCAGGCCACCATCGACAACGAGGTGTCGCGGCTGCTGCGCGAGGCGGAGCAGCACGCGGTGGACCTGATCCGCTCCCACCGCAGCGAACTCGAGCAGCTCGTCGACCTGCTGCTGGAGAAGGAGACGGTCGACGGCTCCGACGTGTACCGGATCGTCGGCAGGCCGGCGCCCGAACACCGGCAGGCGGAGATGGCGATCGCCCCGCACGCCGCCACCGCGCATGACGGCGCGCGGCCCGCGCGGGCTTCGTCCGAGCCGCCCCCCGCCGGCCACCAGTGACCGGGCGGCTGACCTGATGAAGCTGCTGGTCCTCGGCACCCGGGAGGTGCACGCCCAGCTGCCCTACGGCGAGTGCATCGCTGCGATGCGGGACGCGCTTGCCGCGTACGCCAGCGGCCGGGTGCACCAGCCGCTGCGGACGATCGTCAGGCCGCCCGGCGCGGCCGGGATGATGGCGCTGATGCCCGCCTACCTCGCCGCGGGGGATGACGCCGCCGCGGCCTACGGGCTGAAGGCGATCTGTATCTTCGGCGGCAACCCGGCCAGCGGTCTCGACTCGCACCAGGGCGTGGTGCTGCTGTCCAGCGCGCAGACCGGCGAGCCGCTCGCGCTGCTCAACGCGTCGGCGGTCACCGAGATCCGCACCGCGGCCGTGTCGGCCGTGGCCACCGACCTGCTGGCCCGTGACGACGCCGCGGAGCTCGCCATCATCGGCACCGGCGTGCAGGCACGATCGCATCTGCTGGCGATCGCGGCGGTGCGGCCGCTGGAGCAGGTCCGGGTCGCGGGCCGGGATCCGGACAAGGCGCGCCGGTTCGCCGAGGACATGCGCGACCGTGCCGGGGTGCCCGTGACCGCCTGCGCCTCGGTGGCCGACGCGGTCGCCGGGGCCGGGATCGTCGTGACCGCGACCAGCTCGGCCGAGCCGGTGTTGCAGAAAGCGTGGCTGGAACCAGGGGCGCACATCAACGCGGTCGGGGCGTGCGTGCCCCAGGCACGCGAGCTCGACGCCGAGACGATGGCGGCCGCCGCGGTATTCGCCGACAGCCGGGAGTCGGTCGCCAACGAGGCCGGCGACTACGTCCTGGCCCAGGCGGAAGGCGCGATCGGCCCGGACCACGTCCGGGCCGAGCTGGGCGAGCTGCTCACCGGCACCGCGCCGGGCCGGGCCGCCGACGCCGAGATCACGGTCTTCGAATCGCTCGGCCTGGCCATCGAGGACCTGGTCGCGGCCAGGCTCGCCTACCGCAACGCCACCGACCACGGCGCTGGCACCTGGGTCGACTTCTAGCAGTGCAGGACGCGCCCGGCCGCCTGCGTCGATGAACCGATGGGCCTGAAAGAACAGGCTTGGTTTGGTACATCGATGGCCCGATTCCCCGCTCGGTGTCCATCGGAAGGCCCGGCCTACCATGAACCGGTGACCTCCGCCGGATACCTCCGCTTCCCGCACATTCACGGCGATCTGGTTGCGTTCGTCGCGGACGATGACGTATGGCTCGCCCCGGCCTCCGGCGGCCGGGCATGGCGGGTCACCGCTGACCACGCCGTGGCCAGCCATCCCCGGATCTCCAGGGACGGCACGATGATCGCCTGGACCAGCGGGCGGGACGGCCAGCCCGAGGTCTACCTGGCCGGGGTCGACGGCGGGAACGGCCGCAGGCTCAGCTACTGGGGCGACGCGGGAACCCAGGTGTGCGGCTGGACACCGGACGGCGAGGTGCTTGCGATCACGGCGGCCGGCCAGCCGTTCCGCCGGCAGACCGCCGCACACGCGCTGCCCGCCGCCGGTGACGGCGGTGAGCGGGACGGCGGCGGCCCGCCAAGAGCCCTGCCATTCGGCCTGGTCAGCCACGTGGCCATGGAGACCGCCGGGGTTGCGCTGCTCACCGGCAGCTTCCGCGAGCCGGCGCACTGGAAGCGATACCGGGGCGGCACGGCCGGGAAGCTCTGGGTGCGGCCAGCGGGGGCCGGCAGCGGGTTCACCAGGCTGCTCGGCGACGTGGCGGGCCAGTTCGCCAGCCCCATGCTGGTCGGCGGCAGGCTGGCGTTCCTGTCCGACTACCAGGGCACCGGCAACCTGTACTCCTGCGCGCTTGACGGCAGCGACCTGCGGCGGCACACCGACCACGACGGCCACTACGCGCGCAACGCCAGCACCGACGGCCAGCGGATCGTCTACCACTGCGCGGGCGACGTCTGGGTGCTGGACTCTCTCGATACTGAGGAAGCCCGGCGGCTCGAGTTCGGCCTGTCCGCGCCCGCCGCCCGGGCGCCGCAGCTGATCTCCGCGGAAGATCATCTGGGCAGCCTGTCCTGCGATTATTCCGGCCAGGCCAGCGCAGTCGAGGTGTGCGGGACCGTGCACTGGCTGACGCACCGCGAGGGCCCGGCGCGCGCGCTCTCGGTCGTCCCCGGGGTGCGGGCGCGGCTGCCGCGGGTGCTCGGCAGGACCGGCCAGGTCGCGTGGGTGACCGACGCCGAAGGCGCGGACGCGATCGAGATCACGGCTGCCGACGGGCCGACCGCGCAGACCGCGCCGCGGCGCCTGGCCGCCGGCGCCATCGGCTGGGTCGCCGACATGGCCGCGGCCCCCGACGGCAGCGCGCTCGCGGTCGCAGCCCGCGACGGCAGGCTGCTGTTCGTCAATGTCGCGTCGGGTGGGGTGACCGGCGTGACGTCATCCGGCAACGGCGAGGTCACCGGTCTGACATGGTCGCCCGACTCGGCCTGGCTGGCGTGGTCGCATCCCGGCTCCGGGCCGTTGCGCAGTCTGCGCATGGTCCGGGTCGCCGATCCCGGCACCGTTGTCGACGTCACCGACGGGCGGTTCACCGACACCGATCCAGCGTTCACGGAGGACGGCAAGTACCTGGCGTTCCTGTCGGTGCGCAGCTTCGACCCGGTGTACGACGCGCAGGTCTTCGACCTGTCGTTCCCGTACGGCTGCCGTCCCTACCTGGTCTCCCTGGCGGCGGCCACGCCGTCGCCGTTCGCGCCACTGCCCGGCGGCCGGCCGGTCGGCGGCCGCCACGACGACGGTTCGGGGGACGACGGCGAGCGCGATGCCGTGCCCGCGCCGGTGGCCGTCGACGCCGAGGGGCTGGCCCGCCGGGTCGTGCAGATCCCGGTGGCGGAGTCGCGGTACTCCTCGCTGCGCGCGGTCACCGACGGGCTCGCCTGGCTCAGGGAGCCGGTGACGGGGAACCTCGGCGAGGGCGGCCCCAAACTCGGCGACGACGTGCCGCGGCCGAGCCTGGAGCACTTCGACCTGAACGCGCAGCGGTGCACCGAGCTGGCCGACGAACTGGACTGGTTCGAGGTGAGCGGGGACGGCAGCGTGCTGGTGACCAGCGACCACGGGAAGCTGTGCGTCGTGTCCGCCAGCCGCAGGCCGGACTCGGACAGCCCGGCGGACCGGGTGACCGTAGACAAGTCCCGGGCCAGGTACCTCGCGGACCCCGCCGCACTGTGGCGCAACGCCTACGACGAAGCGGGCCGCCTCATCCGGCACGACTTCTGGGTGCCTGACCTGGCCGGGGTGGACTGGGACGCCGTGCTCGAGTCCTACCGGCCGCTGCTGGACCGGATCACCGGGGCGCAGGACTTCGCCGATCTGATGTGGGAGGTGTTCGGCGAGCTCGGCACCTCTCACGCGTACGTGCTGGCCGCCGACGGCGATGACGGGGGTGACGATCCCGGGCTCGGACTGCTCGGCGCGGACCTTGAACGCGACGCCGGCGGCCGGTGGACGGTGACCAGAGTGCTGCCGGGCGAGTCCTCCGACCCCCGGGCCCGCTCCCCGCTGGCCGCTCCCGGCGCGCAGGTCGTCCCGGGAGACACGCTGCTCGCGATCGACGGCCGGCCGCTGAACGGCGTCGGGCCCGGCCCGCTGCTGGTCGGCGCGGCCGGCAAGCCGGTGGAGCTGACGATCGGCCCGGCCCGGGGCGGCGAGGCCCGCCGGGCGGTGGTCATCACGCTCAACGAGGACCGGCGGCTGCGCTACCAGGACTGGGTCGCCGGCCGCCGGCAGCGCGTGCGCGAACTCGGCGGCGGGCACATCGGCTACCTGCACGTCCCCGACATGATGAGCGTCGGGTGGGCCGATTTCCATCGCGACCTGCACACCGAGATGGAGCTCGACGCGCTGATCGTTGACGTGCGGAGCAACAGCGGCGGGCACACATCGCAGCTCGTGGTGGAGAAGCTCGCCCGGCGGGTGATTGGCTGGGACATGCCGCGCGGGCTGCAGCCGCAGACCTATCCGCGTGACGCGCCGCGCGGGCCGGTGGTCGCGCTGGCCGACGAGTTCGCCGGGTCGGACGGCGACATCGTGACCGCGGCCATCAAGGCACTCGGCCTCGGCCCGGTCGTGGGAACGCGCACCTGGGGCGGGGTGATCGGGATCGACGACCGGCACGTGCTGGTCGACGGCACCCGTGTCACCGTCCCGCGCTACGCGTTCTGGCTGGAAGGCTACGGCTGGAACGTCGAGAACCACGGCGTCGACCCGGACGTCGAAGTGGTCCCGTCACCCGATGACCACGCGGCGGGCCGGGATCCGCAGCTGGAGACCGGGGTCCGGATCGCGATCGAGGCGCTGGCGGCAAAGCCGGCGGTCACCCCTCCGGCAACCTCGGACCGCCCGTCCAAGCGCCGGCCGCCGCTGCCGCCCCGGCCCTGAGCGCCGGTCCTGTCCCGCCGCCAGAGCGGCGCCCGCCCGGCTCTAAGCCACACTCCCGCCCTGGCCGCGACCGACCCGAGCCGCGCCCCCCCGGCCGACCGTGAGGCCCGCCCGCAATGTCAGGCTTAGCCAGTTTCTGTAGGTACTTTTATGTGATTAAAGCCCACAAAGAGGTCACGCGAAGTGTTCATCGCCGACCGCTTAAGTAGTAAATAGGTGAACAAAACTTTACCTGCAGATGACTATCCCTTAATAGTTCGCTTCGCCTCTCGACACCCGACATGTCGGCTAGAGACGCTTTGCGCGTGAGAAACGACGTAGTGCTGGTCCTGGTGGTCGTGGTAGCTCTCTCCTTCGACTTCACCAACGGATTCCACGACACAGGTAATGCAATGGCAACGTCGATCGCGACCAAGGCGCTGAGTCCCCGGGTCGCCGTCGCCCTGTCGGGGGTGCTGAACCTCGTCGGGGCGTTCCTCTCGCTCGCCGTGGCGGCCACGATCGCGAGCGGCCTGGTGGACACGAACCTGGTGACGCTGCAAGTGGTGGCCGCCGGCCTGGCCGGCGGGATCATCTGGAACTTGCTGACCTGGCTCCTCGGCATCCCGTCGAGCTCATCGCACGCGCTCATCGGCGGAGTCGTCGGCGCGACGATAGCCGCCGCGGGGGGCCACGCGATCCAGTGGCATGGCCTGGTCTCGAAGGTCATCATTCCGGCCGGCCTGTCGCCGATCATCGCCGCCCTGGTCGCGGCCACCGGCACGTGGCTGCTCTACCGGATCAGCCGCAGCCTCAGCGAGGGGGCCCGTTCGCACGGCTTCCGGATCGGGCAGATCGGGTCGGCGTGCATGGTGTCCCTGGCGCACGGCACGAACGACGCGCAGAAGACCATGGGCGTCATCACGCTGGCCCTGATCGTGAACAAGACGATCCCGGCCGGCTCGAACGCGCCGTTCTGGGTGATCCTGTCTTGCGGGCTCGCGATCAGCCTCGGCACCTACCTCGGCGGCTGGCGGGTCATCCGCACTCTGGGCAAGGGGCTCGTGGAGATCGAGTCGCCGCAGGGCATGGCCGCCGAGTCGGCCTCGGCCGCGGTCATCCTGCTGTCCAGCGGCTTCGGCTACTCGCTGTCCACCACGCACGTGGCCACCGGCTCGATCATCGGCAGCGGGCTCGGCAAGAAGGGCGGCGAGGTCCGCTGGAACGTCGCCGGCCGTATGGCCACGGCTTGGGTGTTCACCCTGCCTGCAGCCGGAGTAGTCGGGGCTGGCGCTTATGCGCTCGCCCACGCGGTCAGCGGTACCCCAGGCGTGCTTGTGCTCCTGGTCATCCTGGCCGCGATCGCGGGGGTTATCTACTGGAGGTCGCGCGCCAGCAAGGTCGACCACAACAACGTGAACGCCGAGTGGACCGGGTCGGTCGCCCCGGCCGACCAGCCCGAGCCCGCAAAAGCGGCCTGACCGACAGGGAAGCAGACAATGTCCTGGATCAACCTGCAAGCAATCTGGAAGATCGTGGTCTTCGGCCTGGTCTTGGGTGCCGGGCTCCCTTCGCTCTTCGCCGTCGGCCTGTTCTCACTGTCCAAGGGCCCCCGCCGGGCCGCGACCGAGGGCGGTGACTCCGACGTGCTGGTCGGCGGGAACCCGCTGGGCATGGTCATCGCCGGCCTGTGTTTCCTGGTGATTCTGGCCGCCATAGCCTGGGGCATCTACGAGGTGTACAAGATCGGTCACCCTGCCCCGGCTCCGGCCAAGTAGAACCCGTGACATACCTCATCGAGAGGCTTTGAGACATGGCGCTGCCACCCATCCTGAGCTCGATCGTCGGCTGGCTGCGGGCCGGATATCCCGAGGGCGTGCCCGACGTCGACTACATCCCGCTGTTCGCTCTACTGGGCAGCCAGCTGACCGACAAGGAGGTCCAGGAGATCGGCGAGGAACTGGCCAGCGAGTCCGACCCGGACTCGGCCCAGGCGATCCGCGAGGCCATCAAGTCCGTGACCCACCAGCAGGCCAACGACGCCGACGTGGCCAGGGTCCGGTCCCGGCTGGCCGCGGGCGGCTGGCCGCTAGCCAAGTTCGAACCGACCGACTGGCCCTAACACCGCGAACGGCCCTAGCCCGGAATGCTGGGCACCACCCACTGGATGGCCCCGACCCCGCCCGCGGTCGGGGCCGCCTGCATCACCACGCGCAGCTTGGTCGTGGTCACCGGGTCGAACGTCACCTGGTTAAAGGTGTTATCCGCCTCCGGGTAGGAACTCGGGTCGCTGACGTTCACGAACGCGGTGCCGTTCCAGTACTGGACGGTCCAGGACGCGGGCAGCTGCAGCCCGCCCCCGTCGTCGGCGAAGTAGACGGCGCTCCCGTTGGTCGTGACCGGCTGGCTCCAGTCGAGTTCCATGTACTGTGAGCCGGCCTCCGGCCAGGTGCCCCAGTACGGGGTCAGGTCGTTGTCGTCGTTCGACTGCACCGGGTAGATCCCGTTGCTGATCGCGGTCACCGTTGTCCACGGCGAGGTGTAGGACGCCGACGGGGTCGCGGTCAGCGCCAGGTCGGTCGCTCCCGGCGGCAGCGGCAGCGGCCGTTGTATGTGCAGCCACTGCTCGGCGCTGGCCGAGCCCGCGGCGCCGAAGCCCGCTTCGTAGCTGGCCGACACGACCAGGCCGTCGCTGCCGTTCTCGTCGGCAGGCGGCGTGACCGACCACGCCGCGGTCTTGGTCGCGCCGGGGGCCACGGTGGCGAAGCTGGTCGCCGACGTCGGCGTCACGGTCCAGCCCTGCGGCGCCTGCACGGTCAGCGTCACGTTGCGCAGGTCGGTGTGGCCGTTGTTGGTGATGGTGCCGGTCGCGGTCGTCGCGATCCCGGCCGTCAGGGTTGGCTGGGTGTGCTGGCCTGGCACGGTGCTAGCCACCTGCACGGCGACCGACGGGCGCGCCGCGTTGCCCAGCTGGATCACGGCTGACCTGCGGCCCGGGCTCAGCGTGACCGTGTGCGTGGCGGCGTCATAACGTCCGCCGATGACGGTGGCCACGCCCGAGTCGGCGAACGCCGGCAGCTGGATCGCTGCGTCGTCGCCGGGGACATCGCCGGTAAGGCTGACGGTGACGAGCGGCGCCCCCTGTCCGTGCCCGACGCTGATGCGCACGCCGTAGGTGGCCCGCCGCCCGGTGCTCTCGTCGTAGGAGGCGGTCAGGTGGCCGACCGAGATGGTCTGGCCGGGGACGATCCAGGCATCGGGCACGCCGCGCCCGATATACAGCGCGGTGCGGTACGACGTCGAGCCGTCCGGGTTCTTGGCCGTGACCAGGCCCTGGGCGACGAGCGACTGCAGCAGGGTCTGGGTCTGCCCCGCCATCGGCCAGGCGTAGGGGATCGCGCCGAACTCGGGTGCGGCGTGGCTGCCCTGCCAGGGGTTGGCGGGGTCCGGCGGCGAGCCGTTGGCCTCCCACCACGCGTTCGGGCCGCCGGTGGTGCTGGCGATCTGCCAGGCGTAGCTGGTGATCGGCAGATCGCGGTACTCGACGCTGTAGAGCCCCGCCGCCGCGTACGCGGTGTTCAGGGCGACGCTGTAGCCGGTGTAGGCGCCGAAGGACGGGTAGGGCACGCTTCCTTGCAGCCGGGCGAAGCCCATCTGGTACAGGTTGTCGGTCTGCGCCGGGTCGCCGAGGATGCCGTTGAGCTGGCCGCCCTGCAGGAAGATGGTCCACGGGTTCTCGCCCCACAGAGCCTGGGAGGCCCAGTTGGCGTCGCTGGGGCTGTTGCAGCGGTCGGCCGTGACCGGGGCGTTCACCTCGCACGGCAGGAAGTCGAAGTCATTCGCCTTCTCGTTGGCGGCCAGTCCCGCGTTCGTCGCGTTCAGCAGGCTGGTGTAGGCGCCCCGGGCCCACTGGGCCTCGGCCTGGTCGCCGATCCTGGTCGCGATGTACGCGTAGGCGGATAGGCCGGCCAGCGCGGTCTCGTCGTCGAACAGCCAGGTGCCGCCGGAGTCGTTGTCAAAGGACGACTGCAGGTAACCCGTGCTGGGGTTGAGCTGCGACAGGTAGTCGGTGTGCATCATCGTGTAGAGGCTCGGGCCCCATTGGCTCGGCCCATTCGCGTCATCGTGGAAGTACTTCTTGACGAACGCGACGTCGTTGGTGCCTTCCAGGTACTGCGCCCACGCGACCGGGGTCCGCCACACGCCGTCCCAGTACCAGTTCGCGCCCTCCTCGTTGAAGCTGGGATCCTCCGAGATCCGGCCAACCAGCAGCAGGTTCTGTGCGTCGGTGAAGTCGCCGAGCGCGAACCGGTTGGCCAGCATGCCCGGCAAGTCGTGGTTCAGCAGCCAGTCGTAGTTGTTCGCACCGGAGAACGGCGCGCTGGCGACCTGCACGATCCTGGTGTAGACGAACGCCGCCTTGTACGCGTTGTCGATCGCCTGGCCGGGGTCGGCCAGCCCGGCGGTGTCAGGCAGGGTGACGTTGGGCAGCGACAGCGTGGGGATGGCCGACAGCCGCTGATTCCAGTAGTCCGCCATGTGCCCGAATGCGCGGTCGTAGGGCAGCGCGTCGGAGGTCAGCGTGGCCGTGCCGGGCAGCGCCTGCCCGGAGCCGAAGGTGTCCACCGCGGCTGCGAAGTCATGGCGCACGGTGGCGCCGGGCGCGACCGTGTCCGCGTTGCTGTCCAGTTCGGCCAGGCCCGGCCCGGACTGGCCGGACGGCACGCTTACCGACGCGGCGCCCTGGTTGGTCACGGAGACCCTGGTGTAGACGAGCTCGACCGGGTTCCCGGCGATGGTCTGCTTGTCGGCGAAGTCGGTGATCGAGACCTTCACGTTGTCGCGCACGAACGAAGTGGTCAGCGCCGGCAGGTACCCGTCCGCCATGGTCCATCGCACGGAACCTGGCGCTGGGGCCTGCCCGGCCGCGAGCCCGTAGTCGTACACCCCGAACGAGTACATCGCGCCGCAGTAGGACTGATCACCCTGCGTGTAGGTGTCGGGCACGCCGCGCGCGAAGTACGACCCGGACAGGTAGGCGAACGGCGCGTAATAGTTCCCTTCCCAGCCGATGACCGTCTGGTTGGCGAAGCCGAAGCCGTTCGGGTCGTTCGGGACCGGGAAGTTCGTCCCGTAATCCTGCGGCAGGCTGCTGTTGTGGCAGGCGTTGACCGGGAGGCTCGGCAGCGGCAGTAACGCACCCGGCGGCTCGCTCGCGATCGACGCGGCCTGGGCCGGAACCGACAACGCGAACGAGGCGGTCAAAGCGGCGATCAGGGCGGCGCACCTGCGCCAATTCTCGGTCATGACCAGGTCCCTTGGGTCAGTGGCCCGCAACACCCACCAGGGCATGCGGATCGCCGACACGTCGGCGCGCGTACCCGTGCGGACCGAGACGAACTGCCTTTAGAGGAGGAAGGAAACCCTTTTCTCAAAAGGAACATAGAGCGGTGCCAGAGAGCCGGTCAACCCCTGTCTTCGCGCCTCCGTCCCGCGCCCGACCCGCCCCGGCTGGACTCCCCGGACCCGGCTGCCATCGCCAGGATGGGGGTGCGGAACCATTCAAAGCCGCCCGAAACGACCTCTTCTCGGCCCTGACCTGCTCTCATTCAGGGCCTGCCGACAGAAGCTTCTCCCACCCCAGCGCCGCCGCCTGCTCTGCGACCGCCTTCGGCGGCGGAGTCCGGGTCGTAGCCAAAATCAAGAAATCCTTTTCCGTCCGGCTGCCAATCCGCGGGCCGGGCCCCCGCCCGGCTTTGGGACGACGAGGGCAGGGCCGGAGCCCGGCCCGGGAACGATTGAGAAGGAGCCCGAAACCGTCCGTCGGCCCAAGCGCTCGGGAGGCGAGGCAAATCGTCGGCCCAGGCGCGTCGGGAGGCGGGCCAAAAGCAGGGCGGATGCTGCTAGGCTCCTCGCATGCGAGCGATCCCGACCACAGGCTGGTGGCGCCGCCCCTGAGGCGGTTGCTGGCTCGCGCACGCTGCAGATCCTGACAACGACCGCCCGGTCACCGGCGGTCGTTTTTCTTGCCCGCACCGTCGGCACCGGGGCTGATAACCGAGGGGGCCGACGTGGAGCCAACCGAGTTCGAGACCGCTGGCGGAGTCCGGGTGAGCCGGACCGCCACCTCGTTTGACCCTGCCCTGCTGGCGGAGATCACCCGGCAGGTCGAGGAGCGCCGGGGCGGCGTGCTGAGCTCGGGCATGGAGTACCCGGGCCGCTACAGCCGCTGGCACATGGCGTACGTGGACCCGTGCATCGAGCTGGTCGCGCGTGGCCGCAAGGTCACCGCGACCGCGCTGAACGCCCGTGGCGAGATCCTGCTGCCGGTGATCGGTGACGCGATGCGCCGGGCCGGTGACGAGACCGGTCCTGCCCTGCCTGGGCAGGTTGAGGCTGTAATACCTGAGGCCGAGGGCACGTTTACCGAGGAGGAACGGAGCCGGCGGCCGACGGTGTTCTCGGCGCTGCGCCAGATCATCGCCGCGTTCTCCGGGCGGGACCCGCACCTGGGCCTTTACGGCGCGTTCGGATACGACCTGGCGTTCCAGTTCGAGCCGGTGCGGCTCCGGCACACCAGGCCAGCAGACCAGCGTGACCTCGTGCTGCACCTGCCCGACCGGCTGTACATCTTGGACCGCAAGCGGGAGACCGCGACCTGCTTCAGCTACGAATTCGAGGTGGCAGGCGCGTCGACCAAGGGCCTGCCGCGGGACTCTGGCCGGGCATTGGCCGACGCAACCCGGGAGGGGCGTCCCGTTCCGGGCACTGAACCTCCTGGCGACCCGCGGCCAGGGTCGTTCGCGCGGGTCGTGGAGCAGGCGCGGGAACGGTTCGCCTGCGGTGACCTGTTCGAGGTGGTGCCCAGTCACGTCTTCCACGGGACCTGCGGATCGCCCGCTGCCTTCTACGAGCGGCTGCGGCAGCGCAACCCGGCGCCGTACGAGTTCTTCCTCAACATGGGGGAGGGCGAGTACCTGGTCGGTGCGTCACCGGAGATGTACGTGCGGGTGACCGGCGACCGGGTCGAGACCTGCCCGATCTCCGGGACCATCGCCCGCGGCGGCGACGCGCTGGCCGACGCCGAGAACATCCGCGCCCTGCTCACCTCGGCCAAGGAGGAGTCCGAGCTGACCATGTGCACGGACGTGGACCGCAACGACAAGTCCCGGGTATGCGTGCCGGGCAGCGTCCAGGTGATCGGCCGGCGGCAGATCGAGATCTACAGCAGGCTGATCCACACCGTGGACCACGTAGAGGGGCGGCTGCGCCCCGGCTTCGACGCCCTGGACGCGTTTTTGACGCACATGTGGGCGGTGACCGTGACCGGTGCGCCCAAGAGCTGGGCCATGCAGTTCATCGAGGACCACGAGGACCGCCCGCGGCGCTGGTACGGCGGCGCCGTCGGGATGATCGGCTTCGACGGCGGGATGAACACCGGGCTCACGCTGCGCACCGCGCACATCCGCGGCGGGGTGGCCGCGGTCCGGGCCGGGGCGACGCTGCTTTTCGACTCAGACCCTGACGCGGAAGAACGGGAGACCCAGCTGAAGGCCAGGGCCCTGCTGGAGACGCTGCGCGAGCCGCAGCCCGCGATGACGGGGCCGGCCGAGGCCGGCGACGGGTCCGACGCTCCCGGCGCCGGGATGCGCGTGCTGCTGGTCGACCACCAGGACTCGTTCGTGCACACGCTGGCCGGGTACTTCCGCGAGGCGGGCGCCGAGGTGACCACGCTGCGGGCCGGATTCGACCCGGCGCTGCTGGACGGCTACCGGCCCGGCCTCGTGGTGCTCTCGCCGGGCCCGGGCCGCCCGTCTGACTTCGGCTGCGACGCGCTGCTGACCGCGCTCGACGACCGGGGGATCGCCGCGTTCGGCGTGTGCCTGGGGATGCAGGCGATGGTGGAGCACGCGGGCGGGCAGCTCGGCCTGCTGGACACGCCGGTGCACGGCAAGCCGGGGACGGTGCGTGTGCTCGGCGGCCCGGCCACCTCCGGCCTGCTGGCCGGCCTCCCCGCCGAGTTCACCGCCGGGCGGTACCACTCGCTGCACGCCACTGCGGCCGGCGTCGAGGGCGGGTTCTCGGTCACGGCGGTCACCCCCGACGGGGTGGTGATGGCGATCGAGGACGAGGTGGCCGGGCGGTGGGGAGTGCAGTTCCACCCGGAGTCGATCCTCAGTGCGTCCGGCCGGGCCGGTCACCAGGTGATCGGGAACGTGCTGCGGCTGGCCCGGGCGCGGTCGCGGGACGAGGTCGCCAGTACCGTCTCCTGAGCGGTTGCCAAGCGCGTCTCCTGAGCGTCCTTCCCGCCCCGGCGGCGCGCCTCGTTGGCCGGGTCGCCCGGATTGGTTAGCTTTGCCCGCGAGGGCGGTGGGAATGGCACGGGCAGGCGCGCGCCGGCGGCGGGACTGATGCTGGGGCATTCGCACGCGCTGTCCGGCGCGGTCGCGGGCGTTGCCGCGGGGATCGTGCTGCACCTGCCCGACCCGCGGCTGGCGGCGCTCGCCGGGTTCACCGCGGGCATGGCGCTGCTTCCCGACCTGGACAAGTGCGGGTCGTCCCCGTCCCGCTGCCTCGGCTTCCTGTCCGAAGCGATCGCGTGGATCACCGGGCGGCTGTCCGGCGGCCACCGGCACGCCACGCACTCCGTCCTCGGCATCGCCGCCTTCACGGGCCTGGCCTGGGTGTCCTGCCACTACCGCGCGGACTGGGCGGGCAAGGCCGGGCTCGCGCTGCTGATGACGCTCAGCGTCGCCGCCGCCCTCGAGGCGCTGCACATCGCCCGGGGGCACGTCGCCGACGTCATCGGGATCGCCGTCGCGGCCGCGGAGGTGCGGTACGGGTACGGGCTGACGCTGATCCCGCTCGCGACGGCGATCGGCTGCAGCGTCCACGTGGCCGGTGACATGCTGACCGACTCCGGCTGCATGCTCGCGTTCCCGCTGTCCAAGCACCGGTTCCACCTGCTGCCGGAGCCGCTGGCGTTCACGACCGGGACCAGCCCGGAGATCCTGTTCGTTGACCCGGTGCTAACCGGGGCGCTGCTGGTGCTGGGCGGCTGGGTGATCGACCCTGGCTTCGTCACCGCGCACTGGCACTCGTTCACCCACACCGCCATGCGCTAGCACGCGCTGGACCAGCGAGGCCACGCCGGCGGGCCGCTGTCGCCGGACCGCAGTAGGGTGCCGTGTCATGAAGAGCGTGCAGCCCGAGGTGTTCCTCGTCGCCCGTCCCGAGATCGACTACGACCAGATCGCCGCGTACCTGCACGAGGTCGGCGGGGAGAAGTGGCTGGAGAAGCTGGACCGGGGCGACCTCGACGACGCCCAGAACCTGGTCGAGTTCGCCGGCAAAATCTGCTACCGGGCGTGGGAGCCGGGGCTGAACCCGAACATCGTCCGGGTGCGCAACGACCAGGAGACGTACCTGCAGAACATCCTGAAGCAGATGCACGGGTCCGTGCTCGAGCACGTCAGCTTCAGCTTCGTGCTGCATAACACATCCAGGGTTCTGACTCACGAGCTGATTCGCCATCGGCCGGGGACCGCGGTCTCGCAGGAGTCGCTGCGGTTCGTGCGGCTGGCCGACATCCCATTCTGGTTCCCCGAGTGGGCGCAGTCCGACGCCGAGCTGATGAAGCGGGCCACCGCGCTGCTGGAGCAGATGGAGGAGTTCCAGCGCTGGATGGCCGGGCACTTCGGGCTGGACGACGAAGGCGTCCCGTTCCATGAGAAGAAGCACAAGACCTCGTTCATGCGCCGGTTCGCGCCGGACGGGGTGGCCACCGGCCTGCTGTGGACGGCGAACGTCCGGACCCTGCGGCACACGATCGAGGCGCGGACCGACACCGGCGCCGAGGAGGAGATCCGCCTGGTGTTCGGCAAGATCGCTGAGCTGATGCGGGCCGAGGCGCCGGCGCTGTTCGGGGACTACACGGTGACCGACGGTGCCTGGATACCGCAGTGGCGCAAGGTATGACAGTGTTTGCCGCATGCCAGCGATTTCGTACCAGGTAGCCGACCGCACCACGCGCGGCTACCTCGCGGTTCCCCCGGCCGGCGCAGCCCCGGGCCCGTGGCATGGCGTGGTGGTGATCCACGAGGCGTTCGGCCTGAACGACGACATCAGGAACAAGGCGGACCAGTTCGCGGCGCACGGCTACCTGGCCCTCGCCCCGGATCTCTACGACGGCAAGTCCTGGCTGCGCTGCGTGGTCGGCGCGGCCCGCCAGCTCCGGGCCCGGTCCGGGGCCGCCTTCGACGTGCTGGAGGCCGCGCGCAGGTACCTGGCCGCCCGGGACGACTGCACCGGGCGGACCGGCGTCATCGGGTTCTGCATTGGCGGAGGGTTCGCGCTGCTCTGCGCGCCGCGCGACGGCTTCGACGTGGCCTCGGTGAACTACGGCGAGGTGCCGGAGGACGCCGAGAACGTGCTGCGCGGCGCGTGCCCGATCGTCGCGAGCTACGGCGCGCGGGACCCGATGGGCACCAAGCACCCGGAGCGACTACAGCGCGCCCTCACCGTGCTGGAGATCCCGCACGACGTGCAGGTCTACCCGGGCGTGGGTCACCGCTTCCTGACCGAGCCGACAGGCGCCATGGCGGTGCTCTCGAAGTTCGCCAGGATGAACTACGTCGAGTCGGACGCGGCCGACGCGTGGCGGCGGATATACGCGTTCTTCGGCGAGCACCTGGCCAGCTGAGCCGCCGATCCGCAACATGCAAAATGAGATTGCATGACAGGCAATTGCAAGTCTTAGAGTCCGCGTGGGATTGCATCTCGCGTAATTTTCCCAGGTCGATGCGTGGGATGGGATTGCACGCGGTGGGGTAGCGCGGGATAGCGGCGCGTGGTCCCGTGGGATTGCACGGCGGACATTTGCGCCAGCCGGCCGACTACTTCGCCGACCCCGGCGGATCGTAGCGGATCTGGCCGGGCCGGACACGGTCGGCGAGAAGCGAAACTGTCCGCCGCACCATGAACTCGGGGCCGCTTACGAAGATTTCCCTGCCCTCGCATTTCGCATAACGCGCCGCGACATCGGGGAGCGACCCGTTGATGCCATCAAATTCTTCCTGCTGTGAGACAACGGGAATCACCGTCAGCGCCGAGTAAATCCATTCGAGGACCCGCAGATCGGGCAGGTCGTACAGGTCTTCGCAGGACCGTGCGCCGAAGAACAAGACGATCTCCCGGCGGCGGCCCGGCTTGCTGGCGTTGACCGCGCCCTCGATGATCGCCTTGATGGGGGCCAGCCCGGTGCCGCCGGCGATGCACAGCAAGGGGGTCTCGCGGTCGGCGGAAGCCGTCATCTCGCCGCACGCCTGGCCGAGCAGCAGGGTGTCGCCGGGCCGGATGTTGTGCACCAGCGACCCGCTCACCATGCCACCCCGCACGCCCCGGACATGCAGGTCTATCAGGCCGTTCTCGCGTGGTGCGTTGGCGATCGAGAAGTTGCGCCAGACCCGGGGCCACCGTGGCACCTGCACGGCCACGTACTGGCCCGGGGTGTAGTGCAGCGGCTGGTCCGGCTTGATCGTCAGCACCGCGAGGTCGGGCCGGCGCTGGTCGTGCTGTACCACCTCGCCGACCCACCAGGGCGGCTGCAGCGCCGCGTCGCGCTCGGCGGCGGCCAGCATGGCCGAGGAGACGCGGGCGAGAGCGGCGTCCCACGCGGCCTGTGTCTTGGCGGTCCAGCTGTGCCCGTTGAAATACCGGACCGTTTCGGCGAGCACAGTCAGGAAAGGCTCATAGTGCCGTTCCTTGACGCCGAATTTCCGGTGACCGCGGCCCAGGCGGCTGAGATAATCAATTAGCGAATCCGGGTTGTCGATGCGCCACACTATCCGGGCTAGGGCGTCGAATACCCGCTCCATATGGTCATGCATTGCGTGAGGAAACATGGAGCGAATTTCTGGATGGCACACGAAAAGGCGTGCATAAAAGTGCTCCATTGCTAGATCGGGGTTCTCGGTGAGTCGCGAGAAAGTTTCCTTTACCAGCCGGGCATCGAAATCTCTCGCGGCCGCCGCACATTCTTCCGGCTCGCTGGAGTCGGGCCACTCTTGCGGTAGCGCAACGTCATCATTTGCGTCAGAGGCAGCAATTCTCGCTGAAAATAGCCGATCGGGATCTGTTAAGGAAAAAAGGCGTTCATGATGCACCGCGCGACGCCGTCCGAAGGGTGAGCGAGCCTGCTGACCTGCGAAGTTGGCTAGAGGCCCGTCGTCAGGGTAGCCACTGTCCAGCGCGATCGCCATGTTCTGAGTGTGGCATCCTGACATGCTATATACAACCTTTTTCGGCGCGCTTGCGCGAGAGAATACGCAGAGTAGCAGAATGCCGTTCGGTCAACTTTCGCGATCATGCCTAGTAGCAAGTGCTGGATTATCGGCCGCTACGCCACTTTGGCGTTAAGGGCGGCCGAGTCCGGGGCCCGGCCGAATTAGTCGGGGCGTCACCGACCGTGTCCGGCCGCATGAGGTCGTTTGGCCCCGCCAGCAGGCCGAGGTGGACCATCATGGGCTCATGACTCGCCCGCTCATCGGCATCACCAGCGAGATGGCCGCCGCCGGCTGGGGCGATCGCGTGCGGGAAGCGGTGTTGCTGCCCGCCAGCTACGCCCGGGCGGTGGAACGGTCCGGATG
>Ga0209693_10000259_pt1 | contig 20749 bp, 21 predicted proteins | sample HubBroMetageWRM3_FD_188345 | JGI IMG/M metagenome (GOLD analysis project Ga0209693, IMG submission 188345) | Warmed soil microbial communities from the Hubbard Brook experimental Forest, New Hampshire - Hubbard Brook CCASE Soil Metagenome WRM 3... | ecosystem: Environmental > Terrestrial > Soil... | reverse complement strand
GCCGCGCTTGCGATCACGGCGTGCTCAGGGTCGGCCGCGCATTCCAGGGCCGCTCCCGCCAGCTACTATCTGGCCCTCGGCGACTCGCTGTCGCAGGGCGTGCAGCCGAACGCGGCGGGCACCAGCGTCGAGACCCGGCAGGGCTACGCCAACCAGGTCTACGCGGCCCTGCTGCCGGGCCATCCGGGGCTGCGGCTGGTCAAGCTCGGCTGCCCGGGCGAGACGACGAGCACGATGATCCACGGCGGGATCTGCCGCTATCGCGGCGGCTCGCAGCTTGCGGCGGCGGTCGCGTTCCTGCACGCCCATCGCGGTCACGTGTTCCTGATCACGATCGACATCGGCGCCAACGACCCAGAGGACTGCGGCGGCAAGCCGGGCCTGCGGCAGATCGCCGACTGCTACGTGACCGACATCCCCGGTGCCGTCAGCAACCTGGGCACGATCATGTCGAGCCTGCGCGCGGCGGCCGGCCCTGACGTCCGGTTTGTCGGTATGAGCTACTACCTTCCGGCGCTGGCCGAATGGCGCGACGGCTTCGGCGGAGAGGAAATCGCCAGGCTCAGCGCACAGCTGGCCACCGGTTACAACGACCTGCTCGATCACGTCTACGGCGAGTACGACGCCCGGGTCGCGAACGTGTTCGGCGCCTTCGACACCTCGGACTTCGGCAATCAGGTGACCGTGCCCGGGATCGGCACGTTGCCGCGCAACGTCGCGCTCATCTGCCGGTGGACCTGGGAGTGCGCGGCGGCGCCGCGCGGGCCCAACCAGCACGCCAACCAGGCCGGGTACGCGGTCATCGCCCGCGCGTTCCTCGGTGCGGCCGGGCTCAGCTGAGCGCCTCCGGGGCGGGATCCATGGTGATCACCGGGCCCGGCTGTGCGCGCGCCCGCGCCCGCGGCTGCTTCCGTGATCGCGCAGGCCAGGTGCCCGCGAACAGCAGGACCAGGGCAAGACCGCCGGTAACCGGCCCCCACCAGCCCCAGGGGTTTCGCCACGAAGCCTGGGCGACCCAGGTCAGCGTGACGGCGGCGGTGCCGGTGGCGAGGAGGCGCGGCCAGTTCCTTGAGCCGGGGATCAGCGCCACCGCCAGCGTCGGCCAGACGTAGTACGAGACCATCACGGGCTCGAACACGCAGCGGAGCGCCAGCACCACCGCGGTCCACCACAGCACGCCGGTGAGCTCCTCGCGGGTCCATTCGGCCGCCGGCGCGGCGGCGCGGTCCCGGCGGCCGGAGCGCCAGCGGATGGCGACGAACAGCGCGCAGAGACAGGCCACCACTACGGCCAGCGTCCGGCTGGGCCCGGCGGCGACCGTTCCGTTCCCCAGGTGCGGGGCAAGGAACAGCCACGGAGTCGGGTGGTCAACCTGGGGCCAGTTGGGCTGCTTGGTCACCGCGGTGATCGTGGGGTTCCAGTTCGCCGCCGCGGCGGCGCCCAGCAGCACGACACTGGGGGCAGCCGCCCTGGCCAGGAAGCCGACTAGTCGCCTTGGCTCGAGCACGGCGGCAAGCAGCGGCACCGCCAGCAGCACCAGCGGCTGCACGGCCACCGCCGCCCCGATGAGCCACCCGGCTGGCGCGGTCCTTGACCGCGACAGCGCCAGGATGCCGTACAGCAGCAGCCCGGTGGCCACCGCGTCCTCCGGGTGTCCCCAGCGCAGCGTCACGTTCCACAGCGCGGTAGCGCTCGCGGCGGCGAGCAGGAAGCGCTTGGGCAGGGAAAACCCGAGTCGTTCGGCGAGCGCGTCGGAGGCGAACAGGGCGACAGCCGAGATGGCGACCGCGTACGGCCCGATGAGCAGCCACTCGCCGGGACGAGGGGCCTGGGCGCCGGCCCGCAGCGTGAGCCCGGCCGCGTCCATGAGCGCGACGACCGGGACAAGTATCACCGCCGCGCCCGGGAAGCTGACCAGGTTGGTGGGCGAGGTGTACAGGCCGCCGAGGTGCAGGTGCAGCAGCCGCTGGGCCGCGACCATCGTCGCCCACAAGTCATCTGGCAGCGACCAGCCCGACTTCCCGTAGTAGCGGGGCCCCCAGATCGTGCCCGCCATCCCGAAGACGATCAGGCCGACCGTGCCGAGGATCGGAAACAGCCGCCGGGCCGGCCACGGCGCGCGCCGGTCCGGCCGCCGTTGCGGTTGCGCGGGCCGGCCCGATCTGCTGGAGGTGTCGCTGCCACTGTGCATCGTCCACCACGTTAGCGACGATCGGGACAAGGTACAGCAGGCCGAGCACGATTCCGATGCAGGCTTAGGCTGATGGCTAACGTTGAGCGCCCCGGGAGCTACTCGTCCGAACCGCCGCCCGGATCGGACGGTCTGACCATGACCCAGACCGTCGCGGACAGCAGGCCGTGTGCGGCGCGGATCTCGGCCGCGGCGGGCACCACCTCGTCCTGCGCGTGTGCGGCCCGCGCGAGCGGCAGGTACGCCCCGGCATCCTCGGCATTCAGGACGCCGATGCGACCGCGCTGTTCGTGGACGGCGATCGCGCCGCCGCTGTCGTCAAGCCAGGCCGCGATCACGGGCCATGGCTGCGGCGGCTCGCCGTGCGGCCCGGGCGGGGACGGCGGCAAGCTGAACAGGTCCGGGATGCGCTCGCGCAAGTCCGGGTCGGGAATCAGCCGGGCCGGCGGCGGCACCTCCTCCGGTGCAGCGGCGTACAGGCCGCGGCCCGGCGGGTGCGGATACATCCGGGACAGTGCCGACCGCAGGTCGTGCCCGGTCCCCGACGAGAGCAGGCTCTCGAACTCGTCGAACACGGGCCTGAACATCTGCCTGAGGGCTTTCCGAGCCAATGGCACGCGGAGCAGCCCGCCCCACCGGACTGAGACGATCGGCTCGCCGGGAACGTACGTCCCGGCAGCGATCTGCTCCACCACGACCTCGAGTACGTCGGGCGGGAGGGAGACCTCACGAGACCGCAATTCTTCCGTCAGCATCCGGCGGATGGCCGCCTTGTCCTTGCCCGCCGCATGTGCCTGGACCGCCTGGCACGCTTCGCGGATGCCGTCCCGCATCGCAGCCCTCACCTCCGGTACGGGACGAGCCTATCGCCGGGTTCGTGGACCGGCTACGGGCTGGACGCGGAGGACGTATCTTCTCTTCTCGGATCATCGCTTGATGGTCACCGGGTAGGCCCCGCATCGCGGCGCGGGCCGGGAAGGAGCGCTCGTGCTCGGCGTAGTCACACGCGGCGACTCCGGCGCACTTGCCGTCCTGGTCAACGGGCTGCCCGGCGCGGGCAAGACGACCCTGGCCCGCGATCTGGCCCGCCGGATGGGGCTCCCGCTGTTCAGCAAGGACGTGATCAAGGAGACCCATGCCGACGTGCTTGGCGCCGAACGGGCCGGGTGGCCGCAACGCCGCTGGAACTCGGCGATCGGAGCCGCGGCCAGCGAGACGATGTGGTCCCTGCTGGCCGACGCCCCGGCCGGTGCTGTCCTGGAGTCCTGCTGGCCCGCCGACGTCCGCGGCTTCGTCGTGCAGGGCCTGAGCCGCGCGGGCGATCCCAGGACGGTGGAGATCTGGTGCGACGTCCCGCTGGCCACCGCCCGGCGGCGCTTCGAGGCACGCCCTCCACGCCATCCGATCCACGGCGACCCGCTCACCGACGACGAATGGGAGCGCTGGCGGCGCACCGCCCGGCCACTCCAGGTCGGCCCGACCCTGCACGTTGACACCACCCAGCCCGTCGACGCGCAGGCCGTCATCGCCTGGATCCAAGCTCCGCAACGCCGCGCTCACACCGCCACGGCCTGAACGACCCGACCTGCATTTCCCTGTCCACTTGCCTCTTAAGCGGTCAGCCCGGCTCCGCGGTTGTTTCCCCGGCGTCGCTGCTGCCCGGAGCGGCGCCGGTTGCCAGCCTGGTGTCGGCGATGCGATCTGCCAGCCGCTGGGTGGCGGCGTGGCCGAGCACCGCCGTCAGGAACGGGTCCCGGTTGAGCCGGTACACGGTCGCGGCCGTGTACGCGATCACGCTGGCGGTGCGCGGCACGGAGCGGAGCAGGGCGATCTCCCCGACTCCTTCGCCGCGTCCGCAGCGCCGCAGGAGCTGCCCGTCCTGAACGGCGTCGAGCTCGCCGGCGGCGATCGCGTAGTAGGCGTCTCCCGGTTCGCCCTGCCGGATCAGGGCGGTGCCAGCTGGCACGTGGACCAGGGTCAGGGCCGCCGCAAGGCCCTCGATGGCGGGTGCGGGCAGTTCGGCGAACAACGGCAGCGAGCGCAGCAGCGCGATCTCCACGACGGGCACGGGGACCCCGGCGTCCAGCGCGAATAGCGCGCGGCCGCCTGCCGCGGCGGCCAGCGGCAGCACGACCGCGGCCCCGATCAGCGCGAGGCGGTTTCCGCCCAGGTGCACAAGCAGCGGCACGAGCAGCGCGCCCAGTGCGTACCCGGCCATCGTGAACCCCTCGAGGACGCCGAAGACCCGGCCCATCAGCTGCGGCGGAACCGAACGCTGCAACAGCGTCCTGAGGGCAACGTCCAGCATGGTGCAGGCGGCCCCGGCCACCGCCAGCAGGGCCACCGTCCCGGCCAGGCCGATGCCGAACCCAAGGACCACCAGGACCGCGCTGAGCAGGAGGGCCGCACCCAGGATCGGCGCGCCCAGGCGACGGCCGACCAGGATCGCGCTTACCGTGGCAGCCAGCACCGCGCCCACCCCGTAGGCGGAGTTGAGATAGCCGACCCACGCCTCGGAGCGGCCGAGCACGCCGATCGCCAAGATGACGAACAGCAGGTCCAGCGCTCCGGCCACGACCGCCTCCGCCGTCAGCAAGGCCAGCATCACCCGCAGCCGTGGCCGGCGGGCCGCGAGCCGCAGGCCCTCCGCCACGCCGGCCAGCACCGCGGCAGGGCCCTCCTGCGGGGGCGCGATCGACTCCGCGCGCAGGGCGACGGCAAGCAGCACGGCGGCCACGCCGAGGCCGGCGCACACCACGAACACGCTCCCGACCCCGGCCAGCGAGATCAGGATCCCGGCCAGCAATCCTGATGCCACCACGCCCGCAGACTCCAGCCAGCTCACGACCACGTTGACGGCCGTCAGCTGGTCGGCGGTAGCGGCCACCGACGGGACAAGCACCGACTGCGCCGGGCGAGTCGCGGTCTGCGCGACGCAGTAGATCACGGCGGATCCGTAGGCCGCGATCGGTACCCCCGCGAAGATCGCCGCCGCCGCCGCGGCCATCCCCGCAGCCTGCACCAGGTAACCCGCGGCCAGCACGACCACCGGTGACCGCCGGTCCGCGATGGCAGCAATTACCGGTGCCAGGACCGCGGCCGGGACCAGTTGCGCCACCGCCACGAAACCGGCGGCCGTGGCGCCGCCACGGCTGTAGGCAAACACCAGCATGGCGATCCACGCCGTGCACTCGGTGAGGACGAACAGCGCATATGCCGCCAGGATGCGGACCAGCGCCCCGTTGGCCGCCAGCGAGCGGAAGGCGTGCAGGCGGCCGCCGGAGTCCCCACCCACGAGCAATCCTCCCCCGGCCCCCCACCGGCCGACCGCTACCTTTCCCCGATTACACCGCCAAGGCCGGTAGCGGGCAAGCGGCTACGGGCTAACGAGGCGATGGAGTGTGGATCCTCGGGCACCTCGGGCGCGGCGCCGACTGGCGAGGGCGGCGGTGCCACGGCGGCCAGGGTGCGGACAAAGGGCGACGGCTGGCGCGCCGGGGCGGACTGCCGGGCCGCTACCCAGCGTTCGGTGCACGACTTGACGTCCTTGCAGTACCACCGGAGACCGTCGCAGGCGCTGCCGCCATCGGGTACCAGCAGGCCCTGCGGCCGCGCGACGCCGCACAGCGAGCATTCGGCTACCTCCAGCGGGCGGAGGCGGTTGCCGCCAAGCGCGGTCGGCGACAGATCCGCCGGAGCCGGCTGGTGACCGGTGGCCGGCTGGGGATTTTGTTCAGGCTGCCACGTCTGGGGCATCGCCGCTATCGGCGACGCATATTGAGCCATGACTCCTCCACGCGGGACCAGTCACGAGGCCGCCCCATCCTCGTCTTGCGTGGTCAGGCCGGACGGCTCGCAACATCAATCAGGCAAGCTCGCTCATACTCAAGCCCCCTCTGGCTTGCCAAGCCCGCTCATACCGAGCCCGCTCATCCACCGTAGCGGTCAACGTTCCGGCGACTCAAGACGAAAGCCGCAATTCGGCGCGCCGGCAACTGACCGTGATGTTACCGATCCGCAATCGGTAGGAACTCTCTGGCCGGTCTGGGTGATGATTGAGGCGGGGGCGACTTCGGGGAGGGTGAATGCTCGGTAGCACACGGGCCTGGCGTGGTGCGGCGGCGGGAACCGCCGTGGTTCTCGCGCTAGCCGGGGCGGGGGTGGCGGAGGGCGCCACGGCACCAGGGGCGGCGGCCGCGTCCTGGCACATCGTCAAGCAGGTAAACAGCGGGGTGTTCGGCGGCTTCACCGCGGTGACCGCGGCGGGGAAGACGGGCGGATGGGCGTTCGACGGATACTCCAAGCCGACCGCATGGCAGCGCTCCGGATCGACGTGGCGGCAGGTCGCGTTTCCCGGCCAGGGCAACGAGCAGGTGGTCACGGCGAAGGCGACGTCGGCGACCGACGTCTGGGCCTTCACCGCGAACGGGACGCGGTCCAGGGCGCTGCGCTGGAACGGCCGCCAGTGGATCGTGGTGAAGATCTTCAGCCAGCAGGTCGGCGGGGCGGTGGTGCTGTCCGCCGATGACGTGTGGGCCTTCTTCCAGCAGCCGTTCGGGTCCGGCCACGGGCTGGCCGCCTGGTACTACAACGGGCGCGCGTGGTCGCAGGTGACGTCGGGCGACGGCCTCGAGGGCGGCAGCGGCCTGTCGGCCGACGACATCTGGGCCTTTGCGGGGACGGACGTGGCGCGCTGGAACGGCCGCACCTGGTCGCGCACCTCGGTGGCCGGGCTGCTGCCTGCCAAGTTCCAGCTGAACGACCCGGCGGTGGTGGGCATCGACGCGCAGTCGCCGTCCAGCGTGTACGCCATCGGCAGCGGCAACGCAGAGGACGAGGGCGGCCCGCTGGTGATCCTGCACTACAACGGCCATACCTGGGCCCGGGTTGCGGAGGGCAACTGGGGCATAGGCACCTCGCCGATCCAGCAGGTCAGCTCCGACGGCCGCGGCGGCCTGTGGATCCCGATGCCCGGCTTCGACGGCCAGCTCTCGTACCTGCTGCACTACTCGGGCGGGCACGTGACCGAGGCCGCCCTGCCGGCCTCGGCGCACAAGATCGACGTACAGGACGTCGCCCTCATCCCCGGTACCGCCGAACTGCTCGGCGGCGGCTTCACCCATGCCTACAACAACCCGGATGCCGACGTCCGCGGGGTGGTCCTGGCGTACGAGAGCTGATCTCAGGGGGATGATCAGCCGCCGACCTTGGTCGCCTCGCTGAGGATGGCGATGAGGGCGGCGACTGCCTCCTCCGCGTCGGGGCCGGCCGCGGAGACCGTGACGTGCTGGCCGGTGGTGGCGCCGAGGCCCATCACGCCGAGCACGCTCTTGGCGTCGGCGGTGTGACCGCCTGCGGTGACGGCGACCGCCGAGGCGAACCGGCCCGCGGCCACGGAGAGGGCCCCGGCCGGGCGGGCATGCAGGTCGCCGGCCAGGGTGATACCCCGCTCACAGCTTGCGGACATGGCGTGCCTCCTCCGCAGCGGCGGCCACCGCCTTGACGTCCCCGCCAGCGGCGGCCGTGACCGTGGCGGCGACGGCGCCCTCCACGAACGGCGCGTCGGCAAGCAGCACGTTCGTGTCGGCGCCGTGGTCCTCGAGCACCGCCTTGACGGTCAGCACCGCGCTGCCCAGGTCCGGCAGCACGACGACGCCTGCGCCGCTGTCGGCGAGGCCGAGACCGCGGGCCACCTTGGCTGCGCTGGTGCCAAGGCCGCCGTCGTCGGTACCGCCCGCCGGGATGATGGTCACTGTGCCCCCGCTGACCTGAGCGGCGAGATGGGCCGCCCCTTCGGCGAGTTCGGCGCTGTGCGAGACGAGGACGATCCCGACGGTGCTGGCTGTGCTCATCACGTATCCTGAATGTTGTTCGGTATCGCTGAAAGGGAGACATGATCCAGTCCGTACAGCGCGCGGCCCAGATCCTCGGCGTCCTCGGCTCGGGTACGCCTCGCCTCGGCGTGACCGAGATTGCCGACCGGGTCGGGCTGGCCAAGCCGACCGTGCACGGGCTGCTGCGCACCCTGGAGGCGCACGACCTGGTGGCGCAGGACCCCGACACGGGAAAGTACAGCCTGGGTCCCGGCGTGCTCCAACTCGGCAACGCCTATCTGGACGGCTCTGAGCTGCGCGCCAGGTCGCTGCGCTGGGCGGAGTCCCTGGCCCAGCGGGCCGGCGAGGCGGTGTGGGTCGCGACCCTGTCCGGGTCGCGGGTGATCGTGCTGCATCACGTGTTCCGGCCGGACAACACCGTGCAGATCCTCGAGGTCGGCGCGGCAATTCCGTGGCACGCCTGTGCCCTCGGCCATGCGATCGTGGCGCACCTGCCCGACGCGGCGCGGGCCCGGGCGCTGGCCGGTGACCTGGCCCCGCTGACCGGGCGGACGAAGACCACCAGGAGCGCGCTGAGCCGGGCTCTGGCCCAGGTGCGCCAGCGGGGCTACGCGGTCGAGGACCAGGAGGCTACCGTGGGCGACGCCGGGATCGCGGCGCCCATCCTGGCCAGGGACGGCGTGGTGGCCGGCTCGATCGGCGTGGTCGGCGCGGCCGACCGCCTGCTCGCGGCCGGCACCCGCGACGATCTGGTGCGCCTGGTCCTGGAAGCGGCCCGCGCGGTATCCCGGGACCTTGGCGCCGGCCGCGGCGGCGGCGTGGTGCTCTCGGCCCTGAGCTGAGGCGGGACGCGGGTGCACTAGCGGCCTATCCGGCCGGCGGCCTGGGTGGCGGCCGACTTCGTGTCGGTGGCGGCGATCTGGTGCGCGACATGCGGCACACGGGCCGCGCCGACGCTGAGGGTGCGCACGCCCAGGCCGATCAGCAGCGGCAGGACGTCCGGGTCTGCTGCCGCGTCACCGCAGACCGACACGCTGATCCCGGCGTGCCTCGCGGCCTGGACCACACGCTCGATCAGGTCCAGCACCCGTGGGTCTGCGGCCAGGCCCGGGCGGGTTCCCGGATCAGCCCTGTCCAGGCCGAGCACCTCGCTGGACAGGTCATTGGTGCCGATGGAGAAGAAGTCGACCTCCGAGGCGAAGTCCGCCGCCGCCGCTGCGGTCGCCGCGACCTCGACCATGATGCCCAGCTCCGGAGGCCGCGCTCCGGCTGCGGCCGCTGCCTTGGCGAGCACGGCGCGGACCGCAGTGACCTCGTCCAGCGACCGCACCATGGGCACCAGCACGGCAAGCCTGCTGCCGCGGCCCGCCTGCAGGATCGCGCTGAGCTGGTCGCGGAGGGCCCCCGGCGCGCCGAGCAGGGCTTCCAGGCCGTCGCGGGCCTGGCGGTCGAGGAACGGCGGGATCTTGTCGCCGGAGAAGTCGAGCAGGCGGACTACGGCCGGCCTGCCGGCGAGCAGGGCGAGGATCGGAGTCAGCTGGGCCAGATGGTCGGCCTGCGACGGCCAGCCGGAGGCGCCGGTGAAGGGGATCTCGGTGCGTAGCAAGCCGACGCCGGCCGCGCCGCCGGACAGGCCCAGCCGGGTCTCCGCGGCCGAGGCAACGTTGCACAGCAGCGTGACTGGCTCACCGTCCGCGGTCCGGATCTCGGCCGGGGTTCGGCTGGCCGGAATCTTCGCGGCAGTGCTCGCCGCGCGAGCGGCTTCGAGTTCGGCGGCCGCGGGGTCGACGACCAGCTCGCCCGCGCCGGTATCGAGGATCGCGCTGTACCCGGCCGCCGCGGCAAGCACCGCGGGATCCGCCCCCGCCAGCATGGGCACACCGAGGCCGCGAGCAATGATCGCCGCGTGCGAGCTCGCCCCGCCGCCGACCGACACCGCGCCCGCGAGCCCGTCTTCGGCCAGCCGGATCAGGTCGGCCGGGTCGACTTCGCGCCGGACCAGGATGAACCGTCCCGGCGGCGGCGGGGGCGCGCCACGGCCCGACAGGTAGTCGGCCACGGCCGTGGCCACCTGGCGCACGTCGCCGGCCCGCTGGGCGAGGTCGGGATCGGGCAGCGCGGCGAGCAGGGCGGCCTGGGCGGCTGCGGCCTCCAGGACCGCGGTCGCAGCGTCGGCTCCCGCCCGCACCGCCTCGAGTGCGGGCTTGACCAGCGCGGGGTCGGCCGCGATCAGGGCGCCGATCTCGACGATGCCGGCCTGCTCGTGCTGGCCCCTGGCGCGCAGCCGGTCTGCGAGCGCGGCCCGGTCCCCTGCGACCGCGGCGAACGCGTCCCGGATATCGTCCTCGGTCGGCTGCCCTTGCCTGCCTTGCGCGGCGCCGCGGTGGGCATCGGCCTGGTAGATCTCCCCCAGGCCGATGCCCTCGGATACCGGCTGCCCCCGGTAGCGAGCGGCCGCGGTCATCGCGCCGCCCGCGCGGTGTCCCGCAGCGCGCCGAGGATGAGCGCGGTCGAGACGGCGCCGGGGTCCTCGTGGCCGACGCTGCGCGGGCCGAGGTAGCTCGCGCGGCCCTTCAGCGCCTGCATGGAGATGGTCGCGGTGGCACCAGCCGCCGCCGCCTCGGCGAGACAGGCCAGGGCCTCGTCCTGTGACGCGCCGTCCGCGACGGCCTTGCCGAACGCGCGCGTCGCCGCGGCCAGGGCGTCGACCATCGTCTTGTCCCCCTCGCGGGCGGCGCCGAGTTGCTTGACGCCGGCCAGGGCCGCGTCGAGAGCGGCGGACAGCGCCGGCAGATCCACGTCGGCGGCGTCTCCCAGCGCCTTGCCGGCGCGGCGGAAGGCCGTGCCGTACAGCGGGCCGGAGGCGCCGCCGACCTTGGAGATGAGGGTGTTGCCCGTGACGGTCAGGATCGCCCCGGGCGTGGTGGGGACGCTGGTGCCAAGGGCACCGAGCACGGCGGTGAAGCCGCGGGTGAGGTTGATGCCGTGATCGGCATCGCCGATGGCCGCGTCCAGCTGGGTCAGATGATCACGGTTGGCCTCGATGACCCCGGCGGCCGACACTATCCAGGCCCTGAAGACCTCAGCGTCCATGGTGGCTCCCTTTGACGGTGGGAATCGCTGACCCTAGCGTCCCCACCGCAGGGCTGGCGTGTCCACCGGCGCGTCCCACAGCCGGGTGAGCGTGTCGGTGAGCCGGCAGACCGTGACCGAGAAGCCCTGCATCTCCAGGCTGGTGATGTAGTTGCCCACCAGGTTCCTCGCGACCCGCCCGCCGCGGGCCTCGAGGTACTTCCGCACTTCGTTGAACATCAGGTAGAGCTCGATCAGCGGCGTGCCGCCCATGCCGTTGACCATCACGAGCAGGTCGCCGGTTACGGGCATGTCGGCGCTGATCGCGTCCAGGGCTACGGCGGCGAGTTCGGTTGCCCCGGTCAGCGCCGCGCGGGTGCGGCCGGGCTCGCCGTGGATGCCGATGCCGAGTTCCACCTCGGCCTCGCCGAGCTCGAAGGTGGGCTTGCCGGCCGCGGGAACTATGCACGAGCTCAGCGCGACACCGAAGGACCGGCTCCGCTCGTTCACCTCGCGGGCGATGGCGGCGACGACGGCCAGGTCCGCTCCCTCCTCGGCCAGCGCGCCGGCGATCTTCTCCAGGAACACGGTGGCCCCGGTGCCGCGGCGCCCCGCGGTGTACAGCGAGTCCTGCACCGCGACGTCGTCGTCGACCACGACGGAGACGACCTCGATGCCCTCGTCCCCGGCGAGTTCAGCCGCCATCTGGAAGTTGAGCACGTCACCGGTGTAGTTCTTCACCACGTGCAGTACGCCAGCGCCGCCGTCGACCGCCTTGGTCGCGGCGAGCATCTGGTCGGGCACCGGCGAGGTGAACACCTCCCCCGGGCAGGCGGCGTCCAGCATCCCGTAGCCGACGAACCCGCCGTGCAGCGGCTCGTGGCCGGAGCCGCCGCCGGACACCAGGCCGACCTTGCCGGGCGTGGCGCCGCTGGCCCGCGTGATCACCTTGTTCTCGACGTCTACCGACAGCGACGGGTGCGCCGCGGCGACGCCCTCGAGGGCCTGCGTGACGACCGTCTCCGGGTTGTTGATGAGCTTCTTCATGACGTGACCTTTTCCGGGGTGTTGACGGAGGCGGCAGCGGGTTCGGCGGGCGCGAGGCTGTCCATCGCCGCGTCGGCGCGGACCCTCCCGATCGCGGCCCAGGCTAGACCGCCAAGTGTGCCGCCCGCGAACTCGCCGATGAGGTAGGCGGGCAGTTGCGACCACAAGACCTTGCCGCCGAAGGCCTTCAGCATCAGCACGGTGCCGAAGTACCGGGCTGGGTTGATGGCCGCGCCGGTGGCGGGCCCGAGGATGATGATGATCGCGAAGACGACGGCGCCGATGGCCATCGGCGCCCAGCCGGGCACCGCGCGGTGATCGATGACGCCGAAGATGACGAAGACCAGCATGAACGTGCCTATAGCCTCGATCGCCAGCCCTCGCCCGAAGCCCATCGTCGCGGGGTTGTACGCGGTCACCCCGCCGCCCGCGGCCACCGTCGCGACCCGGCCGAGGGTGAGGAAGATGGCCGCCGCGCCTGCTATCGCGCCGGCCACCTGGGCGGCGATGTAGCCCGGCACCTCGCGCCAGCCGAACTTGCCGGAGATGGCGAGCGCCAGCGTGACCGCCGGGTTGATGTGGCCGCCGGAGATATGCCCGATGGCGTAGACCGCGCCCACGATGACCAGCATGAACGCGAACGAGATGACCCCGAGCTGGGCCATGGAGAACGGGACGCCGTGGGCGGCAGAGAGCACGCCGGTCGCGGCGGCCGATCCTGCCCCCACGAAGACGAGGAACGCGGTCCCGAGAAACTCGGCAGCGAGCTTCTGAGGGGTAGTCGGTGGTGCTGCCATGCGGGTCGCCCTCGGCGGGGCCGGGGCGTCTCACCTCCTCCGGCGAGTGCGGATCTTACTGTCGCTCGAAATGTGTTCGACATTGCCGAACGGCTTTCACGAAACATAAGCCCGCGCCGGTCAGCCGGTCAAGAGGGTAGAGCGAGAATTCGGCAGGGCCTCGGGCGGGTGGGGCTTGTGTGACTGGCGAGCCTAGCGGCCGCGGTCAGGGGCCTCCGTCAGGCTCAGACGGGGCGGGCGCCCAGGCGGGTGACTACCTTGGCGGCCGTGCGGGCGGCGAAGTCGGCGGCTCGGGCCAGGTCGGCGCGCGCGGACCGCGGGCCGTCGGCGTCGGCCAGCCAGCGGCTGAGGAAGGCGGCGCAGAACGCGTCGCCGGCGCCGGTGGTGTCGCGCACGTGCGCCGGGTAGGCGGGGATCCTGACCGGCGCCTCGCCGGGGACGGCGAGCACGCATCCCTCCCCGCCGAGCGTGACGACAACGGTGCCGTAGTACCTGGTCAGGTGCGCCGCCATGGTGATCGGGTCGGACTGGCCGGTGAGCACCTCGGCCTCGTCGCGGTTGGGGAAGCACACAGCGGCGCCCGCGGTCCAGCGGAGGAACGCGCCGGGCTTCATCCTCGCGAGGAAGGCCGCGGACCCGGGGTCGATGGTCACCGCCAGGCTCCGGGACCTGGCCTCGTCGAGCAGCCAGAGCGCCACCTCGAGCAGCGGCGGCTCGCAGAACGTGTAACCGGTCAGGTGCAGCACCGCCGCCTCGTCGAGCAGGCGGGCCGGGAGGTCGGAGCGCTGCAGCCGCAGGTTCGCGCCCCGGTCGGTGAACATCGTCCGCTCGCCGTCCCGCGCAACCATGATCACGATCGAGCCGGTGTCCGCGTCCGGGTCGACGGCAAGGTGGGTCCGGACGCCGGTCCGGGCAAGTTCCCGCTGGTGGTACTCGGCGTCACGGGCGCCGACCCGGCCGGCGAATGCGACAGGCGTGCCGAGATAGGCCAGCCAGGCGGCCTGGTTCGCGGCCGAGCCGCCGGGGCAGGTGCGGATCACCGCCGGGGTATCGGTGCGCGGCGCCGTCCCCGCGGTCGGCTTCACCAGCACGTCGTTGATCACGTCGCCGCAGACCACTACCTGCCGCGGGCCTGGTGTCAGTCGCAAGGGGGCTCAGCAGTGCGGTTGGCCCACGCCTGTGCGATCTGCGCGGCCAGGCCGATGTTGCCGCGCGCGATATGCAGGTTGACCTCGACGCTCGCCCCGCTGGTGGCCTGCTGGATCCGGTCGAGCAGGAACGGGCTGACCGCCTTTCCCTTGACCCCCTGCTCGGCAGCGACGGCCAGGGCCTGCTTGAGCGCGTCGTCCAGGACGCCCGGGTCCAGTTGCATGCCCGTCGGCAGCGGGTTGGCGATGAGCAGGGCGGATTGCTCGCCGAAGGCCTGCCTGGCGGCCATGATGTCGGCGATCTCCTCCGGCGTGTCGGCCCGCCAGTCCAGGTCACAGCCGGAGTCCGAGAGCCAGAAGGCGGGAAAGCGCGAGGTGCGGTAGCCGACTACCGCGACGCTCAGCGTCTCCAGCCGCTCCAGCGTGGCCGGGATGTCCAGGATGGACTTCACCCCGGCGGAGATCACGGTGATCGGCGTCCTGGACAGCACGGTCAGGTCCGCGGACTCGTCGAAGGTCTCGGCCGCGCCGCGGTGTACGCCGCCAAGACCGCCGGTCGCGAACACCCGGATGCCGGCCCGCACGGCCAGCACGGAGGTGGCCGCCACGGTGGTGCCGCCGGTCGCTTTCCTGGCGATCGCGATGCCGATGTCGCGGCTGCTGACCTTGACCACGGACTCGTCCGCCGCGATCCGCTCAAGATCGTCCGGCGACAGGCCTATCTTCGGCACGCCGTCGATGAGGGCGATCGTGGCCGCGGTCACCCCCGCGTCGGCAAGCATCGCCTCGAAGCCGCGCGCCGCGTCCAGGTTCCCCGGCCGCGGCAGGCCGTGCGAGATGATCGTCGATTCCAGTGCTACGACCGGTGCTCCGGCCGCTAGCGCGGCACTGACCTGCGGGGATACCTGCACGGGAACGATTGTCTCACTCAGGTCAGTACCCTTGCGGGCCGACCACGTTACACGGCGGCTCGCCCGCGGCGTAGCGGGCCAGCTGGTCCTTCGCGATGGCAAGCGCGCGGGCCACGGCGTCCGTCGTGGCGCCGCCCACGTGCGGAGTGAGCAGCAGGCCGGGCGCGGACCAGAGCGGATGGCCGTCCGGGAGCGGCTCGGGTTCTGTGACGTCAAGCGCGGCGCGCAGCCGCCCTGAGGTCAGCTCGGCGAGCAGCGCGTCGGTGTCCACGATCGAGCCGCGGGCGGCGTTGACCAGCAGGGCGCCGTCCTTCATGCGGGCCAGGAACCTCTCGTCCACCATCTTTGCCGTCTCAGGGGTGACGGGGACGAGCATGAGCACGATATCGGCGTTCGGCAGCATGGCGGGCAGGTCGTCTATGCTCGACACGCCCTGGCGGGCGGTCCTTGCCACCCGCTCCACCCGGACCTTCATCGGAGCGAGCATCCGCTCCACCGCCTCGCCGATCGAGCCGTAGCCGACTATCAGCAGGGTCTGGCCGTCGAGCGGCCTGCTGGCGTCGGGGTCCCAGTGGCCCGCCTGCTGCGCGGCCATGAACCGCGGCAGCTGCCGGGCCTGGGCCAGGATCACGGCCGTGACCCATTCCGCCACCGCGGGGTCGTGCGCGCCGCGCGCGTTGCACAGGGTGACCCCGGGCGGGACGAACGGTATCGCCCGCTCGGCTCCGGCCGACAGCAGCTGGATCAGCCGCAGCCTGGGCAGCTTGGCGAGCACGTCCATCCGCGGGCCCGGGACGCCGAACGGGAGCACCACCACCTCGACCTCATCGCCGGAGTCAGGCAGTTGCTCGCCGCCGGTCCACACGTCCGCGGTAACTCCGTCGGGCAGGCCGCCCATCAGCTGCACCGCGTCCGGGACGGGCAGCCAGACCTTGATCGTCGACGATGTCATGATCGCGAGGCTACCCCGGCCGCTATTTGACAGCGGCGGCGGTCTGGCTGCTTCCGCTACCTGCCGGCGGCGGAGCCTTCCAGGTCACGCTGCCAGGCCTCTGGCACGTGATCCGCATGGTGCCGGGAAGGCGACTCGGGCGCGCCGATGACGACCACGGGGCAGATGGCGGCGCGCAGGCAGACCCGGATGACCGGGCCCGCGCCGCGGGACGGGTCGGAGCCGTGCGACCGGTGGCCTAGCACGAGCATGTCGGCGCCGGCCGCGTGGTCGAGGAGCACCCGGGCGGCGAGCCCCTCGGTGATATCGGTCCGGACGATGACGCCGGGGAAACGGCTGGCGGCCTCGCTCACCGACCTGCGCACCCTCTCACGGGCGGCGCCCCAGCTGCCGGTGGTCTGTCTCGGGGCCGGTACGGCGTAACTTGCCACCTGATGGCACGCGGCCTCCAGGGCGAGAACCGCATGGACCTCGGCGGAGCGCAGGCTCGCTTCCTTGCACGCCCAGCTCAGGGCGGCCAGGGACTCCGCTGAGCCGTCGACACCGACTACGATCCGCCGCGGACCGGGTTCAATTGCCATGGCGAATTCCTACCCGCTAGACAACCTCTGACTCACGCGTCCGTCCCGCCACAGCCGTAGCGCCAGGGGCTTCGCATTCGTAACTGTCAGTTTCCGATCGTAGACCCCGGGCATGCCCCCTGACGAGGGGGGAGGCGCTGGTTTGCCGGCTATATCGCGCGCTCCCGCAGACCCGATGGTTATCATATCGTGATAAGGACCGCTGCGGCCGAATTGGACGCTATAAGCGAATTGTTCGATACGTTCGGCCGACCACCGCCCGGGGACACGTGGGCTCCGAACTTAGGGCAGGTCTGGATCTGGGTGGTCCGCTAGGAAGGTGTCGGCGGCCTCATCGTCGATGAGCGAGTTCTCGGCGAGCCACTGGACGGCGCGGCGCGTGGCGCGGGCATCCCGAAAGGCGTACCACGCCGGCAGCAGGCCGGGGTGCTCCTCGTGAAGCTCGTCTTTGAACCGGCGGAAGGCTCCCCTGCCCTGGATGGCCCGTGCCAGCCTGCGCCCGGCTCGTTCATCGGTAATCGCCTCGGCGAAGTCCGCCATGTCCTGATGCCAGATCCAGGACGGCAGCGGGTTAATGCAGATCAGGTCCAGTTCGTCGAGGTCGACCGGCGTCTTCCCGTCGATGCCGCCATCGGTCGTCCAGAACACGATCTCGCCGGTCTGCGGGTTAACAAGCCAATGGTGTTCGTAGTCGGTCTGGTCGGCCAGCGCGATAGCGATTTCCTCGAGGTCCAGGCTGCTCAGCTCAAGCACGGCGCCAGGATAGATCCACAGCAGGGCCTATTGGTCGATAATTCGAGTCATCGGAGCGCCCGCCGGTAGTCTGCCGTCGTGGATGTGACCGACTGGCTGCTCGAAGGTGACCCCTCCATCCGCTGGCAGGTGCTACGGGATCTGGAAAACGCGTCGGACGATGACGTGGCGGCCGAGCGAGCCCGGGTAGAGCACGACGGCTGGGGCGCGCGACTGCTCGCGCTCGAGGATCCCGACGGGCTCTGGGACGGCGGCGCCTGCTTCCCGGCGGCCTACGCCGGCGACGAGCCGGGGCAGCCCTGGACGGCCACGATGCACACGCTGCAGACCCTGGAGATCCTCGGGCTTGACCCGGCGTCGGAGCGTGCTCGCCAGGCGATCGGGCTGGTTGCGGACAACGGGCGCTGGGAGCACGCCGGGCAGCGGTACTTCGACGGGGAGGTCGAGCCCTGCATTAACGGCAGGACGATCGACACCGGCGCGTACTTCGGGGTGGACGTCGGAGCGATCGTCGAGCGGATCCTCGCCGAGCGACTCGCTGACGGCGGCTGGAACTGCGAGGCCGAGAACGGATCGGTGCGGTCCTCCTTCGACACGACGATCAACGTGCTCGACGGCCTGCTCGAGTTCGAGCGCGCGACCGGCGGGTCCGCTGAGGTACGCACGGCCCGCCGGAGCGGTGAGGAGTACCTGCTCGAGCGCGGCCTGTTCCGCCGCAAGAGCACCGGGGCCGTCGCCCAGCCGGAGTATCTCGAGTTCGCGTTTCCGTACTACTGGCACTACGACGTGCTGCGTGCGCTGGACTACTTCCGGCGGTCGGGCGCGGACCCCGATCCCCGGATGGCGGAGGCGGTAGCGGTCGTGCAGTCGAAGCGGCAGCCCGGCGGCCGGTGGCCGCTCGACCTCATCCATCCGGGCCGCGTCCACTTCGATCTTGAGAGCGGCGTGGGCACGCCAAGCCGCTGGAACACCCTCCGCGCGCTCAGGGTGCTCAAGTGGTGGGACGGAACCGCCTGACGGCCGGACGCTGGCCGGACCTTTCCGTCACGCGGTTCCGTCCGGCCTGCCACAGATAGCCTTTCGCCCGCATTGCCCGGAGCGGCCTACTGCTTGGGGTCGTAAAGGGCCGCGAAGTTGTCCCGCAGCATCGCCTCGGCTAGCTCGCCGTCCCCGGCGGCGGCTCGCATCCGCGCCACCTCGCCGGTGAAGTCGCCCCATGGCTCATCGCTGGCGAACAGCACCCGGTCATGCCCGATGCCGCGCTGCTCGATCTCGCGGGCCAGCCAACGCGGCGCGAAGCCGATCGCCCAGCTGGTGTCGGTGTAGACCTGCTTGCCCGCCGCGATCCAGTCGAAGAACCGGCTGCTTATCAGCTTGATGTGGCCGCTCATGCCGCCGCCGAGATGAACCAGGTGGATCTTCACGTCGTCGGCGTAGCGGTCGACGAGCAGGCCGACCTGGTCGACATCGGACGCTGCGCCTGGTGAGGTATGCACGTGCACGACCAGGCCATGCTCGCGCGCCGTCGCGAAGATCTGGTCGAGTTGCGGCTGGCAGGCCGGGTCGTCCGGCCGGCCGCCGAGCAGGAAGCTGGTCTTCAGCGCCACCACGCCGTGCTCGCCGGCCAGGGCCAGGGCCTGCGAGTTCAGCTCGGCATCCTGCGGCCGCGGCGAGACCCAGAGCCCGCACCTGATCCGGTCGTCGGCCGCGGCCGCCTCCAGTACCAGGGGGTTGAAGCCGAACGATATCGACGCGTCCGGCACCCCGTAGTTGGGCAGCACGAGCGCGCGTTCGATGCCATCGCGGTCAAGGTCGGCGGTCAGCTCAGCGACGGTAGCCCGCGCCAAGATGTCCGGGTTGCAGGGCGGGCCGCCGTAGAAGGGGAAGGCAGGCATCTTGCCCAGGTGCCGGTGAGCGTCGTTAACCAGTTGCGTCCTCATGCCGGGATGCTATTCCCCCGGACGTTTCCGATACAAGATGTACGTCTCGCATAGGAATCGAATACCCGGCCCGAGCAGACGCCGGCGAGCCCCCGCCCGCCTGCCCACCCACCGTGACTAACCTCCCCGCCGGCTTCGCTGAAAATCCCATTTATCCCGAACGGGCCGTGGTTCTTGTCCCGGACACCGTGACCAGCGCGGCGGGAGGCTTCAAGGCTGCCATCCGGAGGCTCCGGCTGGTCACGGCGTGATCACTATTTCATTCGGGGCTTGCCCGACCTGGATCGGCGTACCTGCGATGCCGGTCGCCAGATCGATCGGCGTCACCGTGTGGCCGGCCCAGTTGCCGACGTAGGCGGTCTTGCCGTCCGGCGTGATCGCGATCGCATCCGGGCTGCCCCCGACGTGGATCGGGGTGCCGGCGGTGCCGGTCGCCAGATCGACCGGCGTCACCGAGCCGTTCCCGAAATCGGCGACATAGGCGGTCTTGCCGTCCGGCGTGATCGCGACCGCCCACACACCGTTCCCGGCCTGGATCGGGGTGCCGGCGGTGCCGGTCGCCAGATCGATCGGCGTCAAATCGCCGGCGGCGGCGTAGGCGGTCCTGCCGTCCGGCGTGATCGCGATCGCAAGCGCGCCGGTCTGGATCGGGGTGCCCACGCGGCCGGTCGCCAGGTCGATCGGCGTGATCGTGTCGGCCACGAAGTTACCGGCGTAGGCGGTCTTGCCGTCCGGCGTGATCGCGATCGCCTTCGCGTTGTTCCCCAGGTTGACCGGGATCAGGGTGCCGGCGCGGCCGGTCGCCAGATCGATCGGCGTCACCCCGTCGTCGTGGGCGACGTAGGCGGTCCTGCCGTCCGGCGTGATCGCGATCGCATCCATGCCGCCCCCGATCGGGATCGGGGTGCCTACGCGGCCGGTCGCCAGGTTAACCGGCGTGACCCCGCCGCTGTAGCCGGCGACGTAGGCGGTCTTGCCGTCCGGCGTGATCGCGATCGTCCACGGGGAGTTCCCTGGCTGGATCGCGGTACCCGCGCGGCCGGTCGCGACGTCGATCGGCGTCACCGTGCCGGCACCGAAGCTGACGACGTAGGCCGTGGCCGGTCCCGCTATAGGCGCTACAGGCGCGATGGGCGTTGGCCGGTGGCTGGCTGGCGCTGGCCCCAGGCCGATGACCGCGGCGCTGATGGCCGCTGCCACAAGCGCGGCGCCAGCGGCAGCGATGACGCTGATCCGCCAGCCCGACCGCCATCGGCTCGGCTGGTCCGGCCCTGACATCGCCGCCTCGCCCGGTGCGGCGCCGCCTGCCGCCGGCGGTACAGCGCCGCCCACTGCCAGCGGTACAGCGCCGCCTACTGCCTGCGGTGCCGCGCCTCCCGCTGCCGGCGGTGCAGCACCTCCCGCTGCCAGCGGCACAGGGCCGCCCACTGCAGCCGGTACAGCGTTGCCTGCTGTCGGCGGTACGGCTTCCGGCTCCGGCCCGGGCGCCGACGATTCGGGCTCACGCGGCTGGACCGCTGCCT
>Ga0209693_10000258_pt1 | contig 20801 bp, 27 predicted proteins | sample HubBroMetageWRM3_FD_188345 | JGI IMG/M metagenome (GOLD analysis project Ga0209693, IMG submission 188345) | Warmed soil microbial communities from the Hubbard Brook experimental Forest, New Hampshire - Hubbard Brook CCASE Soil Metagenome WRM 3... | ecosystem: Environmental > Terrestrial > Soil... | reverse complement strand
GGCGAATCCCGGCTGAAGGGCAACGCCAGGCAGTGGCGGTGGCTGGTCGACCCGGCGGGCACCGATCCGGACAGCGACACCGGCCGGCTGCTGGCCGCGCTGCGGATTCCGGACAGCCGGATCGGCGTGTTCCCGAACCAGACCGCCGCCTGGGCGGCAGCGGCCGACGGTGCGGGCGTCGCTCCCGCCGTCGAGCACCTGGTCACGCAGCAACTGCGCCGGGGCGAACTCTCCCTGGCGGAGGTGCCGGGCACTCCGGTGGCCGGCACCTGGCACGCGACCCTGCTGGAGAGGCAGAGCCGCAGCGCGGTCGCCAGTGCCCTGCGCCGCTTCCTGACTACTCCCGAGGCGATGCACCTGATGCGCTCGCCCGCCACCGGGATCCCGCCGTCCCGGTTCCGGCCGCCCGTCTACGTCACGATCTGGAGCTAGCCGGCGCTGCGGCACCTGCGGGAACCCTCTTAAGCAAGACCTTATTCGCGCCTTGCGGCGCAATCCCACGCGTTGAATCATGGCCATAGTTTGGTTCGTAACCAGAAGTAAAAGGACATTTCTGGCCATCCATGGGCGGGAGCGTGCATGCGGATAGAGTCCGACGGGCACAGCCGGGGCAATCCGCGGCTGTACGAACTGATCGAGCACGCGCCGAAGACCGGCAAGAGCCCGACGGTCTGGGCCTGGCCCGAACTTGTCGACTACCTCAAGATCGCCGGGCAGCCCGTGGCCGGACCGTGGCCGCCGCACCAGGAACCGCGGCCGGACCCCGACTACGAGTCGATGCCGGTCGCCGTGCCCGACCCCGAATCCTCCCCGCGGTCTACCGGGGATTCTCCCGCTGCGGCGACGGGGCAGGCAGAGGTGCCCGAGCAGGCGGAGCAGGGGGCTGCGGACGATTCTCTGCTTCAGCTGCCGCAGCAGCGCCCTGAAGCCAGTCCGCTCGACGATTCAGCCGGTTGACCTGGAAGCAGGGGTGCTATGTATCCGTCTCGGTTCCGCTACGAGGCACCTCGGTCGCTCGATGAGGCGATCGGCATGCTGCACAACGGCGGGGACTACGCGAAGGTGCTCGCCGGCGGCCAGAGCCTGGTCCCGCTGATGAAGCTGCGCTTCGCCTCGCCGGAACTGGTCGTGGACATCAACAACGTCCCCGGCCTCGACTACCACCGGGCCGACCCGGACGGCACGCTGCACGTCGGCGCCCTCTGCCGGCACGTCGACCTCGAGCACTCGGAACTGCTCAAGACCTACCAGCCCACGATGGCCGCTGCCGCGCCGCTGATCGCCGACCCGATCGTCAGGAACCGCGGCACGCTGGTGGGCTCGCTCTGCCACGCGGACCCGCAGGGCGACTGGGCCTCAGTGGTGATGGCGCTGGGCGGTTCGATCGTGGCCCAAGGGCCGGGCGGCAGGCGGGCGATCCCGATCGCCGGTTTCGTCACCGGCCCGTTCCAGAACGTGCTCGAGCCGGACGAGATCGCCGTCGAGGCCGTGATCCCGGCGGCGAAGGGGATGCGGGCCGGCGGATACCTCAAGCTCGAGCGCCGGGTAGGCGACTTCGCGACCGTCGGGGTGGCGGTCGCGGTGGAGACCGCGGGTGAGAGCGTGACCCGGGCCGGGATCGCGCTGACCGGGGTCGGCGGATCCACGATCGACGCCAGCGCGGCCGCTGACGCGCTCGTCGGCAGGCCGCTGACCGCCGAGAGCATCGGCCGGGCCGCCGACCTTGCGGCCGAGGCAGCACGGCCCAGGACCGATCACCGCGGCAGCGCCGAGTACAAGCGGCACATGGTGCGCACGTTCGTCACGCGCATCCTCGGCCGCATCGAGCCGGCGCAGGAAAGGGCGGCCTGACCCATGACTGTCGTATACGAAGACCTCGGCGACGAGGCTGGGGAAGCAGTACCGATCCGCCGGATCCGGTTCAGCATCAACGGCAAGAAGATGGTCGCCGAGGTGGAGCCCCGGCTGCTGCTGTCTCACCTGATACGCCGCGGGTTGGGGCTGACCGGCACGCACATGGGGTGCGACACCACCAACTGCGGCGCATGCACGGTGCAGGTAGACGGCAGGCCGGTGAAGTCCTGCACGATGCTGGCCGTTCAGGTCGACGGGCGCGAGATCACGACCGTCGAGGGCCTGGCGACCGCGAGCGAGCTGCACCCGCTGCAGGAGGGCTTCAAGGAGGAGCACGGGCTGCAGTGCGGGTTCTGCACGCCGGGCATGATGATGGCCGCCAAGGCCCTGCTCGACGAGAACCCGGACCCGACCGAGGAAGACGTGCGCTGGGCTCTGTCCGGCAACCTCTGCCGCTGCACCGGCTACCAGAACATCGTCAAGTCGGTGCTCTGGGCCGCCGCCAAGCTCAGGTCAGAGTCCGCGGGCTGACCAGGCCGATCGACAGGGGAGACAGCAGTGACACAAGCGCTGGACGAAATCAAGATCGGCGGCCTGGGCGCCAGCAGGAAGCGCGTTGAGGACGACCGCTTCATCCGGGGCAAGGGCAACTACACCGACGACATCACCCTGCCAGGCATGCTGCACATGGAGATCCTGCGCAGCCCGCTGGCGCACGCGCGGATCAAGTCGATCGACGCCAGCAAGGCGTGGGACATTCCCGGCGTCCACCTGGTGCTCACCGGCGAGATGATGGCGACCCGGAACCTGGCCTGGATGCCGACTCTGTCCTACGACACGCAGGCGGTGCTGGCCACCGACAAGGTGCGGTTCCAGGGCCAGGAAGTGGCCTGCGTCATCGCCGACGACCCGTACATCGCCAAGGACGCCTGCGAGGCCATCGACGTCGACTACGAGCCGCTGCCGGTCATCGTCAACCCCAAGCAGTCCGTCGCCGACGGCGCGCCGGTGATCCGCGACGACAAGGAGAACCAGCCCGACAACGTCATCTACACCTGGGAGGTCGGCGACGCGGCCGGCACCGACCGGGCGTTCGAGCAGGCCGACAAGGTCTCCCGGCTGCAGCTGCACTACCCGCGCTCGCACCCCAGCCCGATCGAGTGCTGCGGGTCGATTGCCGACTTCAACCGCGCCACGTCGAAGCTCACGGTCTACATGACAACGCAGGCGCCGCACATCATCCGTGCCGCGGTGGCCCTGGTGGCCGAACTGCCCGAGCACATGATCCGGATCATCTCGCCGGACATCGGCGGCGGCTTCGGCAACAAGGTGCCGGTCTACCCCGGGTACGTCTGCTCGATCCTGGCCTCGATCCTGCTCGAGTGCCCGGTGAAGTGGATCGAGGACAAGACCGGCAACCTGATCTCCACCGGGTTTGCCCGGGATGTGTACCTCGACGGCGAGATGGCGCTGCGCAACGACGGCAAGATCCTCGGGGTCCGGATGCGCTGCGACGCCGACCACGGCGCGTTCTTCTCCGACGCCCAGCCCAGCAAGTTCAAGCTCGGGCTGATTCACTCGGCGTTCGCCGCCTACGACATCCCGGTCGCGCACCTGATGGCCCGCGGTACCTACACCAACAAGGCGCCGGGCGGGGTGGCCTACCGGTGCTCGTTCCGGGTCACCGAGGCGATGTTCTTCCAGGAGCGGATGGTCCAGGCCGCCGCCGACGACCTGGGCATGGACCAGGCCGAGTTCCGGCGGATGAACTTCGTCAGGGACGACGACTTCCCGCACCGCACCCCGCTCGGCTTCCTGACCGACTCCGGCCAGTACGGCAAGTGCCTCGACGTCGCCTTGGAGGCGGTCGGCTACGAGAACTTCAGGAAGCAGCAGCAGGAGGCCAGGGCGAAGGGCAGGCTGCTCGGCCTCGGCATCTCCACCATGACCGAGCCGCTCGGCGCGGGCAACAGCCGCGAGTACGACATCCTCGGCATCAAGATGTTCGACTCGGCCGAGCTCAAGGTGCACATGACCGGCAAGGCGATCGTCAGGACCGGCGCGCGGGGACAGGGCCAGGGCCACGAGACGACCTGGGCCCAGATCGTCGCCCACGAGCTCGGCATCCCGGCCGAGGACATCGTCGTCGAGGAGGGCGACACCGACACCGCGCCGTTCGGCATGGGCACGTACGCGTCGCGGTCCACGCCGGTGGCGGGCGCCGCGGTCGCGATGGTGTCCCGCAAGATCCGCGCCAAGGCCCGCAAGCTGGCCGCGCACCTGCTGGAGGTGTCCGAGGAGGACATCGAGTGGGAGCTGGGCCGGTTCTACGTGCGCAGCGCGCCGGACCGCGGGGTGACGATCCAGGAGTGCGCGATGGCCGCGTACAGCAACATGCCCGACGGCATGGAACCAGGCCTGGAGAACACCGCCTACTACGACCCGCCGAACCTGACCTGGCCGTTCGCCGTCTACATCGTCACGGTCGAGGTCGACCCGGCCACCGGCGTCTGGGACGTGCTGACCACGGTGGCGGTCGACGACTGCGGGGTCCGGATCAACCCCATGATCGTCGAGGGCCAGATTATGGGCGGGCTGACCGAGGCCTACGCCATGGCCAATATGCAGTTCATCACGTTCGACGCCGAAGGCAACTGCATCGGCTCCAACTACATGGACTACCTGCTGCCGACCGCCTGGGAGACGCCAGGTTTCGAGCTGCACAGCGAGGTGGTCACGCCGTGCCCGCACCACCCGATCGGCGCGAAGGGCATTGGCGAGTGCGCCGCGGTCGGCGGCCCGGCAGCGTTCGTCAACGCAGTGATCGACGCGCTGTCCGGCACCGGGGTCCGCAACATCGACATGCCGCTGCTACCGGACCGGGTGTGGGAGGCGATCACCTATCACCGCGACATCTCCGGCGCGCCGCCGGTCCGGACGGATGACTGACCCGGGGGGGCAGATGGAAGGATGGGGTGTCCTGGCCCAGGCCGGGGAGCTGAGCAAGCGCGGTGAGGCGTTTGCGCTCGCGACCGTGGTCTGGCGCCAGGGCCCCTCATCCGGCCAGCAGGGTTCCCGCGCGATCATCACCGAGGCCGGCGAGCTGCACGGGTGGATCGGCGGGGCGTGCGCGGAGCCGGTGGTGATCCGCGAGGCGCAGCGCGTGATCGCGGACGGCGAGGCCCGCCTGCTGCTGCTGGGTACTCCGGAGCAATTCGGCGAGGCCGTGCCCGAGGGCATGACCGTGGTGCCGATCGCCTGCCAGAGCGAAGGCGCGCTCGAGGTATACATCGAGCCGGTGCTGCCCGCTCCGCACCTCGTGGTTGTCGGCCGCTCCCCGATGGCGCACACGCTCGCCGACCTGGCCCGCGCCCTCGGCTGGCGCGCCGTGCTCATCGACGGTCCCGACTTCACCGCGGCCGATGCCAGCGAACGTTCGATGGTCGTGGTGGCCACCCAGGGGCACTACGACGAGGAGGCCGTGCAGCAGGCGGTCGCTGCCCGGCCCGCCTACCTGGGCCTGGTCGGCTCGCAGCGCCGCGGGGTCGCGCTGCTCGGTTACCTCGCCGAGCGCGGCGTACCCAGGGACCGGCTGGACAAGGTCCGCGTGCCGGCCGGCCTGGATCTGGGCCGGACCACGCACGAGGAGATCGCGGTCGCGATCCTCGCGGAGCTGGTCCAGCTCCGCGCGTCCGGTGCGCTGCCACGGCAGGCGGCCCAGGCGGCCAAGCCCGCCACGGAGGCCGTCGACCCGGTCTGCGGGATGACCGTGACGGCGGACGCGTCCGGCCGGCCGCTGCAGCATGACGGCGTGACCTATTACTTCTGCTCGGCCGGCTGCCGGCGGGCGTTCGAGAACGATCCCGCCGCCTACGTGAAGAGAGAGACCCGATGCTGATCAAGAACGAGTTCGAGGTCGCCGAGCCGGTCGACAAGGTGTGGCACTTCTTCGACAACATCCCTCAGGTCGCAGCCTGCCTGCCGGGAGCCGAGCTGACCGAGGATCTCGGCGATGACAAGTACAAGGGCCGGGTAGCCGTCCGGATGGGCCCGGTCCGGCTGCAATTCGGTGGCACCGCCGAGATCGCCGAACGCGACGAGGTGGCCAAGCGCGTGGTCGTGCACGCGGCCGGCGCCGAGGAGAAGGGCCGCGGCCAGGCCAGCATGGTCATCACCGCGACGCTGACCCCGGTTGGCCGCGGCACAAAGGTCGGCGTCGCCCAGGACCTGCAGCTCTCCGGCGCGGCCGCGCAGTACGGCCGGGGCATGATCTCCGATGTCACGGCCGTGCTCATGCGTGATTTCTCCGCAAACATGCAGGACCGGATCGAGCGCCTGGAACGGGGCGAGTCGCCGGAACAGATCGCCGCCGCGGCCGTTACGCCAGCCGGTGGCCTTACGCTCGGCCTGCGCGCCGCGATGATGGCGCTGACCCGGGTATTCCGCAGGTTCTTCATGCCGTACCAGCCCGCGAGCTGAGAGGGAAAAGCAATGGTCTTGTGGTGGATCGGCAACATCGTCCTGCTGGTGGTGATCTTGCCCGTGGTCATCTTCCTGCTCAACCGGGTGCTTGCCGCGCTCGAGCGGATCCGGGGGGCCACCGACGCGATCCTGTCCGGTGGCGTGGCCCTGGTCGGTGAGCTCGACGGCGTGCCCGAGGCGCTGGCCACAACCGACGCCACCGTCCACGAAGTCTCCGTCGGCGCGGTCCGGTACGCGGGCTCCGTCGCCAAGCTTCTCGGCTGAAAGGAACGCGGTCATGCCGGCTGCCGCCTGGTTCACACTGATCGTCGCCGCGCTGATCATCGCGATCACCGCGGTCGGCCTGCTGCGGGTGATCTTCCACCTGCGGGCCATTCGCGCGACGCTGGTCGCGACCACCGGAGGGGTGCAGGCCGTCGCGCAGCTGACCAGCACCGTTCCCGAACGGCTGACCTCGGTCAACGCGAGCCTCAAGCCGGTCCGCGACTTCTGCGAAGGGGTCTGACATGAGTACCGGCTGGATAGTGGGCTGGGTCATCGGGATCGTGATCGTGCTGGTCGTGGTCGCCCTGGTGGTGCCGATCCTGCTGCTGGCCCGCTCGATCGGCAACGAGGCACCGAAGATCAACTATGAACTCGAGAAGGCGGTGCACAACACCGCGCCGCTCGGCGCGCTGCGAACGACCATCGACTACGCCGTGACCATCATCGGCGGGCTGCAGCGCGGCCGCGCCCGGCTGGGAGGTTAACCATGCACACCCTGGCCATGTCCTCGTCCGAGCACACCAACTGGCTCGTCGCGAACATCGTCGGCCTCGTCGTGGTGGTCGCCGTGGCCGCCCTGCTGACGATCCTGATCGTGCTCGTCAAGATCATCGATCGCCGGGTGGTCACCGTGCGGGACACCCTCAAGGCCGCGGCGGCCAACACCGCGGACACCGAGCTGATCCCGCAGGTCGCCGGCGGCGTCGAGCTGGTCCTCGCCGAAGGCCTGCAGCACCACCTGTTCCTCGGTCGCGTCCTAGGGAAGGTGAAGTCTTGACCGGGCTCGTCGTTTTCAGCGTCATCGACATTGTCCTGCTGGTCGCGGGCCTGGCCGTCTACCTGTACTGGGTCGGCACGCTGCTCACCCGCGTCGCGGGCAACCTCGAGGAGTGCGCCGAGATTGTGCAGACGATCGTCGGGCACGCCAAGCTCATCGGGCCAGGCGTAGGGCACATCAACGAGACCGGCGGCGTGGTCGCCGGAGCACTTCCGCTGCTGTACGGCATGGCAGAGGAGATCGTGACCGACGTGACGCCGCGGCCCGAGCCGCCCGCCATCCCCGAGCCCGCCCGGCCCGCCTCCGGCACCCGCCGCTCCCGCCTGCACGACGCGGTCGGCTTCACTCCGCAGAGCTGAGCGCCTCATCCTCGACGCGGCCGCCGAGGTGGTCGGCCAGGAACCGCTCGGCGACAGCGTAGAACCGCAGCTGATGCCTCTCGGCCCGGTGGAGGTTACGGGCCTAGCACCATATCGATCAGGTCGCCGACATGGTTTGCGTAGAACGGTTCGTTAGTCATGAGCCGCTGGTAGAAGATAGGGCCGAGCAGCGCCTGCGCCGCAAGCTCGGGATCTACTACCGCGCGGAACTCTCCCTCAGCCACGCCCCGCGAGATAAGGCCGACCAGAGACTGGCGGCGTAGCGCAGAGTAGCGGTGCCGAAATTCCCGCAACCGCGGGTCGCGCTCAGCCCCCTCGATGAGGGCGGGAATGCATGACGAGAACGCCGAATCAACGACCACCTCGGCCACGTGGCACAGCAGACGCTGCAGGCTCTCGCGGGCCGTCAAGCCTTCCACGGACGGCACGACGTGCTCATGGGCGGCCTCGAACGCGTCCCCTATGAGACTGATCTTGTCCCGCCAGTGCCGGTAGATGGTGGATTTGGCCACGCCCGCCCGAGCGGCCACCGACTCGATGGTGAAGGCGCCATAACCAGCCTCGCCTAGCTCACCAAGCGCCGCGCGCAAGATGATCTGCCGGGAACGCTCGATCCGGGGATCAACGCCTCGCTCTGCACGCACTGTGTTCCGTCCCTGGGCGATCGTCGCGTAAGGCGCACAGCATACATCTATGAAACGTTGACGTATCGCTGTGAAACGATTACGTTCGACAGACGCGGCGAGGAAGGAGAGAGATGCCAACGGTCAGCATCCGCTACATCGTCGACGACGTCGATGCGGCGATCGCTTTCTACCGGGACAACCTCGGCTTCACCGAGGTGATGCATCCGGCACCTGCCTTTGCCATGCTGTCGCGGGGTGACCTGCGCCTGCTGCTGAGCGCTCCGGGGGCCGGGCCAGGCGGCGGCCAGGCGGCGCCCGACGGCAGCCTCCCCGCGCCAGGCGGCTGGAACAGGTTCGCGATCGAGGTAACCGACCTGGCCGCTACGGTCAGCGGGCTGCGGAACAAGGGCGTGCGATTCCGGAACCAGATCGTCACCGGCATGGGCGGCAAGCAGATTCTGGCTGAGGATCCGTCCGGCAACCCGGTGGAGCTGTTCGAGCCGATCCTGCCTGAAGCGCGGCTGTCACAGCCGTCCTGAGCGCCGCCTGGCCTCGCAATGACAAACGGACCGATCGTCAGGCTTGGTCCGGGCCCCGCCGGGATACCGGTCCGGTGGAGGGGGCGGAGTACTCGCCGATCCACTCAGCTTTCCAGGACGGGTCGTACTGCTGGTCGTTGCAGCTCGGGCGGTAGATCGAGGTGAGCTCGCGGGCGATCTGCTCCCGGTGCGGCCGGGTGCCTCCGGGGACCTCGAAGGTGCAGATGTAGACCTTCCACTTCGATCCGGCACGGCGCACCCAGGATGGTGCGCGAGGATGCCGGAACGGGAAGCGCTCGGCGGACAGGTCGTCGCTGTGGCCGACGTAGATGACCGCGTACTTCTCCGGCTTGGCCTCGGGTTCCGGCTTGCACAGGATCGCGTAGACCGCCGCCGCGTGCGGGGGCGTCCAGCCGCCGAGCAGGCGGGGTCCCTCGAACGAGTAGCCAGCCAGCGATCCGAGGCGGATCATCGCAGGTCGTCTTCTTCCTCGCTGATCGCCTCGGCGCGTACCACCGGGGCCGGTGGCAGGCCCGCCGTGGCGGCGGCCCGTTCGAACTCGGCCGTCGCCTTCTCGATGGCCTGGTCGCGGCTTGGCGCGTCCACGACCAGCTGGGCCCCGTACCTGCTGCTGCCGATGCCGGTGGCGATGCCCTCGCTGGCCGCGACCGCATCGGCGAGCTCGACGACCTGCTCGCGGGTCAGCACGCGGTCGCCTTCGGCCTCGATGCCAACGCTCCATCTCACCGGTGGCTCCTAACTGAGGGTCGGCAGCAGCGTCGCGAACTCTTCCAGGCTGCTCAGATCATGCCCGGACAAGGTCACGTCGATGTGCGGCGCGGCGACCATCATGCCCAGCGTGCTGGGCCGGAAGTTCTGGTTGTCGCCCTTGTGCGGATTCATCCATACCACCCGGTGACTGAGCCTGGCGAGCCGTTCCATGGCCCGCGCGAGGACCTCGGGGTCGCCGCGGTCGAGGCCGTCGGAGCAGATCACCACGATCCCGCCGCGGCACAGGCCGCGCCGCCCCCATTCCCTGACGAACGCGTCCAGTGAGGCGCCGATCCTGGTGCCGCCCTCCCAGTCGAACACGGTCTGCGCGGCGAGCTCGAGCGCGTCGTCCGGTCGCCGGTGATCGAGGGCCTTGGTCACCCGGGTGAGCCTGGTGCCGAAGCAGAACACCTCGACCCGGGACGCCGCGCGTTTCGCCGAGTAGGCGAACTGCAGCAGGTTGCGCGAGTAGTCGGCCATCGAGCCGGAGACGTCCAGGATCAGGATCAGCGGCCGCAGCCGGACTCTGCGCCGCCGCCAGAACAGCTCGGCGGGCTCGCCGTGCATGCGCAGCGACTCCCGCACCATGCGGCGCAGGTCAGGGGAGCGTCCCGACGGCGCCTTCGTGGTGCGCCTGGTCCGCCGTTTCGGCGGCGTCAGCCGCATCCTGGCCATGATCCGCCGGACCGCGGCGAGCTCCTCGGGCGTGCAGGCCGCGAACGACTTGTGCCGGAGCGCCTCGGCGTCGGACGCCATCAGGCCGAGCGTCGCCTGGTCGTCCTCGTGCCCGGCCACGGGAGGGTCGGTGGCCGGGACCGCGAGCACGGCCGCTGCCTCGGCCGTCACCTGCGCCTTGAGGGTCAGCAGCTCCCGGACCGGGTCTGCGCCGCCGAGGAAGTACCTGCGGAAGACCTCGTCGTACACCGGGATGCTCTCCCGCCTGGTCACCAGCGTGCTGCGGCCAGCCCAGTACAGATCGACCAGGTCGGAGGGGTCCAGCAGGCTCGCCGCGGAGCTGAAGCTCAGGATGTCACCGGACCCGATCGCGAGCCCCGCCGAGCGCAGCTCGCGGGAGAAGCCGACCAGCGTGCTGAGAATCGGGGGCCGGTACGCTGCACGCGTGGCGGGTTCAGCCACCGGACGTGATCTCTGCCAGGTTGTCGCGCACGAGCTCGAGGTCGTCGCGTTCCTTGACCACCGCGCCGAGCGTGTCGTCCGCGTTCGCCTGGTCAAGATCGGTCGCCCCAAGAAAGTCCAGGGTCCGGACCCAGTCGATGGTCTCGGCTACCCCCGGCGGCTTGGCCAGGTCGAGCTCGCGCAGCCGGTTGACCGCCGCGACCACCTTGCGAGTCAGCGTCTCGGACACCCCGGGCTGGCGTACCAGCACGATCTCCACCTCGCGCTCGGCGGCCGGGTACCCGATCCAGTGGTACAGGCAGCGCCGTTTCAGCGCGTCGTGCAGTTCGCGGGTGCGGTTGGAGGTGAGGATGACAAGCGGAGGGCTCTCGGCCCGGATCGTACCGATCTCCGGGATCGTGATCTGGAAGTCGGAGAGCAGCTCGAGCAGGAAGGCCTCGAACTCGTCGTCGGCGCGGTCCACCTCGTCGATCAGCAGCACCGCCTGGTCGCCGGCCCGCACCGCCTCGAGCAGCGGCCGCTCCAGCAGGAACTTGGGGCCGAAGAGCTTGTCGACCGCCGTGTTATCGGTGACCTGATGCTCGGACAGCGCCCGGATCTGCAGCATCTGGCGGGCGTAGTCCCATTCATAGAGCGCCTGGTTGGTGTCGATGCCCTCGTAGCACTGCAGCCGGATCAGCCTGCGGTGCAGCACGCTGGCGAGCACCTTGGCGACCTCGGTCTTGCCGACGCCGACCTCGCCCTCCAGCAGGACCGGGCGCTGCAGGTTCAGCGCGATGAACAGCGCCGTCGCCAGCCCCCGGTCGGCGAGGTACCTCCCCTGGCGGAGGGTCTCGGTGAGCTGGCCGACGGTCTCAGGACGCTCCATGCGGCGCTCTCCTCACCGTCGGCCCCAAGATGCGGGAGTGAAGGGGGACGGGACGGCGGGTGGGGGTGCGAGGCTCGCGGGCAAATCAGCGGACTTCAGCCGAGCCGAGCACCAGGTCGCGGATGCTGTCGGTCCCCTCGTTCAGCTTGCCCTCGCGCTGCAGCTTGTTCCGCCACGCTGCGCGCAGGTCGCCGTCTTCGCCCGCCAGCCCGTCAAAACCGACATCGGCCATCTTCTTGCAGGACTTGGTCGTGCCACAGGCCTCGTCGAGATCCGCGCTGGTCTGTCCCTGGGCGCTCCATACCTCGCGAAGCACTTCCCTGGCCTCATCCATCTGCGGGTACCTTCCAGCCGGTGCTGCTGTCCTCACCTTGACTCTAATTCCTCACCGCTAGCTGCGGCGACATCGGATTAAGCGTTCTCTTATGGGCTCGGCGCGCTGGTGGTGATCCAGCGGACCGCTTCTAACAGCAGATCAGGCTCATTGACGCGCCCGGATTCGGCCACCCAGCGCCTCCAGCTGCAGGCCGGCCGGCCGGGCGCCGGTTAGGCCAGCCGGCCAGGCGCCGGTTAGCTGATGCCGGATCCATCTCGCGCCAGATGGGCTGCTACATTCTGCTTTCGTGTATTTCCGGGGCCCGATAGGAAAAATGCCGATCCGGACAACGCGGTTATTAACGTGCCGGTCTGGAGCGGACGGTATGCGGCAGTGGCGGCCGCAGCGGTTCTGGCCGTCGGTGGTGCGGGCGCGATTCTCGCGCTGCACCATGCGGGCGGCAAACCGCGCGAGGCGGACGCCCACTCCTGCGGACTCGTCACCTGCTCCGTGCTGCGCCGCACCGTCGAGCCGTCAAGCTGCACATTCGACGGGTCTTCCTGTAGCTGACCGGACACCGACCGTGAGAATTTCGCGTGTTATGACATCGACCCAATGATCGCCATTGCTATGTTTAATTTGGTAGCTTTGGGGCCTGGGGAGGGAACAGATGTCAACGGGGCCATCGAGCAATTCTGCTGAAGCACCATCGGAACCCGAACCGCCATTCACGGGCGGCCGGCGGCATTCCTGGCTGGCCAGCCACGGACGGCACCCGGTGACCTGGGCGATCGCTGGTGTGGTGCTCCTCGGCAGCATCGGGGTGGCGCTGCTGCAACAGCAGCCAGGCGGGCGGGCCCGCGCCCAATCGGTCTACTGCGGCCTCGTCAAATGTGCGGTCCTGCGCTCGGTTGCGGATTCATCTACCGCCGCCGTCGGGGTTCCGCGCCCGGTTCCCGCCCTGCCATCGTCCGAGACCCCATCGAGCGCTCCGGCGTCCACGCCAACCCCGCCGACGACACCGGCATCAACCCCGGCGCCTTCGCAGCCGAGGCCGGTGGCTGTCTCCAAGCCGTCGGCCCCCGCCCCATCACCCAAGCCGACTCCGGCCCCATCGCCCAAGCCACCCGCGACGCCAACGCCGAAACCCCCGCCGCCGTGGGCGCCAGGGCCTCCGCACTGGCCGTGGCCACCCACTTGGGGGTGGCCGCCGTGGGGCGGCGGAGGTGGCCGGCACCACCGGCTATTGGGGCATATCCACCGCTTCTAGCTGCTGCGATTCCCTCAGCGGGTCGTTAGCATTCCGTATGATCCGTGGGTGCTGGCCCCTTGCTGACGCTATGGTTGCGTAATTGCCCAGCTAAGAGCATTCGCCGGGACACCCCCCGGATCCCGGCTGATGCGGGCTGTGGCTGCGGCATGGCTCCCCCCTTCGGCCCCGCCAGCGCCCCCGTGCTGGCGGGGCCAGCCATGCCGCGCGCCGCCCTCGCACCAACCGCCAGCTTCTCCCGGGAGCGGTGACCGATGATCGACATCCCGTCCGAGGCTGACATCCGGTGCACCGCGGAGAAGATCTTCGACCTGATCATCGACTTCCGGGGGCAGGATCGCTGGCTGCCGCACTCGTCGGCGTTTCACGGCACCGCCGAGATCTCCGCGGACCCAGTGACCCTGGGCACTACCTACCGCGAGCCAGGCCCGTTCGGCGTGCGCAACGGCACGGTCACCGAGTTCGAGCGCCCGGGGAAGATCACCTTTCACCAGCCGATGACGATGCGGCTGCACTCCGGCACTCTCGACGTGACCCTCCGCTACACGCTGACCCCAAACGCCGGATCGACTCACGTGAGCCGGGTCGTGACGCTGGGGATTCCGTGGTCGCTGCGGCTATTGCAGCCGATCCTGGTGCGCGAGTTCCGGTCCGAGAGCGGACGCACCTTGCTCGCGCTCAAGGCCTACGCCGACGGGCTCACCTGATCCCGGTGTTGCCTGGGCGTGCGGCTTACGTCGTGGCGGCCTCAGGCCGACATCACGATCATCACCGTGTGACCAATCTTGATCTTGTCGCCCTTCTTTACCCGCTGGGCAGCGTGGATCCGGCGCCCGTTGAGCCACGTTCCATTGGTTGAACCGAGGTCCTTGACATACCAGAGTCCGTGAGCGATCTGGAACCGGGCATGCTGGTTCGACGCGAATTCATCGGTGATGGTCAGCGTGCCCTGGCGGCCCGCGGTGAATTCGGCCTGGAAGGTGTGGCTCTGATCTCCGGCCTGGATCTGCAGCGACTGGGTCATGACGGGAGCGGCATCGGACAGGGTGACTCCGGTCTGGCCCGCAACGGCGGAAACTGCTGCCCTCCAGGCTTGCTGCTCCGGTTCGGTGGTCTCCTCCCACGGCGGAAGAGATTCGGGGTGGACGCCCCGGTGAGCTTCGTAAGCGGTTCGCGCGAGGGATTCAAGGCCGGCGTTTGTCACCTCATCGATGATGCCAGAGGGGTGGTGATGGCTTCCCCGAAAGCCATGCCTCGTCCGCCCGCGGCCGGACCATCTGTCCGGCCGGTCCCAGCGTGACCGTAAAGATCTCGCCCCGGATATTCGGGTGCGACGGGCCGGGTTTCGTGTCTAGGGTGCGGGGATGTGGACGAAGCATTAGTCGAGCTCTTCAAGCACAAGACGTGGGCGACCCTGCTGGTGATCGAGGCACTGCAGGGCATGGGTACGGACGTACTCGACCTCACGACGCCGGGAACGTACGGCACGATCAGGGCTACGCTGCAGCACCTGGTTGCCGCGGACGAGAGCTATCTGGCGACGATCACCGGCAAGCAGCCCGCCCATCCGTTGCCCGCCGAGCAGGTACCGCTGGAAGCGCTGGCCGACCGGACCCGGGAGCTCGGCCCCCGCTGGGACGCCCTGGCCCGGGATCCCGAGGCTCCGAGCCGCGAGGTGACCACCAGGGATGGCTGGCGGACGCCCGCTGCCATACCGATCGCACAGGCCATCCACCATGCCGAATGCCACCGCGGCCACGTGCTGTCCGTGATCGGCGCGCACGGCATCGAGCTTCCCGGCCTGGACATCGGCGAGGACCTGGACGTATGGCATCACGGCATAGCCGTAGGCCTGATGCAGGAAGCCAAGCCGGCGCAGGACTGACCGGCCGGTCGCTCAGCCAGCCGGTCGCTCAGCCAGCCGGTCGCTCAGCCAGCCGGCCGCTCAGCCAGCCGGCCGCTCAGCCAGCCGGCCGCTCAGCCAGCCGGCCGCTCAGCCAACGCGCGGTTCAGCCAACCGGGGTTCAGCGGGCCGGGACGCGGACGGTGCCCTGAACCGCCGCAACCGCACGCTGTTGCCCACGACAAACGCTGACGAGGCAGCCATCGCCGCGCCAGCAATCAGCGGGTTCAGGAATCCCGCGGCGGCCAGCGGTATCGCCGCGATGTTGTAGCCAAATGCCCACGTGAGGTTGCCCCGGATTGTGCCCAGCGTGCCGCGGGCGAGGGCGATGGCGTCGGGCACCGCGCCGAGGTCGTCACGCAGCAAGATCAGGTCCGCAGCGGTGATCGCCACGTCGGTTCCAGTGCCCAGGGCCAGCCCCAGATCGGCGGCGGCAAGGGCGGGTCCGTCGTTGACCCCATCGCCAACCATGGCCACGCGGTGACCCTCTGCCTGCAGGCCAGCGATGACCGCAACCTTGCGGTCGGGCAGTGCTGTGGCGATCACTTCGTCGGTGCCGACCACAGCCGCTACTGCCTCGGCGGTGGCCTGGCTGTCCCCGGTCAGCAGCACGGTGCGCAGGCCGAGCCGCCGCAACTCCGCGACGGCGGCAGCCGCCGACGGCTTGACCGTGTCAGCGACCGCCATCGCCCCGCGGACTTGGCCGTCCCAGCCCGCCAGCACAGTCGTGCACCCGGCCTGTTCCCAGCGGCGGCACTGCTCGGCCACGGATGCCGGGACGGTCATCCCCTGCTGGCGGAGCAGGCCGTCGCGGCCGACGACCAGCTCGTGGCCGTCCACGGATCCGCGGGCACCAAGGCCGGGCAGGGCGGCAAACCCGGCCGCTTGCGGGAGCGGCCCAAGTTCCTTAACCGCCGCCTGGCTGATGGCCGCGGCTACCGGGTGCTCGGACGCTTGCTCCACCGCGCCGACGTACCGGAGCAGCACCTCCCGGCTGACCCCGGCTGCCAGCACATCGGTCAGCGCCATCACGCCGGTGGTGACCGTGCCGGTCTTGTCCAGCACTACGGTGTCAACCGCGCGGGAGGCCTCCAGCGCCTCATACCGCTTGATGAAGATCCCCAGCTGCGCACCCCGGCCACAGGCGACCATCAGGGCCGCGGGGGTGGCCAGTCCCAGCGAGCACGGGCACGCGATGATCAGGACCGCAAGGGCGGCACTGAAAGACGACTCCGCCGTCCCGCCTGCCAGCAGCCACCCGGCCAGGGTCAGGCCCGAAGCCGCCAGCACCGCGGGAACGAACACGGTGCAGATGCGGTCGGCGAGCCGCTGGATCGCTGCCTTCTGCGACTGTGCGGACTCCACCAAGCCGACGAGATGAGCCAGCTGCGTGTCGCGGCCTACCTTGATCGCGCGCACCACCAGCCGTCCGCTCACCACCACCGTGCCAGCGGTGACGAGGTCGCCCTCGGCGGCCTCGGCCGGCGTCGACTCCCCGGTCATCATGCTGCGATCGACCGCGGACTGGCCGAACTCCACCTCGCCGTCGGCGGCGATCCGCTCTCCCGGCCGGACCACGAAACGCTGGCCGACTGCCAGGTCGGCGGCCGGGACTCGGCGCTCGGTCCCGTCCACCGACAGCACGCACGCGTCCCGGGCTGCCGCGGCGGCCAGCTCGCGCATAGCATCTCCGGCATCCCGCCGCGCCTTGGCCTCGTACAGCCGTCCCGCCAGCAGGAACGTCGTGACCGAGGCGGCGACCTCGAGGTAGATGCCGCCACCGGAGGCGTGCAGCAGCAGATGCCAGGCGCTGGCCCGGGCCTGGTTGCGGTCCAGCACGAACATGGCGTACACCGACCAGCCGCACGCCGCGGTGATGCCGAGCGATACCAGCGTGTCCATCGAGACCGAGCCGTGCCGGGCGTTGCGGAGCGCGGCCTGGTGAAACGGCCAGGCCGCCCAGATCACCACCGGTGCCGCGAGCGCCATCAGGGTCCACTGCCAGCCAGGGAACCGGAACGATGGAAACAGCGACAGCAGCACTGACAGATCACTGAGCGGAACGAAGAAGATCAGCGCGAGAATCAGCCGGCGGCGCAAGTAGGTAACCCGGTCCGCATCCGGCCCGGCGCGGGAAGCATCACCCGCCGGAGACTCGCTGCCCGGCCCGCGCTCGAGCACGTCGGCGCCGTAACCTGCCCGCTCGATTGCCTCGATCAGTGCCTGCACCGAAACCGACGCTGGCGCGGTAACCGTGGCCCTCTCGGTCGCAAGATTCACGGTCGCCGAGACGCTGGCGATCGCATTGAGCTTCTTCTCAACCCGGGCAGCGCAGGCTGCGCACGTCATCCCGCGGACCGAGAGGTCAACCTCCCGGGACGCGGATGACGCTTCACCCGTAACCGCCGCCGATGACATCAGACGCAGCCTCCAGGCCGGACCGGCCAGCCGCCTCGCAGGTAGTACTGCACCGGAAATCTACCTATCACGGAAAGCAGCCCGCAATATCGGGTCGGCCCTCGTCGGCCGCGCCGCCGCTTCGCTGGGCTTGGCAGAGGGGTGCGGCAGACTTGAGCCCAGTCACTATGCATCCAGGATCGAAGGGCGGAGGTGGCCGTGCCTGCTGACGATAAGGAGCGAGCAACGTACCGGGCTCTCGTGGATCGCGTCCTGACCGGCGAGGGCAGGGCGTCTGAGGAGCAGCGAGCCCAGGCGTTCAGCAACGACGGCCTCGCCCAACCGCTGGACGCGCTGATCGATAAGGTCGCCTCGAGACCCGCACAAGTCACCGACGCTGACTTCGCAGCGGCAAAGGCTTCCGGCTTCAGCGAGGACCAGCTTTTCGAGCTCGTCCTATGCGCCGCCATCGGCCAGTCCACCCGGCTGTATGAAGCGGGACTGGCGGCGCTGGCGGAAGCCACCGGCAGCGGCGAGGCCGGATAATGCGCCTCGAGATCCTCAACAGCGGCTACCGGCCCGGAACCAAGCTGCTGTTCGCGGTCATCCGGCTGTTCTCCGGGCAGCCCGTACCAGACGCGGCAAAGCTGGTCTTCTACCGGCCAGATTTCTACGGCACCCAGGCAAAGAAGTTCACTCACGAGGCGATGCGCGGGCCGTCCGCCTGGTCGGTGGGCGACCGGGAGCTCATGGCCGCCTACGTGTCCAAGGTCAACGGTTCCGCGTTCTGTATCGGCGCGCACACCGCGACCGCGGCCCAGGCGTACCAGGACGGCGCGAAGGTTCAAGCGGTCCTCGCCAACCTGGAATCGGCCCCCATCCAGGAGCCGCTCCGGGCAACGCTGCGGATGCTGGGCAAGCTCACGGCCGAAGGAGAGGTGAGCGCCGACGACATCCGGGAAGTGCTCTCCGCCGGCGTCTCACCTCAGCAGATCGAGGACGCGCTGGCGGTCTGCGTCGCGTTCAACACGACCGACCGGCTCGCCGACGCGTTCGGCTTCGAGGTACTCAGTGCCGAAGGCTTCGAGGCAGGAGCGAAGTACCTCCTGAAGCGGGGCTACCGCTAGGACACAGAGCGCGCGCTGGAGTCCATGTGAGCTGGGACGTTGCGCCGCCTGGCTCGCCGCCGCTTATAAAGCAGAGCGCGCAGACACAAGTGTCCTGCTACCAAGGCGGCCAGTATGACGGTGTACGGCACCCACACCGTGCCGTGGTGCAGGTTGGCGAGTATCAGCAGGATGGCGACCGACCCGATGAAGGCCGCGACGAAGCCGCTGAAGGTAACCATTCCACTCAGCCACGGCGAGTCGTAGTCCTTGCCGAGTTTTGCCTGTTGCGCCTCCCACTCGGCGACCTCTTCATCCGAGCGGTTCCGCTTCGAGAACAAGATCGGCGGCAACATATCGGCACGCCCCTTAAGCCATATTCGGTACCCATTTACCCCGCTACCCAGCTTCGTCCGGGGTATGCGCATGGATCGGTCACAATCCGCGGGGGCGCTAGGACTCGGCTCCCGTTTTAGGTGTTCGGTTGAGGTGGTCAAGCGCGGGGAGGTGCAGGGGATGACGACCTTCGCGATGATTCACGGCGCCGGGGATGTGGGCTGGTACTGGCATCTGGTGGAGCAGGAGTTGCGGCTGCGGGGACACGAATCGGTGGCGCCCGATCTGCCAGTTGAGGACGACTCCGCCGGGCTGCCCGAGTACGCCCGCACCGTGGTCGAGGCGATCGGCGACCGGGACGACGTGGTCGTGGTGGCTCAGTCGTTCGGCGGCTTTACCGCGCCACTGGTCGCCGACCAGGTTCCGGTTCGTACGCTGGTGCTGGTGACCGCGATGATCCCCGCCCCCGGCGAGCCACCTAATGACTGGGTGGCCAACACCGGCTTCGACCGGGTCATGCGCGAACAGACGCAGGAAGACATCTTCTATCACGACGTACCGCGCGACGTGGCCGACCAGGCCCGCGGCAAGTCACGCGGCCAGTCGGACACTCCGGGGCACAGCCCGTGGCCGTTGCGTGCCTGGCCGGACGTGCCGACCAGGTTCATCCTGTGCACCGAGGATCGCTTCTTCCCAGCCGATTTCATGCACCGGGTGGTCGCGGACCGTCTCGGCATTACTCCTGATGAGATTGCCTCTGGTCACTGCGCCGCGCTCAGTCACCCAACGGAACTGGCGCACATGCTCGCCGGGTACGCGGCTGCATCAGGTGGCTGAAGGGCGCTCGGGAAGTTGCATGGGGACCCGGAAGCGTCGTACCTCCTGCGGCCAACCGCAGGCCACCGCGATCTTTCCCGCCCAGAGCCGCGCCTCCTCCTCGTCGGCCACATCCACGACGGCGAAGCCACCGATGTGCTCCTTGGTCTCGGTGAACGGACCGTCGGTGAACAACGGCGTGCCGCCCGACGCATCGACACTAAACACCGGGGCAGCGTCGTCCAAGCCGCCGGTGAAGATGAAGACACCGGCAGCCTTCATCTCTGCTATCAGCGCCCTGACAGCCTTGGACTTCTCGCGCAACTCCTCGACCGTGTGGTCGGGCACCCACTCGCCGTTGAAGGCGATGAGGTACTCAGTCATGTTCTCCTCCTTTGCCGAGATGGCGCCCTGCGGCCACCCCTCCGCCTTCTACACGAACGGCGGCGGCCCGATTCGACACTGCGTCAAAAACTGGTTCGAGGTCGCGATCGCGGCCGACTACCGCAGGCTGCCGGAATCCTCCCCGGTCGCCACAGAGGCCACGCCTGCGGCAACCGCGCAGCTGCGCCAGGCCCAAACGTGAACATCGACCCGGCATCCGGCGGCGCGGTCAGTGATGGCTGTGGTGGTCGGTCACGTGCTCCTCAACGACGTAGGACCTCGTCCGGGTCCGATCGAGGAAGGTCATTTCGTCGTCGGCGACGCCAGATCCGGGCGCGTACATCGTCGACACCCAGCCCTCGTAGGCGGCACGGTCTGGGAAAACCAGTTCGGTGACGATGTCGAAGTCGTCCGGGCCGCTGGTCGCTTCGTGCCGCACGAGGTAGTTGCGTTTGTACGTGGTGGGGGCTGGGGCAAGGCTGAGGATTAGAGGCACGTGGTGTGTCTCGTAGTAGTCGATGAGCTCGTCGGTGTCGAGGCCCTGCTTCTTCACCAGAAAGGCCATCACTTTCAG
>Ga0209693_10000255_pt1 | contig 20855 bp, 18 predicted proteins | sample HubBroMetageWRM3_FD_188345 | JGI IMG/M metagenome (GOLD analysis project Ga0209693, IMG submission 188345) | Warmed soil microbial communities from the Hubbard Brook experimental Forest, New Hampshire - Hubbard Brook CCASE Soil Metagenome WRM 3... | ecosystem: Environmental > Terrestrial > Soil... | reverse complement strand
CCGACGACGCGCCCGGCCCCGCCGAGCTGGCCGAGACGAGCGACTCCCTGTCCATGGCGTTCCTCGTCCTGCTGGAGAGCCTGTCACCGCCCGAACGCGCCGTGTTTCTCCTCCGCGAGGTCTTCGGCTACGGATACCCGGAGATCGCGGAGGTCACCGGGAAGACCGAGGCCGCCTGCCGGCAGATCTTCACCCGCGCCCGGCGCCGTATCGACGAGGGCCGGCCTAGGTTCGAGACCTCCCGCGCCGAGGGCGAGGAACTGACCGGCCTGTTCCTAGCCGCGGCACGGGGCGGCGACATGAGCAGCCTCATCCAAAAGCTGGCGCCGGACGTGCTGTTCTACGGCGACAGCGGCGGCCGGGGCGAGATCACGTACCGCGAGCCGGTGGTCGGCCGCGACCGAGTGGCCGAGGTCATCCGCATCCAGCTAGCCCGGACCATCGAGTTCGGCGCCACGCTACAAACGGCCTGGGTCAACGGGCAGCCGGGCCTGCTGGCCAGCGACGCCGACGGCGGCCTCATTGCGGTCATCTGTATGGACGTCCTCGACGGCCAGGTCCAGGCGATCAGGACGGTGGCCAATCCGGAGAAACTAAGCCACCTCGGCCCCGTCTCGCAGGTCTGGCACCTGCGCAGCCGCGATTAAACGGCAGCACGTGTCACGCACGCGGGGCCCCCTGCGTCGTAGAGGGCGACAACGGCACAGGGAGGAAAAATGCGAGTCTACGTCGCGGGCGCGACCGGCGTGATCGGCCAGTTCCTGGTACCCGGCCTGATCGCCGCCGGCCACGAGGTCACCGCCAGCACCCGCTCACCGGCCAAGGCCGGCCAGCTGACCGCGCAGGGCGCGAAGCCGGTCATCGTCGACGGGCTGGACCGCGAGGCGGTCCTCAAGGCGATCGCGGCCGCGCAGCCCGAGGTGATCATCCATCAGATGACCGCGCTGACCAGCATGCGCAGCTTCCGGAACTTCGACAAGGAGTTCGCGGTCACCAACGAGCTGCGCAGCCGGGGCACGGACTACCTCCTGGAAGCGGCCAACCAGGCCGGTGCCCGCCGGTTCATCGCGCAGAGCTTCATCGGCTGGAACAACATCCGAGAAGGCAGCCAGGTTAAGACCGAACAGGACCCGCTCGACCCGCATCCGCTGGCGGTCACGGCCAAGACGATGGCGGCGATCCGGCACCTCGAGGACAGCGTCCCCCGCAAGGTCCCCGAAGGCCTGGTGCTCCGTTACGGCATCCTCTACGGTCACGGCGCCTCCGACGTGATGATCGAGGTCGTGCGCAAGCGGCAGATGCCCGTCGTCGGCGGGGGCACGGGCATCTGGTCGTTCACCGAGGTCACCGACGCCGCGTCCGCCACCGTGGCCGCGGTCACCCGCGGCGCGCCCGGCATCTACAACATCGTGGACGACGAGCCGGCTCCGGTCGCGCAGTGGCTGCCGTATCTGGCCTTGTCCGCGGGTGTGAAGCCGCCCATGCGCGCCCCGGCCTGGCTCGGCCGGGTGCTGGGCGGCGAGATGGTCGTCTCGATGATGACGCAGGTCCGCGGGGCCTCCAACGAGAAGGCCAAGCGCGAGCTCGGCTGGACCCCGGCCTATCCAAGCTGGCGAGACGGCTTTCCCGTCTGGACCGAGACCTTCAAGGCCGAACATGCCGACGCCGCCTGAAGCCGGGCCGCAGGCCGGCCCCGAAGGCCAGGACATGCCCGAAGGCCAGGACATGGGAGCCGCGGACTACCTGCAGTTCCGGCCGCTGATGTTCTCGATCGCCTACCGGATGACGGGGAGCGTCAGCGACGCCGAGGACATCGTGCAGGAGGCCTTCCTGCGGCTCACCCGGGCGCTCCGCGACGGCGCGCAGGTCACCTTGCCCAAGGCCTACCTGGCCACAGTCACCACCCGGCTGGCCATCAGCCACCTGCGGTCCGCCCGGGTCCGCCGCGAGGCCTACGTGGGCACCTGGCTGCCCGAGCCGATCGTCGAAGGCGGGCCGGCCCCCGCGACCGCACCAGACCCCGCGGAGCGCGCCGAGATGTCCGATTCCCTGTCCATGGCGTTCCTCGTCCTGCTGGAAAGCCTGACGCCGACCGAACGCGCCGTGTTCCTGCTCCACGAGGTCTTCAGCTACGACTACGCCGAGATCGCCGAGATCACCGGCAAGTCCGAGCCGAACTGCCGTCAGATCTTCGTCCGCGCCCGCCACCACATCGACGAGGGCAAGCCCCGGTTCGACGCCTCACGCGAGCAGCGCGACGAGGTGGCCCGCCGGTTCCTCGACGCGGTCGGCGGCGGCGACCTCAATGGCCTGCTGAACCTCCTGGCGCCCGACGTCGTCATGGTCGGCGACGGCGGCGGCAAGGGCCTGGCCCGGCGCGAGCCCACGCACGGGGCGGAACGGGTCGCCCGGTTCCTGATCGGGCTTTTCCGCCGTGCACACAAGGAGGGTACGTACGGCGTTCCGGCCCTGGTCAACGGCCAGCCAGGCGCGGTGGTCTACGACGCCGAAGGCCGGGTGGCCAGCGTCTTCGCGCTCGACATCGCCGACGGCGTGGTACAGGCAGTGCGCTCCGTGGTCAACCCCGACAAGCTCCAGCACCTCGGACCGACCTCCGACCTGTACCTGCACCCGGACCGGGACTTACCCTGGCGGTCATGGCCACCGACTTCACCGAGGAGACCGCGGCCGACGCGGTCGTCGAGAGCTTCGCCGCCACCGCGGACCCGCGGCTGCGCGAACTGCTGAGCAGCCTGGTCCGGCATCTGCACGCCTTCGTCAGGGACACCGAGCCCACGATCGCCGAGTGGCAGCGGGCCATCGACTTCCTGACCGCCACCGGCCAGAAGTGCGACGCCGAACGGCAGGAGTTCATCCTGCTTTCCGACGTACTCGGCATCTCCATGCTGGTCGAAACGATCAACAACCGGAAGACGGCTGGAGCTACCGAATCCACCGTGCTCGGCCCGTTCCACATGGTCACCTCGCCGCGCCGGGCGCTGGGCGACACCATCGACCTGGTCGGGACCGGCCCGCAGTGCGTGCTCGCGGGCCGGGTCCTGTCCGCCGACGGCACCCCGCTGCCCGGCGCCGAACTCGACGTCTGGCAGGCCAACGACCAGGGCTTCTACGACGTCCAGCAGCCCGACGTACAGCCGCCAGGCAACGGGCGCGGCCTGTTCACCGCCGGCCAGGACGGCGCCTACTGGTTCCGCACGATCGTGCCGGCCCACTACCCGATCCCGACCGACGGCCCGGTCGGCACGCTGCTCGAGGCGACCAAACGCCACCCCTACCGCCCGGCGCACGTCCACTTCATCGTGACCGCCCCCGGGCACCGCCCGCTGACCACGCACATCTTCGTGGCCGGAAGCCCCTACATCGAATCCGACGCGGTGTTCGCGGTGAAGAAGAGCCTGATCACCGAGTTCAAGCCCGCCGACGACCCGAACGAGCCCGCCCGCGCCAATTTCGACATCGTCCTCCAACGCAGAGCTGACAACTGACCGTCCGCACCATTTCTTTATTTGGGCCGAACGGACCACAGCGCGTGCCGCCGGATCCGGTGTCAGCCCGTCGCGGCCGTCCTGCGCGGGTGGATGCTAGCCGGAAACCGGATTGGCCGCCTGCCGGGATGACTGTGAAAAGCCAGCATCCGATCATGGATTAGCTCATCCGCCACGACGGTAGCCGAGTTTCCCGCGATTGACCGGTTTTTGCTCGGGTAGCGTCCGAAACTGGAACAACCCGCCCAGGTGCACCCGGTGAGGGGCTTTCATGCTTCAGGCGTTGCTACTGGCTGCGCTCATCGCCGCGCCGCTCGGCTCGGCCGCCCTGTTCGTGCCCGCGCGGCTCATCGACCGCGGCGCCGGAACCTGGCCCGCGGTACGGCGTGTCGTGCTGGCCGTGATCGGCACGGCTGTGCTGGCTGCGGCGGTGGCCGGTGTCCTGCGGCTGATCGGGGCGACCGAGCACAACCTGCTGGCCGGGGCCGCGGGCGTGGTGGTGGCCAGCCTGGTCTGGCTGCCGATCACCAGGCGCTGGTCGGCCCGCGCCCACCTGTGCTGGGCCTCGACCGTGTTCCTGTTTGTGGTGTACCTGGTCTACGCGATCGAGTGGACCTTCCACAGCAACCTCGGTCCGCTCAGCACCGTCGGCGGCGTGGTGCTCTGGCTGCTCGAGATCTTCGCCGCCGTGCTGAGCTGCGCGTACCTCTGGGAACTCTGCGATGCGCTGGGCACCGAGCACTGGCGGCGGCGGATCACGCGCAGGACCAGGCTGTCCGTGCCGGACAGCGAGCTGCCCATGGTCAGCCTGCACGTGCCGGCGCACAACGAGCCGCCGGACATGGTCATCGAGACGCTGCGCTCCCTGCTCCGCCTGGACTACCCGCGTTACGAGGTCATCCTGATCGACGACAACACCGACGACGAGGATCTGTGGCGGCCGGTGGAAGCGTGGTGCGGGCGGCACGCGGTCAAGTTCGTCCACCTGGCGGACTGGCCCGGATACAAGTCCGGAGCCTTGAACTACGCGCTGCGCCGGATGACCTCGGAGGACGCCGAGGTCATCGGCATCGTCGACTCCGATTACCAGGTCGACCCCGGATGGCTGCGCCGCTGCACGCCCGCGTTCGCCGACCCCTGGATCGGCTTCGTCCAGACGCCGCAGGACTACCGGGACTGGCAGCAGGCGCGGTACTACCGGCGGCTCTACTACTCCTACAAGTACTTCTTCGCCGTGTCGCAGCCGTCCCGCAACGAGCACGACGGGGCCATCTTCGCTGGCACCATGGGGCTGATCCGGCGGGTCGCCCTCGACGAGCTCGGCGGCTGGGACGAGTGGTGCATCACCGAAGATGCCGAATTGTCGCTGCGACTGCTGCGGGCCGGCTGGCACGGCCTGCACGTGGACGAGTCGTTCGGCCGCGGCATCATGCCGCTGACGTTCGAGGCGCTCAAGGGTCAGCGCTACCGGTGGTGCTTCGGCGGCATCCAGATCCTGCGCATGCATTGGCGCTCGATGATCCCCGGGCGCCCGAACCGGGCGAACCACCTGGACGCCGGCCAGCGCTGGTCCTACCTGGCCGGGGCGTTGCAGTGGTACGGGGACCTACTGGGCCTGCTGTTCCTGATCTTCCTGCTGGCCGGAGCGGCCAACTTGGCCACCGGCGGCGGCCAGCTCTTCCGCAAGCTGACCATCTTCCTGGTCGCGGCCGTGCCGGTGATGGTCCTGCTCGGCCTGGTGCGGGCGGTGGCCCTGCTGCGGCGCGGCACGGGCGCGACCTGGCGGGACGCGCTCGGCGCGTTCTTCATCTGGCAGTCCACCTCGCTGGTGGTGGCCCGCGCCTCGGTGCTCGCGCTGTTCGCCAAGAAGGCGGCGTTCCTGCGCACCCCGAAGACCAGCGAGCGCACCAGGTGGTGGGAGGCCTTGCGGGGCAACTGGGCGGAGTCCATCCTGGCCGTGTTCGGCTTCGCGGGCATCGCGGGCGCCCTGACCAAGTACAACCAGCTGAGCGGGCCGCTGCTGGCGGGACTGCTGCTGTTCCCCACCCTCGGCATGGCCGCGGCCCCGGTCAACAGCTGGGCCGCCCGCCGGGCCGCGCTGCCCGCCTCGCTGCGTGAGCGGCGCCGCACCGAGTACCGCCGGGATCGCCGCTCGTTCGCGGCCGGACTGGCCACCGGTGGAGCGGTGGCCGTCGTGGGCGTCGCGATCGCCGCTGTCGCCCTGCTGTTCACCGGCCACCAGGCGGTTCAGCCGCCGAACCTGGTCGGCCCGGCCCAGGGCAGTTCGGCCCCGGCCAGTCCGTCCCGCTCGCCCTCCAGCACGCCGTCGGCCACGCCGTCGACCACCCCGTCCGCGACGACCTCGCCCAGCTCATCCCCGTCCGTGACCCCGACTCCGACCTCCAGCCCGACTCTCACCCCGTCGAGCTCCCCGAGCGCGTCGGTGTCGGTGTCGCCCAGTCCCTCAGCGTCAGCCTCCAGCCCGTAGACCGCGATCTACCCGTCCTCCTGGTCGTACGGGACCGCCTGACGCTGCTCGAGCACGTCGGCTTCCGGTTCGTCGTCGGGAATCTCGTTCGACGTTGAGGGCTGCTCGCGATCTTCGGCGTCGAAGTCCGCGTACTCGTCGTCGGCGTACTCGTCCTCTGGGTTGCTGTCGAAGCTGGAGGTCATGACTCCATCGTGCCCTACCGCGTAGTGGCCCTCACGCGTGGCGTCCGGTGCCGAGGCTGACCCCGTTGGCGCTCACGATGGCGGCGATCGCGAGCCAGTCCGCGAACGCCAGCGACTGGCCCAGGACCATCAGGCCGGTCAGCGCCGCGAACACCGGGTTGACGCTCATGAACATCCCGAAGAACCGGGCCGGGACCCGCCGCAGCGCCAGCAGGTCGGCGACCATCGGGACCGCCGAGCACAGCAGGCCGGCCGTGGCCGCCCGGCCCAGCGCGGTGACGGTCACCGGATGGCTGGCCAGGACCCAGATGCCGACCGGGACGTACAGCAGGGCCGACAGGCTGGCCGCGGCCGCCGGTCCCTGCGAGCCCGGCAGCCGGGCGCCCACCACCCGGTTCACCAGGATGTATCCCGCCCAGCAGGCGGCGGCCAGCACAGCCAGGGCGATGCCCGCGTAGTCGGTGCTCGCCTGCGGCCGGGCCAGGACGACCGCCGCAGCGCCCGCGACCAGCGCGCACCCCAGGTCGATGACGCGGCGCGAGGCCAGCAGCGCGACCGATAGCGGGCCGAGGAACTCCAGGGTTACCGCCAGGCCCAGCCCGATCCGGTCGATGGCCAGGTACAGAGACAGGTTCATGGTCGCGAAGATCAGCGCCAGGGCCAGGACCGGGCGCCACTGCGCCTGCGTGAACGAGGTGAACTTCGGCCGCACCGCGGTGAGCAGAATCGCAGCAGCCACCCACTGCCGGACCGCAACGACCCCGGCGGGTCCGAGGACCGGGAAGGCCAGCGCGGCGGTGGCCGCGCCGAGCTGGTTGGACGCGGCGCTGCCGGTCATCAGCGCGATGCCGGTGAGCCGCTCACCCCGACCGGCGGACGCAGTGGCCGGGAGCTCGTGAACGAGTATCGAGGTCGTCATGACAGGAGCATGGCTCGGATCGATGCATACGCAAAATGCATGGATGAAGACAGCTATACGCTACGGTTATGGATCTGGAACTACGGCATCTGCGCTGCCTGGTCGCGATCGTGGATGCGGGAACCTTCACCGATGCCGCCATCGAGCTCGGCATCTCGCAGGCCGCCGTGTCACGGAACCTGATCGCCCTGGAGCAGGTCCTCGGCGTCCGGCTGCTGCACCGCACCAGCCGGACCATCACCCCGACCACGGCGGGCGTGCACGCCCTGGCCCAGGCGCGGCAGGTCCTCGCCGCCGCGGACAACCTGGTCACCGAGGCGACCACCGGCCACACCAGGCTCCGCATCGGCCATCCCTGGTCGGCCATGGGCCGTCACACCCGGGAGTTCCAGCACCGCTGGGCGGCCCGCTACCCGGACGTCGAACTTCAGCTGATCCGTACCAACTCCGCCACCGGCGGCCTGGCCGAAGGCCTGTGCGACCTGGCGGTCTTGCGCACCGCGGTGGACGGCCACCGCTTCGCCAGCACCATCGTCGGTTACGAGCGTCGCTACTGTGCGCTGGCCGCCGACGATCCCTGGGCTCGGCGCCGCTCCATCCGGCTCGACGAGGTAGCCCAGCGCACGGTGCTCATCGACCGGCGCACCGGGACCACCAGTCCGGACCTGTGGCCCGCCGAGGCGCGACCGCGGCTCCAGGAAACCCGTGACATCGACGACTGGCTGGCGGTGGTCGCGGCCGGCGGCGGCATCGGGATCACCCCCGAAGGCACCACCGCTCAGTACCGGCGCGACGGCGTGGTCTTCCGCCCGCTGCGGGACGCCCCGCCCATCACCGTGCAGATGATCTGGCGACGCCACGACCCGCATCCCTCCACCCACGCCGCGGTCGCCCTGCTGACCGAGCTCTACCGCCGTCCGTCCCGAAAACCCGCGTGACGGCGACCGAAATGCGAGAGCGTGGCGTAGTGGATCTGGCAGAGAACATGCAGAGCATCGAACGGTTCGTCGTCGACCAGTTGGCCGCCTGGGAGGTCCCGGGCTGCGCCGTCGCCGCCGTCCAGGATGGTCGGGTCGTGCTGGCCGCCGGGTGGGGGCAGCGTGACCTGGATACCCAGCTCCCGGTTACCGCGGACACGCTCTTCGCCATCGGGTCCACCACCAAGGCCTTTACCGCGGCCACGGTCGGCGCCCTGGTCGATGACGGCCTGCTGGAGTGGGAGCGTCCGCTGCGCGATTACGTGCCAGAGATCCAGCTGGACGATCCCGTGGTGAGTGACCGGCTGACCGTGGTGGACCTGCTGTCGCACCGGTCCGGCCTGCCTCGCCACGAAATGGTCTGGCTCGGTCACCCGAGCCGGACCCGGGCCGAGGTGATCCGCCGGCTGCGCTTCCTGCCCCTCAGCAAGGACCTGCGCCAGGCCTTTCAGTACTGCAACCTCGGCTATCTGGCGGCCGGGTACGCCGTGGAGGTGCTCTCCGGCACGCCGTGGGAGGAGTACCTGCGCGGCCGCCTGCTGACCCCGCTGGGAATGGGACGCTCGAACCTGTCGGTCGACGAGATGAGCGCCGACCCGGATCACGCCACCGCATACGAGCGCCGCCAGGGCGTCGTCGTGCCTGTGCCGCAGCGGCCCGTCACGGCCCTGGCGCCGGCCGGCGGGGTCAACTCGTCCGCCACCGACCTGACTCGGTGGCTGCTGGCCCAGCTCGGCGACGGCCAGCTGGACGGCCAGGCCGTGATGTCACCGGGCACGGTGGCGCGCCAGCACGAACCGCACATCGTGCTGCCTGAGGACCGGACCTTCCCCGCCTCCACCCGGCACGCCTACGGCCTGGGCTGGCTCGTCGGCCGGTACCGCGGTCACCGGCTCCTCGAACACGGCGGCGGCATCGACGGGTTCCTGACCGAGTGCATGCTGCTGCCCGACGACGGCATCGGCGTGGCCGTGATGATCAACACCACCTCCAGCGCGATGACGCCGGTCGTGGCGTACCGGATCCTCGATGAGCTGCTTGGCTTGGAACCCCTGGACTGGTTCGCGAACTTCAAGCCGCGTTACGACACGATCCTGGCCGGTATGCGGGAGGCCCGCCAAGCGCGCCACGTCGTGCCCGACGCCCCGCTGCCCAGGCCCCTGGACGCCTACGCGGGGGAGTACGAGCACCCTGGCTACGGAACGCTCACCGTTACCCTCGAAGCCGGTGCGCTCCGGCCGCGACTGGGCACCCTGGACCTCAGCCTGGCCCATCGCCACTACGAGACGTTCGACCTGGAGTGGCACGAGCTCGGCGACCAGTCCCACCTGTTCCCGCTGATGTTCCTGTCCGACCCGGACGGCGATATCACCGCCCTCACCGTCCCCTTCGAGCCCTTGGTCGGGCCGCAGCGGTTCGACCGGCGACCCGACGCGTCCGCGCAGGACCCGGAGGTGCTCCGACGGCTCTGCGGGACCTACGTCATGGGCCCGATTGAGGTCGTGGTCGCCCTGCGCGGTGACCACGTGCTGACCGTCGCCATACCGGGCGCCCCGCCCTTCGAACTAGAGCCGACAGGCCGTGGCCTGCGGTTCGGGCTGAAGGGCCAGCCTGCCGTCACCGCCGAGTTCGAGCTGGACGAATCGGGTCACGTCGCCCGCCTCGTAGCCCAGCCGCTGGGCATATTCCAGCCCAAGCCGTGACCGGCGGTCAGGCCACCGCCGCCCGGACGTTACCGAGGCGCCACCGTCGTCGACCTGCACCAGGTCACAGAACGGTCGCCCAACGCCCAGGTCGCCGTGGACTTGGACGCCAGCCGCTTCTGGGACCTGATCGTCGCCGCCGTCGCCGCCCTAGATCGTTGACCGGATAATTCCCGCGGAGTGGGCCCACGCTCGGAGGCGCGGCACCTCTGCAGATCGTCTATCACTGGATTATCTTGTGACTTCCTATCCGGTATGCTGAGGCAATGACCACACGCGCGCCGGAACGCTCGGTACCGGACCTGAGCTTCATGCTGGCGCACGCCGCCCACGTGCTCGCGACGCGGATGACGGCCGCGTTCGCCGAGATCGGCATCACGCCCAGGGACTACTGCGTCCTGCATCACGCCGCCTCAGGTGAGCTGACGCAGATCGAGCTGGCCAGGGTGTCCGACCTGGACAAGACCACGATGGTGGTGACCCTGGACGAACTGGAGGAGGCGGGGTACGCGGAACGCCGCCCGTCCCGGGCCGACCGGCGGGCCCGGGTCGTCGTGGTCACAGACGAGGGCAAGCGGCTGGTCACGGCCGGGCACGAGATCGCCGACCGGGTGCACGCCGAAGTCCTGGCGGAACTCCCGCCCGCCAGCCGCGGCGTGTTCGTGGACTCGCTTACTCAGCTTGTCAGCGGGCTGCTGGCCGAGCCGGTTGCCGGCGACCGGCCGGTACGGCGTGCACGGCAGACCGTCGGCTGACCCGCGTCTTTCCCTCCTGGCTCCGCGGCCAGGCTCGCCCCGAAACTCGATCCGAAAGAGATTGTCTGTTAGTAGATGATCTGTTACGGTTACTCCGTCGCATGAGTAGGAGTGACCGCATGTCCGTCAAGATCTCTGTAACCGGCCGCAGTAGGCGCTGGCTCGCGATGTGGCTGCTATGCGGAGCCAGCTTGATGATCATCCTCGACGGGACGATCGTCACCGTGGCCCTGCCGTCCATCCAGCGGCACCTCGGGTTTTCCGCAGCCAACCTGAGCTGGGTGATGAATGCCTACCTGATCGCCTTCGGCAGCCTGCTGCTGCTCGCCGGCCGTCTCGGCGACCTCAGCGGCCGCAAGCGCATGTTCCTGTCCGGCCTGGCGGTCTTCACGGCTGCGTCCCTGCTGTGCGGCCTTTCTACGGGTCCCGCGATGCTGATCGCCGCCCGGTTTGCCCAGGGGATCGGCGGTGCGATGGTGTCGGCGGTGAGCCTGGGAATGATCGTGACCCTATTCCCCGAACCGCGGGAGCAGGCAAAAGCGATCGGCGCGTTCAGCTTCGTCGGCGCTGCAGGCGCCTCTATCGGTCTGGTGCTCGGCGGCGTCCTGACCCAGACCGTCGGCTGGCACTGGATCTTCTTCGTCAACGTGCCGATCGGCGCCCTGGCCGGCCTGCTTGCCTTCAAGGTCCTGGATGCCGACCGCGGGACCGGGCTGCGCAGCGGCGCTGACTGGCTGGGGGCGAGCCTGGCCACTGCGGGCCTGATGCTCGGCGTCTACGCGATCGCCGGGATAACCCGGTACGGCTGGGGTTCAGCCCGCACCCTGTTGGCGGCAGCGTTGGCCGTGGCGCTTCTTGCAGCATTCGTGACCCGTCAGGCCACGGCCCGCACGCCGCTACTGCCGCTGCGCATCTTCTCGGGCCGCAACGTCACCGGGGCAAACCTCGCGCAACTCCTGGTGATCGCCGCCGCATTCGGGTTCCAGGTCATCATCACCCTGTACATGCAGCGCGTCCTCGGCGACAGCGCTGCCACATCTGGCCTGGGCCTGCTTCCCACAGCCGTCGTCATCGGCACGGTCTCACTCGGCTTTTCCGCCCGCATCGCCGCCCGCCTCGGGCAGCGCGCGATGCTGCTCGCAGGGCTGCTGCTCATCGCCGCCGCGCTGACGCTGCTGGCCCGCGTCCCAGTGCACGGAAGCTACCCGGGGCACCTGCTCGGGCCGCTGGTGCTGTTCGGCGCTGGCGGCGGGCTCACCCTGCCCGCACTGGCATCGCTCGGCATGTCGGGTGCCACGCAAAGCGACGCCGGGCTGGCCTCCGGCCTGTTCAACACCACCCAGCAGATCGGCGCAGCACTCGGCGTGGCAGTGCTTTCCACCCTGGCAGCCGCCCGAACCGCCAGCCTGCACGCGGCCGGCCCTGACAGTGCTTCTGCGCTGGCATCCGGTTACCGGCTCGCCTTCGCCGCCGGAGCCGGACTTGCCGCGGCAGCGGTCATCGTGGCCGCCACGCTGCTCCGGCGCACCGCACCGCACTGCTCACAGATCACTGACACCGCGACACCCCATCCGCAGCTCGCGGCTGAGGAGCGAAAGGTGCCCGACCTGCGTGCCTGAACAACTCTGACCTTCGGGGTCACCATGCCGCCGACCTGGACTCGACGTCAGCCTAGATCGTTGACCGGGATTTCCGTTGAGGTCAGTCAAAGACGGAGTTTCATGCCCTGGTGTGACGCCACGAACCCGAGCCGCTCGTAGAAGCGGTGGGCGTCAGGTCGTGCCTTGTCAGTGGTCAGCTGTACCAGCCCGCAGCCGCGGCGGCGGGCCTCCCCGATGGCCCAGCCCATCATGGCTGCACCCAGCCCGCGGCTGCGGTAGGACTCATGAACCCGGACCGCCTCGATCTGCGCCCGCAGCGCGCCGCGGCGCGCCAGCCCGGGGATGAACGAGAGCTGCAAGGTGCCTACCAGTTGCTGCCCCGCCTGCGCGACCACCAGGACGTGAGCCGGATCCGCGTCGATCGCGCGGAACGCTACCTGGTAGGCGGCCAGGTCCTGGGCCGTATTCACCCCATCTCGGGTAGCGCCGAGCTGATCAGCGGCGAGCAGGGCCACGACGGCGGGGATATCGTCGGTTTCCGCCCGGCGCAAAATCACAGTGGAGTCGCCCAGCTCAATGGTCGCCAGATCATTCATCACGCTAGTCTGCCTGCCCGGGGGGCCAGACCGGCTGGGAAATTCGATCGCGCAGGAGCCCGGCGACCGGCCAGGATAATCGGGTGCGCAAAACTGCCACGCCGACCGCCGCCGGCCGCTGGTGGCCGGGCAGGGTGCGGGGATGAGCGGGACCGAGCCGCCCAGCGAACCTCCGCGGGACTATGCCGGCCTGTTCGCCGTCGAGCGCGACCGGCTGACCGAGCTACTGGCCGACCTGCGGGCCGCGGACTGGGAACGGCTCTCGCCGTGCCCGGGATGGACCGTCCTGGGGCTGGGCTGCCACCTGGTCGGCGACGATCTCGGACTGCTGGCCCGGAACCGTGACGGGTTTCTCGGCACCCCCGCTCCCGCCGGGTCCGAGGCGGAGTTCGCGGCCTGGCTGGATGAACTGCAGGCCGAGTGGGTCCGCGCCGCCCGCCGGCTCAGCCCCCGCCTGGTCACCGACCTGCTGCGGTGGGCCGGGCCGCAGATCACCGTGATGTTCGCGAGCGAGGACGTGCGCGCGCGTACCGCCTCGGTGTCCTGGGCGGGGCCGGACCTGGTGCCGGCCTGGCTCGGCCAGGCCCGCGAGTTGTCGGAGTACTGGATTCACCGGCAGCAGATCCTCCAGGCGCTGGGCCGTCCCAGCGACCTGCGCGCCGACCTGGCCGGGCCGGTGCTCGACGGGCTGCGCTGGGCTTACCCCTACCGCCTGGCCGGGGCGGCGGCGCAGCCCGGCGACACCGTGTCGATCTCGGTCACCGGCCCGCTCGCCCGGACCTGGCACCTGGTGGCTGCCGAGACCGGATGGCAGTTCGGTGACCAGCCCGGCCCCCGTCTTGTAGGGAGCCTGGCCATGAACGCTGAGCAGGCCTGGCGGCTTTTGACCAACAACATGCCCACGGCGGGGCAGGCGGACCTCACGGTATCTGGCGACGACGCGATCACCGCCATCTTGCTCCGTACCCGGGCCATCATCGGCGCCCCCAAATGGTCATATTTCGGTTAGCGTGAGCCGAGCTGTTCGCGGATTTCGGCGAAGCCGCCCTCCGGGGTCATCGCGATCCGGCCGGTCTCGATGCCGTGCTCGGCCTCGTCGCGGCGGCGTGCTTCCACTACGTGGCAGATCATTCGCGTCAGCGCGAACGCGAGCACCGGGGCGGCCAGTACGAGGACGCGGAATACCCAGGTCACCGTGTACAGCGAGATCTGCAGGTGATACGCGATCTCGTCGTTCGCGGCCGCCGCCCACAACAGCCCGTACAGCGTGATCCCGGCGACACCGACGCCGATCCGGTTCGCTGGATCGGCGGGCTTGGGCGGCAGCAGTGCGACCTGGCGGCTCCGCCGCGGGCCGCGCGGCGGCCGGCCGCCGGCGATCCAGCCGTCGAGCAGCGGATACGCTGCGACCAGCGTGAAGAACAGCCCGGGCACGATGACCGCGGGGACCAGCACGTCCAGTGGCAGCGGGTGCCCGCCGATCGAGAGTTCCCACGCCGGCATGACCCGTAGCGCCCCGTCGAGGAAACCCATGTACCAGTCCGGCACCGAACCCGCGCTGATGCTGCCCGGCTGGTACGGCCCGAAGAGCCACACCGGGTTGATCTGCGCGAGCGCGCCGAGCGCGACCAGCACGGCCCCGGTGAACGGCAGCATCGGGTCGACCCGCCGAACGCGGAGCGGTCGCGGTCGGCGGGCTCGGTAACTCAGCAGGAGCAGCCCTCCGAGCACCACGGGCAGCACGACGACGTGCACCCAGTAGTCGCGCGGGATGATCACGTGGCCGGGAAACGACCCGCCAAAGATCAGCATCTCCACGTGTGTCCCCACCAGCGGCAGCGACAAGATCACGCCGGTGAACACGCTCAGGCTGCCGCCGGAGAGCATGTCGTCGGGCAGGATGGCGCCGGAAAACCCGGCCAGCATGCCAATCAGCAGCAGGCCCACCCAGATCAGCCAGTCCGGCAACCGGAACCGGCCGCGGAAGAACACCCGGATCAGCCGCAGGCATACGGCCGCGACGAACAGGTCCGCGGACCAATGGTGCACCTGCCGGATCAGCAGCCCGCTGCGCACGTCGAAGCTGATGTTCAGCGTGGACTGGTACGCGCGGCTCACCGTCAGGCCGTCCAGCTTGCGGTAGGAGCCGTGATAGACGACAGGCGCCATGCTGGGCTGGAAGAACGGCAGCAAGAGTATGCCGCTGACCAGCGCCACAAGGAACGAGTACACGGCGATGCGGCCGAACACCGCCGCCCACCGGTCGTCCGGATCCGCCCGCACCAGGCGCCGCATCGTGGGTACCTCACGCATGACCGCTCCCTCGTGCCGTATTGCCCCCATACGGGAGACTGAACGCGAGGCGCCGAAGTGACATGAACGAGGTGAGACACCCATCACGTGCCGCCGTCCTGGTTTCCCAGAATCGCGGTATCCATCGCCCGGGATGCCACGACGGCCCGGGTTCTGGCGCTTGAATTGCTGGCGGCGCAGGTGGCGGTCGCCGAGGCCGCGCAAGCGTTCCGCGAGACTCTGGAGCGGGCCGCCCTGGCGGGGAGGCACTGGTCCTTCCGGAGCCAAGTTAGGCCCATCTGAAGCCGGCGCGTACCAGCCGGATTATCAGCTGGATGTCAATCCGGTTCGACAGACCACAGTCCTGCTAGTTGTGCGGGGCTGATGTTGCCGCCGCTGCAGATGATCGCTACCTTCCGGCCCGCAAAGCGCCGGGGAGCGTCCAGCACCGCTGCCAGCGCGGCTGCGCCGGCCGGCTCCACGAGGTTGCGCGTCTTCTCGATCATCGACCGCGTCGCCGCCTTCAGCGCATTCTCGGAGACCAGCACGAAGTCATCCAGCAGATCCCGCAGGATCTGCTGTGGTAGTTCGAACGCGGTCCTGGTGGCCAGCCCTTCCGCGAACGTGCTGGTGGTGTCCTCGACGAGAGTGCCCGCCCGCCAGGAGCGGTACGCGGCCGGGGCCGCCTCGGATTGCACGCCGATCACCTCGATCGACGAGCGCACGGTCTTGGCCACCACGCAGGCTCCCGCCGCCCCGCTGCCGCCGCCGACCGGGACCACGATCACCTCGGTATCCGGCTGGGCCTCGAGGATCTCCACGGTGCAGGTGGCTACGCCCGCGATGAGCGACGGCTCGTCGCCGGAGTGGATGTACCGGTATCCGTGCTCGGTGGCCTGCTTCTCGCAATGCTCGCGGGCCTCATCGAAGTCACGGCCGTGAAAGACCACCTCGGCGCCCATGGCCCGCATCGACTCGACCTTCACCGGGTTGGCCTGCTCGGGCATGCAGATCACCGCCCGTACACCGAACAAGTCCGCCGCGTAGGCAACCGACTGGCCATGGTTGCCGGTCGAGGCGGCGATAACCCCCCTGCGTCGCTCATCCGCGCTGAGCTGGCTGACCAGGTTCACGCCGCCACGGACCTTGAACGCGCCCACCGGCTGATGGTTCTCGTGCTTGACCCAGACCCGGGCCCCGGTCATGGCATCCAGCGCCGGATAGCGGTACAGCGGGGTCGGCTGGAGGTAAGGCGTGATGCGCCGACGCGCGGCGAGGACGTCAGCAAGGTCCGGTACCTGGGAGGCGGCCATGCCACGTGTCTATCACGGCCCACGCGCGGCGATGGGGACAGCGGGCCCCTGACCGCGATCAGGGATGACCCTGATGGCTTCGGGGACGCATACCAGGGTGCGAACCGGGGCTGATCCCGATCGACGGCGGCCACCATCGGCGGCAGCCTTGAAGCATGGACACGGCCACCGCAGACGCCGGGTCCGCCTAACCCGCAGACAGCTTGACATGAACGGAGATCGATCAAAATGCCTGGAATCATCACCCTTGCCCTTATCGTCGTCGTGGCCCTGATCATCATCAGCTTCGCCGTGCACGTCCTGTTCTCCCCTTGGCTGCTGGTGGCCATCGCCATCCTGGCCTGGATCAAGTTCGGGCCGCGCCGCGCCCGCCGGTAACCTCAGCCCTCGGCCGCCCTGGCCGCCAACCCTGGTCCGTCACTGCCGCCGCTTCGCCTCTGATCTGCAACGGCGGAGCTTAGGATGGTGTAGGTGACCGTCTTCGACCCGCGAATTCCGTCGATTGCGCGGGTTTACGACTACCTGCTCGGCGGCAAGGACAACTTCGCCGCCGACCGGGCGGTGGCGGACAGGCTGCTGGCGGTCTATCCACCGGTCATCGAGACCGTCCCGGAGAGCAGGCGGTTCGTGGAGCGGGCGGTCACCTGGGTGGCCGGACAGGGCATCACGCAGTTCATCGACCTGGGTGCCGGGCTGCCGACCGCGCCGAACACACACGTGACAGCGCAGCAGGCCAGCCCGGCGGCCGCGGTCGCCTATGTCGATAACGACCCGGTCGTGATCTCACATCTGAGCGCCTTGCTCGCCCATCACAGCGACCGGGTCGCGGTTATCTCCGGTGACCTGCGTGACCGCGACGCGATCCTCGGTGCGGCCGGATTGCGCGCCGTGATCGACCTCAGCAAGCCGGTGTGCGTCATCATGGGCATGATCTTGCACTTCGAGACCGCCGACGCGGCCGCCGGGCTGGTCAAGCGGTACATGTCGGCTGTGGCGCCGGGCAGCTACCTGATCGCCACTATCGCGTCGGGCAAGGGCCCACGGGCGGAAGAGTTCTACCGGACCTACAACGCGAGTGGCTTCGCCGCGATGTACAACCACACGTCGGCGGATTTCGCATCGTTCTTCGGTGATCTGGAGATCGTGCCCCCCGGACTAGGCGACTCGCGGCGGATCCGTCCCGGCTGGAGCGAGTTCTCGTCGGCGCCCAAGCGGCCCGACAGAATAGTCGCAGGCATCGCCCGCGTGTGACCCGGCGGGAGTCAGGCGGGCACCTTGAGCAGGAACAGCCAGGCGTTGATGACGCCCCCAACCAGGCTGGCCAGGACGGCCGGGATCATCCAGTACAGGCCGCCGCCCGCCTTGAGCAGGAAGGTGAGCCCGGCTACGCCGAAGAGCACGGAGGTCACGGCGTTGGGCGAGGCCTGCTCGATGTACCGGGCCACGCGGCTGCTCGGATCGTGTCCGGCTCGCCGGTCGAAGACGAACAGGGTGGTTCCGGATATGGCGGCGAGGGCCAGAAGTTCCGCGCCGAGGGCGGCCCCGGACTGGGGTGCGACCAGCACGATGGCGGCGATCGCCGAGGTCATGAACAGGACCAGGGTCTGAGCGGCGCGGGAGGCGAGGCTGCGCGACCGGGCCAGCGTCTCGCTCTTGATGGATACCGCGACGAACAGCAGGCCGGTCAGCGCGCCGGCCAGGCCGGCCACGGTCACCCCGAAATCTCGCCACATCCCTGGCAGGTAACCCACCGTCCGGGCCTCCCCGAGTGATGCTAGCCGGTGTCGCTGTCGATGCAGCGATCCTAGAGGCCAGAAGAGATCCGGCCTCAGCGGGCGGCCAGTCCTCCGGCGAGTTCTCCGGCCAGGGCCTCCGGCAGCGTGGGGTATCGGAACTGGTAGCCGGCCGCGGCCAGGCGCTTAGGGATCACCCGGGTACTGCTCAGCAGCTCCGCGGAGGCCTCGCCCAGGCCGACGCGCAGCAACGGCCCGGGCACGCGCAGCCAGGGAAGATCCCGGGGTCCGGCCGCCGCGTTCAGGGCGGCCGTGAATGCGGCATTGGTGACCGGCTCCGGCGCGGTGAGATTGACCGGGCCGCTGATGTCCTTGCGGTCCAGCAGGAACCGGATCGCGCCGATCTCGTCGGACAGCGAGACCCAGCTCATGGCCTGGGTGCCCGACGCGAACCGAGGGCACAGGCCCACCCGGGCCAGGGGGAGCAGCCGGGCCAGCAGGCCGCCCGCCGGGGTCAGGACCAGGCCGCTGCGCGGATGCACGACCCGGATGCCAGCCTCGGCGGCCGGGTCCGCGGCCGCCTCCCAGTCCCGGACCAGCCGGGCGAGGAAGGTCTTCCCGGCCGGGGCCGTCTCGTCGACCTCACGGCCGTCGGTCTCGCCGTACCAGCCGATGGCCGAGGCTGCCACCAGCGCGGTGGGCGGCGAGGCGAGCCGGGCCAGGGCACCGGCTAGGGCGCGGGTACCGAGCACCCGGCTGGCCCGGATCTCCGTTTTGTACCGGCGCGTCCAGCGATGGCTGGCCACCCCGGCGCCGGCCAGGTGCACGCAGGCGCCGATGCCCTCCAGCGCACCGTGCTCGGCGCCAAGTCCCGCGTCGGCCGCCCGCGGATCCCAGCGCACCTCGTCGTCTGACCGCGGCGCCTGCCGGACCAGCCTGATGACCTGATGGCCGTCCGAGCGGAGGCTGGCCACCAGCGCGGTCCCGATCAAACCGGACGAGCCGGTTACGGCGACCTTCATCCAGGCTGGTTACAGCCCGAGTTCGGTTTCGAAGGCCCCTTCTTCCAGCCGGTTCTTGACCGTGGTCAAGAACCGGGCGGCGTCGGCGCCGTCGATCAGCCGGTGGTCATAGGTCAACGCGAGGTACACCATCGAACGCACCGCGATCACCTCGCCCAGGGCGGGGTCCTCCACCACGACGGGGCGCCGGACCACGGTGCCCGTGCCAAGGATGGCGACCTGCGGCTGGTTGATGATGGGCGTGTCGAACAGAGCGCCGCGGCTGCCCGTGTTGGTCAGCGTGAACGTGCCGCCGGCCAGCTCATCCGGGCCGACCTGCCCGGACCGGGTGCGCTGGGCGAGGTCGCCGATCTTGCGGGCCAGCCCGCCGATGTTCAGGTCACCCGCGTTGTGGATCACCGGCACCATGAGGCCGCGCTCGGTGTCGACCGCCACCCCCACGTGCTCGGTGTCGTGGTACGTAACCTGGTCCCCGTTGATCACCGCGTTGAGCTTCGGATGTACCTTCAGGGCCTCGACGGCGGCCAGGGCGAAGAACGGGAGGAAGGTCAGCTTGACGCCTTCCCGGGCCTCGAAGTCCGCCTTGGCCCGGTCCCGCAGCCGGGCGATGGCCGTCACGTCAGCCTCGACCACGGTGGTGAGCTGCGCCGACGTCCGCAGGGACTCGACCATCCGCTGCGCGATCACCTGGCGCGGCCGGGACATCCGCTGAGTGGTCCCGCGCAGCGAGGACGGCACCACGGCCGGGCGCCTGGCGGTCGGGGCGGCGGGCTGGTCGGCCGGGGTAGGCCCGTCGGGAAGCCGCTGCGCTTGCTGCGGCACCACGGCGGCCGGCGCATCCTGCGGCGCCTGCGCGGCCGGGGGCGCTTGGGTAGCCGGGGGCGCTTCGGCAGCCTGCGACCCGCGCTGTGCGCGGGCGGCGTCGATGACATCCTGCTTGCGGATCCGCCCGCCGACGCCGGTTCCGGTGACGGTTTCCAGGTTCACCGCATGCTCGGCGGCGAGCTTGCGGACCAGGGGAGTGACGTAGGGCGCCTCGCCGGCTCCGGGCAGCGGCGTCGGTGGCGGGTACTCCTCGTCGGCAGCCGGGGCCGCCGCCTCACCCTGGGCGGCCGGCGGCGCGGGCGCCGCTGGGGCCTGAGAGGTGGGCTGCGCGTTGGCCGACGGCTGGACGGCCGGGGCCTGCGTGGTCGACGCCGCATACGGTGATGACGGGGCCGCGTTGGCCTGCGCGCCGGCCGCCTGCGTGGTCGGCGCGGCATAGGGCTGCGACCCGGCCGGCGGGGCTGGCGCCGGCTGGCTGTAGGACGGGGGCTGGCCGTAGGCCGGCGGCGGGGCGTAGCCCGGGGTCGGCGGAGTGTTGCTGGGCGTGCTCCACGCGTCGGAGCTGGTGGCGGCCGGTTCCGGCTCGGCGGCCGGCGCGGATTCGGCGGCCTCCTGCGCCGATGCGGCGGCCTCCGGCGGCGCCGAGGCGTCCTCCGGGGCGGGCGGGCTGGTCTGCGCTGGCGCGGAGTCGCTGGTCTCGCTGTCCTCGATGACCGCTAGCTGGGCGCCCACCGCGACCGTCTCGTCCTCGTCGACCGCGATGGAGCGCAGGATCCCGGACGCGGGCGAGGGGATCTCGGTGTCCACCTTGTCCGTCGAGACCTCGAGGAGCGGCTCATCCACCTCCACGCGCTCGCCTTCCTTCTTCAGCCAGCGCGTGACGGTACCCTCGGTGACGCTCTCACCGAGCTGCGGCATGGATACCGAGACCGACATTCTC
>Ga0209693_10000254_pt1 | contig 20892 bp, 16 predicted proteins | sample HubBroMetageWRM3_FD_188345 | JGI IMG/M metagenome (GOLD analysis project Ga0209693, IMG submission 188345) | Warmed soil microbial communities from the Hubbard Brook experimental Forest, New Hampshire - Hubbard Brook CCASE Soil Metagenome WRM 3... | ecosystem: Environmental > Terrestrial > Soil... | reverse complement strand
CGCTCGCCATTTGCTTTGTTCGCAACCAAGGCAAGATCCCGCGCCGACGCCAGTGAGGCGCTGATGAGGACAAATGCGAATACAGAACCACGCAGAACGCGTTGCCAGAGCAATCTTCTTCTCCTAAAGACACAGACCTGTAGAGTGATTGTGCGCGAAGGATGGGCATTGGTTAAAGGTAACTAAGGTCACGAGGCAGGGGGGCTGGTGGGAGACTTGCCGGAAACGCGCTGGAAAATATCCTGCCAAGAAAAATGGGCGCGGCTGGAAGCCGCGCCCTTGGTTTAACATCGCCGGGAATAGCCTACTTTTGCCGCTTACGTGCGCGAGCAACCGCAGTGGCCTTCAGCGCCGAGGCGTGGGACTGCGTGTTCGCCAGCTCTGGCGGGTCGGCCGATGCGTTCTGAAGCTGGAAGCTCCCGATGCCGGCCTGCGCACCACTGTCTGCGTCGATAAAGAGGATCGTGGAGCTATTGGCGACATAGAAATCGAGGTTGAGAGTACCAATCAGCGTCCCAGTAGCCGGGTACGAAAGCTCGCCACGTCCCGAGCCTGTGGAATCGAAGCAATACACGCCGCCCTGCCCGAGGGGCAGTTTGAATCCCGTGCTACCTTCGTCGTTTTCGTCAATGATGCCCTGGCTTAGAGTGCCACCCGAGGAGCAGTTCTGTACGGTGCCGGATGTAGCGGTGAATTCTGCGATGTCATCCACCTCACCTTCGGAATTCCCGCCAGCTTCGAAATTCCCGCCGGTGAGATTTAGACCGTAGCCTTGAGCGGAAGCAAACGTCTGGGCGGTCTGGAAGAAGGCCGTGCCGGTGGTAACTCCCGCGTTGTCATCTTCCATTAGCAAAATGCTGCCGTCGGCGGTGGGATAAGCCGCGAACTCGTAGGTGCTGGTGCCGACAGCGTTGTTGTAGAACCCGCCAAGGACAAGCTGATAGCGTCCGCCGCCCGTTGCCGTCAAGCTGCCGGAGACGGTGAGCGAACTGCCGATGCCACCCCCATCGTTTATGTCCTCGTACCCGCTCGCGATCGTGGTTGGGGCCGTGTAGGTCATAAAACCACCCGAGTAGAGAACTGAGGTGTTGGCTTCGTCGAGGCCCGCCATGGTGTAGACAAGCTGCCCGGAGGAGATCGTGGTCTGCTGCGTGAAGGCGTCACCCTCAATGGCCTCAACCCCATCGACTTCGATGAGTTTCATGTGCGTGGCGTCGATCGGCCAGACGTCAAAAGAAAGCGTGCCATATGGAGTGCCTGTTGCGGTGAGCGACGCCGATCCCGCGGCGCCCGCTGCTCCGAGAGTGAGGGAGCCAGTGAGTGGCAAATTGGTAGTGGGATTACCCGCGTCGTTGAAGTCCTGGAGGCCGGTGGAGATGGTGGTTGACCCACCGAGGGAGAAGTTGCCCGCCGTCCCGAACGGATTGGAATTTTGGTCCCAGCCGGAGAGGCTGAAGGAGTAGCTCGTAAGGGCACTCTGGGTCAACGTGCTGTCCTGCAGGTCAATCGTTCCGCTGCCGGTACCGTTGGTGTCGAAGCGCGTGATCAGCCCGTGCGAGGGTGTCATTAGAACAAAATCGAGCCCGAATTCTACGTTCGTGCCGTTGGGGGAAATACGAATAGTGCCGCTGCCGCGTCCGTCGGGGGTAATGCTATAGGAGCCGCCGGTAAGGGTTTGGGCAGTGAGCACCGGGGAGGATAGATTCAATACCGCCGCCAGGTCTGGATCGACGACGTCGATGGTGCCCGTTAAGGCTCCGCTAGACGCCGTGAGCGCGCCCACGACGGAAAAATAGCTCGGGCCAACGTTGAGATTGGCAGCACTGATATCGGTACCAGAGAAGGAAAAAACATAGGTGCCGCTGAGGCTGCTCGTGGTGAAACCTCCGGTTGGGGGCGGAATGATCTTGGGGCCACTGCTGCCGCAGGCGACCAGAAGTGAGATTGTGGAGAGCGCGAGAAACAAGACGAGGGCGTTGCGGACTGACATAAACTTCCTCCCTGGGAGCGAATCGATCGTGGAGCTGGGCACCTTGTGGTTTGAGGTTAGCACAGGTGAATTCAGTTGCATCAAACCCGAACCAGAGAAATAAGTAGCGCGCGGGCAGAAAAAATCCGCGGAAGTGCAAGATATTACGTATCTTTACATTCCTTGTCTTTTGCAGTCCTTGGATCATTGCTGGTTGCGGGGGCAGGGCGTTTCGGCATCCAACTTGGGACGGAGGGATTTCGCGGCAGCGGGAGCGACAATTCCGATAACATGGTGCAGAAAGCCGGGTCGCGATGGACACGCGATGTTCAGAAGAACGGCAGCACGGAAGCAGAAGCTCCTTGCAAGGCCGACGATGACGCCAGCGGACAGGGGTCCTTCGCTGCGCTCAGGATGACAAAGATGGCTAGGGTTCTTGCGATGGCAAAGATGGCTAAGTTCGCGCTCGTGATGGCGCTGGGGGCAGTGGCGCTGGGGCAGGCGGCTGCGCCGGGCCAGGATACTTCCAGCCCAGATACTCCCAGCCAGGGCAATGGACTGTTGATTGAACCGGAGAAGTTGCCGGATACGTATCCGCAGGAAGCTTACGCGGTGGAGCTTTATGGGAATGGAAATTACGTGCCGGTGCTGCAGTGGCGCGTGGAGAGTGGCGCGTTGCCGCCCGGGATCAAGCTGGAGGAAAACGGAGAGCTGCGGGGAGCGGCAGAGCGGGCGGGCGAATTTGAGTTTGTGGTGGGGGTGCGGGATAGCGGCAAACCGCAGCAGGCAGTGCAGAAGGTGTTCGTGATTAAAGTTGTGGAGGCCATCAAGGTGGATTGGAAGGTTCCGGCGCACGTTACCGCGAACCGGATCGATGGCAGCGTGGCAGTTTCGAACACGACACGAGACGATATGGACTTGACCTTCGATGTGAAGGCGGTCGCGGAGAACGGGCGGGCAACCGAGATCGGGTATCAGCATTTTCCGTTGAAGAGAGGAACGGTTGGGATGACGCTGCCGTTTGGCGAGACGCTGCCGCACGGCGCCTACGTCATCTACGTCAATGTGGTGGGCGAGGTGGCGAAACGGAATGCGATTTACCGGCAGCGCATGCAGACACCCGGGCCGCTGCAAGTGGTTGTGGGGCCTTAGGGCAGTGGCCAGTGGTCAGTGGCCAGTGGCCAGGTTTCAGTTTTCGGCTTGCGGATTTATCGGGCGGTACCGTGGTCACGTTGACTTGGGTTTGAGGTTTCTGGAAAAATAGGCGCGGGTTAGATCCCGAGTTTTTTGCTGCAGCGTGAAGTTGCGAAGTGATTTTATGGAACTGCTGCTCAATCTGGCGTGGGTGTTGCTGGTGCTGCCGGCTTACTGGCTGTGGCGGCGGGACGCGGGATTGCGGGCGGGGCGTTCGGTAACTTCACTGCAGTGTCTGCTGGCTCTGGGATGCGTGCTGGTTCTGCTGTTTCCCGTGATCTCGGCATCGGATGATTTGCACGCGATGAAGGCCGAGATGGAAGATTCCTCCATCAGCAAGCGCACGGTTCGGCAGGCTGGAAGCGACCGGAATTCAGGCTCGGTCCACCGGTTGCAAGGAGCTCCGGCTGTGGTGACGAGTGCGGTGAGGCTGGTTCCTCCGGAAGTCAGGCCGCTTGACGTTTCCTCCGCATGCGTATCGCCGGCGGCGAGGCCTTGCGTTTTCCACGGCGGCCGAGCGCCTCCGTTTTCCCTCCTTGGTTAGTTCGCCGAATCATTCTGGTTGCGTCGTTGTGTATCGCTGATGGGTTGAAGCAATAAATCCGCGGCGATTGCCCTCGTCTTTTTAGGAAATCCTTATGAGGGGACCCGGATACTAGAGAAATTCTGAGTCGCCGCGGCGATTGTGCCGGAAAGACCAGCAAGCTGCGTCTCTCCGGAGAGTTCGGAGAACTCCGAACGAGTTGGGACGGAGTAGTTGATGCTTAGAACATTCTTGTGCGTTTTGTCTTTTCGCGTTTTGGTGGTGGCAACGTTGAGTGTGAGATTGGCCTGGGCGCAGGCGGCGCCAGCGCCGCCACCTCAGGCGTTGGCTTCCCAGGTTTGGACCTGGGAGCAGGTGAAAGACCGGCTGGAGTTGAATAATCCCACGCTGCTGGCCGGGAAGCTGAACATCAGCGAACTGCAGGCGCAAGAGATCACGGCCCATCTGAGGCCGAATCCGCAGTTGACGCTGCTGGCGGATCAGATCGATCCGTTTCCAGGAGGGCCGGCGCATGGGCCGTTTGCCTACTGGCTGCCTTCGGCAACTGTGACTTATCTGCACGAGCGGGCGCACAAGCGGGAACTGCGCACCGAGACGGCGAAAGAGGCGACGGCGATTGGAGTGTCGCAGCAACAGGACCTGGAAAGGAATCTGCTGTTCAATTTGCGGGGAGCGTTTGTGGGGACGCTGCAGGCCAAGGCGGTGCTGCAGTTTGCGAAAGAGAATCTGGAATATTACGACCACGTGCTGCAGATCAGCCGTGACCGGTTTCAGGCTGGAGATATTGCGCAGATTGATCTGGACCGGTTGGAGTTGCAGCGGGTGCAGTATGAGTCTGATCTGCAGACGGCGGACGTGAATTTGCGGACGGCGAAGATTCAACTGCTGACGCTGTTGAACGATCGGACGCCGGTCGAACAGTTTGATGTGGAGGGCGTGTTCGATTTCAGCGATCAGATTGAGGCGCTCGATGCTTACCGGCAGATAGCGCTGGATTCGCGTCCGGATTTGAAGGCGGCGGTGCAATCGGTGGAGATGGCGCAGACGAGCTACAAGCTGGCGGAAGCGAACGGATCGACGGATCCGACGTTCAGCTTCGATGTGGGGCGGAATCCGCCGATTGACGCTTACATTGGCTTCGACGTGAATTTTCCCCTGCGGATTTTTGACCGGAACCAGGGCGAGAAGCTGCGCACGAAGATCGACATCACGCGCAATGAACGGCTGCGCGACGCGGCCAAGGCGCAGGTGTTCAGCGACGTGGATTCCGCTTACGCCACTTTGAACAGCAACGTGATTCTGCTGCGGCCTTACAAGGCGAAATACCTGGCACAGGCGGTGCGGGTGCGCGACACGATTTTCTTTTCCTACCAGCATGGCGGAGCGTCACTGCTGGATTTTCTGAATGCCGAGAGCGATTACCGCGCGGTGCAGTTGAATTATGTGAATCTGTTGGGATCGTACTTGATGGCCGCGGCGCAGCTGAATCTCTCCGTGGGTCGTGAGGTGGTGCAATGAAGGTGGAAGTCTTCTGGAAGAAAAGTCTGGTGGCGGGGGGTGTCGTCCCCTTCGGTGCGCTGCGCTTGCTCAGGGCAGGCTCTGAAGGGACTCGCTCCTCTGGCTGGGTTTCCCCGGACTTACGTCGGGGGCTAATGAATTTCCCTTCGGCTTCGCTTAGGGCAGGCTCCGCTTCGCGACTTGCGGTGCTGTCCAGCGCCGCGCGGTTGGCGGGGTTGGCCTTGTGTATGGCTCTGGCCGTCATGCTGGCCGGCTGCAATGACAACAAGGGAGACGCGAAGGCCGAGGCTCCTCCTACGGCGACCGTTGTGCCTGATCTGGATTCCAACAATTTCAAAGTGGACCATCCGGAGCAATTTCCGCTGGTGACGGCGGTTGAACATAAGGCCGCGCCACAGTTGAATGTCACCGGCGTGGTGCAACCCGATATCAACCGCGCGGTGCCGGTGATCTCGCTGGCTTCGGGGCGGGTGGTCGAGATCAAGGCCAGGCTGGGCGACACGGTGGAGAAAGGCCAGATATTGCTCAAGGTCCGCAGCAACGATGTGTCAGGAGCTTACGACACTTATTTGAAAGCCGCTAACGATGAGCGCCTGGCCCGTTTGCAATTTGAGCGGGCGCAGATTCTCTACGACAAGGGCGCGATCGCCAAGAGCGCACTGGAACAAGCCGACGATACCGAAGGCGATGCAAAGGCCGACCTGAATGCCGCGACCGAACAGTTGAAACTACTGGGCATCGACAAGGACCATCCTTCTGGGATTGTCGACATCACCGCTCCCATCGCGGGCGTGATTACCGACCAGCAAGTAACCAATGCGGCGGGCGTGCAAGGGCTGTCCGGACCGAATCCCTTTACAATTTCTGATCTTTCTTATGTCTGGATCATTTGTGACGTTTTCGAGAATGACCTTGACGCGGTGCGCGTGGGTGAGTCCGCGGATATCCGGTTGAATGCTTATCCCGGCAAGGTTTTGAAGGGGCGGATCGATAACATCCTGCCAGTTCTCGATCCCGGTATTCGTACCGCGAAAGTTCGGCTGGAAGTGCAGAATCCGGGACTGATGCGCATCGGCATGTTCGCGACTGCGACATTCTATGGAGGAACGCCGGAGATGCATGTCGCGGTTCCCGCCGCTGCCATTTTGCATTTGCATGACCGCGAGTGGGTTTATACGCCGATCAAGGCCGGGCATTTCAAGCGGATGGAAATAGTGACGGGGGCAATACTTCCCGGGAACCTGCAGGAAGTGGTTTCAGGGATCAAGCCGGGAGATCAGGTGGTGTCAAACGCTTTGGCGCTGCAGAACACGGTGGAGCAATAGATGATTCGCCGCGTCGTCGATTTCGCTCTGAACAACCGATTCATGGTTCTGGCGCTGGCGTTGATTCTGTTTGCCGGGGGAATCGTTTCGTTCAAGCGGCTGCCGATTGAGGCTTATCCTGACGTTGCGGATAACTATGTTGAAGTGATTACGCAGTGGCCGGGGATTTCTGCGGAACAGATCGAACAGCAAGTCACGATTCCGCTCGAAGTGGTCATGAACGGGATCCCGCATGTGGTGCACCTGCGTTCCTTCTCGCTGTTTGGACTCTCTGACCTGAAGCTGATTTTCGATGACGAGTCGGACAACGACTGGAACCGGGAGCGAGTGCTGGAGCGACTGAGCGAGGTCACGCTGCCGCCGAATGTGGTGCCGCAGATGGGTACGGACTGGAGCCCGGTCGGCCAGATTTATTTCTTCACGCTGCACAGCACGAATCCCGCCTATGACCCGATGGAACTGAAGTCTCTGGAAGACTGGGTGGTTGAGAAAAACTTCAAGGCGGTGCCGGATATTGTCGACGTCTCGAGCTTCGGCGGCCCAACGCGCGAATACCAGGTTCGCGTCGATCCCAACAAGCTGGTGGCTTACGGCCTGAGCTTGGCCCAGGTCGAACAGCAACTCACCAACAACAACATGAACGCGGGCGGCAGCTTCATTCAGGAAGGGCTGCAGCAGATTAACGTGCGTTCCGTGGGACTGGTCGACCGGGTGCACGACATTCAACAGACGGTCATCCTGACCAAGAGCGGCACGCCCATCCGGGTGAAGGATATTGCGGTGGTTGAGCAAGGTCCGAAGATCCGACTGGGGCAGTTCGCCAAGGCCATTCACCGCGACGACGGAAAGATCGTTGATAACGACGATGTGGTTTCGGGCATCGTACTGTTGCGGAAAGGCGCGGCGGCGGATACGGCGCTGCAGGGAATCCACAAGAAAGTGGAGGAACTGAACAGTCACATTTTGCCGCCGGGGGTGAAGGTCGTTCCCTTCATCGATCGCAGCACCCTGGTGCACTTCACCAGCCACACCGTGCTGCACAACCTGACGGAAGGAATGATCCTGGTATCGATCATTCTGTTTCTGTTTCTCGGCAATATCCGGGGCGCGTTGATTGTTGCGGCGACGATTCCATTCTCGCTGTTGTTCGCGTCGATCTGCCTGGATTTGAGACACATTCCGGCAAACCTTTTGTCTCTGGGCGCGCTCGATTTTGGCATGGTGGTCGACGGCGCGGTGGTGATGATCGAAAACATTGTGCGCCATTTAGGCTACAAGAACGACGATACGAAAACTCCCAACGAAAAAATAAGCGAAGCCTCGCACGAAGTGCAGCGGCCGGTGTTCTACGCGATTGCCATCATTATTACCGCCTACTTGCCGATCTTCACGCTGCAACGCGTCGAAGGTCGGCTGTTTCATCCCATGGCTTGGACGGTGGCGTTTGCGCTGCTTGGCGCTTTGCTGTTTTCGATTGTGATTGCACCGGTGCTGGCGAGTTTCGCGTTCGCGAAGGGAGCGAAGGAATGGCATAACCCGGTCATGGTGTTCGTGATCGACCGCTATCGCGTGGCGGTGCGGTGGGCAATTCGCCATCGCGCGGTTACGGTCGGCGTGGTCTTGTTCATGGTGGGCGTGGGGACTTATCTTGCCTTCGGCGGTGCAATAGGCTCTGAATTTCTGCCCCACCTGGATGAAGGCGCGCTCTGGGTGCGAGGCACGCTGGCTCCGAGCGCTGGGCCAGACGAAGGCATCCGGGTATCGAATCAGGCGCGGATCATTCTTTGTTCTTTTCCCGAGGTTCCGCAATGCACGAGTCAGACGGGGCGGCCGGACGACGGCACGGACACGACCAGCTTTTTCAATACCGAGTACTTCGTCGATCTGAAACCGAAAGAAGAATGGCGGCCGGTTTTTCACGAGAACAAAGACGAATTGATTGCCGCCATGAGTCGCGAACTGAATGACAAGATTCCAGGCGTGGTTTGGGGTTTCTCTCAGCCTATCGAAGACAACATGGAGGAGGCAGTCAGTGGAGTAAAAGGCGAGTTAGCCATCAAGGTCTACGGCGATAACTTGAAGACGCTGGAAGAAAAAAGCGCCGAGATCGCCGGCATTATGGGGACGGTTAAGGGAGTCGAGGACCTGGGCGTCTTTCATGTGCTGGGCCAGCCCAACCTGAACGTAACAGTAGACCGCGATGCGGCGGCGCGTTACCAGATCAACGTCGCCGACGTGCAGGATGCGGTGCAGACCGCGGTGGGTGGGAACGCGCTGACCCAGGTTCTCAAGGACGAGGCGCGATACGATCTGACCCTGCGCTATCTGCCGCAGTACCGGAATACGCAGCAAGCGATCGAGAACATCCGTCTGCTATCGCCCTCTGGAGAACGGGTGTCGCTGGCTCAGTTGTGCAAGATTAGCGAAGCCGATGGCGGCTCGGAAATCTACCGCGAAGGCAATCAGCGTTACGTTGCTATCAAGTACAGCGTCCGGGGACGCGATCTGGGCGGCGCGGTAGAAGAGGCGATGAAGAAAGTGAACGACCAAGTGAAGCTGCCGTCGGGATATCACATCGATTGGGCGGGAGAATATGCGAGCCAGAAGCGGGCCAACGCGCGGCTGCTCATCGTGCTTCCGATCACAATCCTCATCATATTCATCTTGCTTTACACGATGTTCCAATCTTTCAAGTGGGCCGTGCTGATTATGGCGAACATTGCCATCGCGCCGATTGGCGGATTGCTGGCTCTTCTGATTACCGGTACGAATTTCAGTGTCTCCTCCGGCGTAGGCTTCCTGGCGTTGTTCGGGGTGTGCGTGCAAACCGGAGTCATCATGCTGGAATACATCAACCAGCTTCGTGCCCGGCGCTTCACCATTGAGGACGCTGCCGTGGAGGGTGCCGTGCTGAGGTTGCGGCCGATCATGATGACGATGTTAGTAGCGACTCTGGGATTGTTGCCAGCCGCGCTTTCGCACGCCATTGGTTCCGATTCTCAGCGCCCATTCGCAATCGTCATTGTCGGAGGTCTTATCGCTGCTCTCATCATGAGCATCTTCCTGTTGCCCACCCTCTATGTGTGGGTAGCCGGCGAGCGCGATGTGCTTCCCCGGGCCGAAGAGGGATTCGAGGTGGGCGAGCATGTGGATTAGGCTGCGAGTTGTGTATCCTGAATGCATAGACCTGCCGACCGGAACCAATCCATGGCTGAAGAGTCCAACACGCCGCTGGAAGAAATCCTGGCCCGCCAACAGCTCGACCTCGGCCGGCTTAAGGACGCGCTCGGCCTGCTGGGCGTCAGCGCGTGTGCATGGTGTAAGAAGTTTCATCGCCGATCGGATTCCGGTGCGCTCTTCGACGCCGGCGAACTGATTTGCTACGGCTGCGTTCCCGAATGGTGGCCGCAACGTTCGGCGCAACTGAACACAAAGGACCGAGAAAGCCTCGAAGGCAAGCTGGTGTTCTGGCTGCGCGACTACCATCATGCCGAATTGTTCAAGGATCCTGGCAAACTTCCGGAGCCTTCCTTGCAGGAGCTGCACATTGTGGCGAACTGCCTGGAATGCCGAGGGACAGGCAAGCTGCTAGGGGATGAGCGCTGCCGCTATTGCGAGGGGCGCGGGACGGTGTGGGTGATCGTCTCGCGGAAGAACTGAGAACTGCTTCAAAAAAATTAAGAGTTCCGAGGTGGTGTTTGGTCCATTCGTCTCAGCCAGTAGCTCGCTTTTAGACCCTTGCTTGACCTGCTGTCGCTGCTTCCCTTGCGGGCCGCTGCGCGCGATCTTCGCTTGGGCTCCGGGCTCACCGCCAACCGGACAAACCTACCTAACGCCTCGGAACTCTGTCTTGCCTTTAACTGGGTTTCCCGTTCTTCTCGACCAGCGCTTTGCTATAGACCCTTGCTTGCCTTCCCGCTACGTTTTGCAACGTTGAGGGTGACATCGCTTGAGCCCCGGACGCCGCACCAACCGGAAAAACTTAAGAAACTGTCAAAGAACGATTTCCTTTGTACTCTTTCTAATTTTGGAGTCAATCGAAAGTGTGCGGCTTTATCTGTCGCGTTTTCAATCGAGTGCAAGCCGTCCACAGGCCATTGACCGGATTTTGTGCAACCGGTTGCGGCGGTTTCGTGCAAAGGCTAAGCCGGACGCGGATTTTCGCGATTCCCGAATGGAGGCTGGCGGGAATTGGGAGTTTTCGAGGGGTTCCCGCAGTTGTGAAAATCGGGCGAAAGCCTTGCTGGGCGGGTGGTCTGGTAAGCCTGGCATCCCAGAAAAAGGGGGGAGTTCCAAGGGTTAAACCGGGCGTGTTTGGCTGAATACTAAGGTTTAGGGCTTAATTCCTTGACAAGACGGGTAAGTCTGCTAAAGTTCGAGAAAAGCGGCTAATCTACGATTAGCCCCACAGGTGCCCTGTCTATGAAGAACGTTTACGAGGTTTTGCGGCAGAAAGAAATGGAGTTGACCCGGCTGGAGAAAGAAGTGGAAGCGCTGCGGCTGGTGGCTCCGTTGCTGTCCGAAGGCATGGAAATGAACTCCGACGCGGCGAAGGCAGTGCTGCCTACGGCCGTGAACGGACCGCAGCAACCGATTCGCATCCCGGCGCCTCCCGTGGTAGCGGCGGCGCAGCCGGTGCGCGCTGCCGGCTGGGACGATACCGCCAAGCGCTGGCCGTAAATCGGGGTGTCTGCGTCGGGCCTATTTTTTGTCGGCTCCGGCTTTTGAGTTCGCGCTCCCTGCCAGCCTGGGACCACGTCCCGGGCTGTCGTGTTTCTAGCGCTAGCGGCTGAGCTGAAATCTCTGCCGTCATGCTGAGCGTAGGCTGCTTTTTTAGGCGGAGCGAAGGATCTCCTGCAGCGCTGCCAGCAGGCGGTCTACTTCTTCCGCAGTGTTGTAATGGACGAGCCCGATGCGCAGGAACCCTCCGGATTTTTCCACGTCGAGTCGCTCGGTCAGGTTCAGCGCGTAATAGTTTCCATCCCAGGTGAAGAAGCCGCGGTCACCTAGTTTGGTGGCGAGGGCCAGCGGAGTTTGCTCGGCCGTCTGATTTATCACGCGCACCGCCAGCGTGGGGCACCGCCAGGCGAAGCACGAGGGATCGGTGATCCCGTAGATCTTCAACCGTGGAATTTCCGAAAGTCCTGTTATCAGTCGATTCATCAGCGCGTGTTCATGGCGATGGATCGATTCAAAAGCAGCGACGATGGCCGTGCGGCGAGTGGCGGATTCAGGACTTGCGCGGCGGCCGAGATCGGCGATGTACTCGACGCAGGCCGCGATGCCGGCGATGCATTCATGATTGAGCGTGCCCCACTCCCAACGGTTGGGAATAGCGTCGGTGAGCGGACGCACTTTGTAAGGACGCAGCCGCTGCAGATGTTCGCGTTTGCCGAAGAGAACTCCCATGTGCGGGCCGAAGAATTTGTAGGTCGAGCAGACAAGGAAGTCGCAATCGAGCGCGGCGACATCGATCAGGCCATGCGGGCCGTAGTGTACGGCGTCGACATAGGCGAGCGCCCCTACGGCGTGCGCTAGGCGGACAATCTCTTTGACGGGGTTGATGGTGCCGACCGCGTTCGAAGCGTAACCGATCGCGACGAGTTTGGTTTTGGAATTGAGCCTCGCCGCGAGATCTTCGACGTCGAGAGTGCAGTCTTCTGGATGGAGTTCCGCCCAACGAATCGTTATCCCTTTTTCTTCGAGCGCTAGCCACGGCGAAACATTGGCGTCGTGATCGAGGCGCGTGACCAGAATTTCGTCGCCGGGACCGAGGTCGCGGCCTATCGCACGCGACATGGCGTAGGTCAGCGTGGTCATGTTGGGGCCGAAGACGACTTCATCGGCGCCGCAGTTTAGAAAATCAGCCATGGCACCGCGCGCTTCGGCGAGCATGGCATCGGTGTTGCGGCTGGTCGCGTAGGCTCCTCCGGTGTTGGCGTTGTCGCGGGCGAGGTAGTCGGAGATAGCGTCGATGACGCGCTGCGGAACTTGCGTTCCGCCGGGGCCGTCGAGGAATACGGCGGGATGTCCGTTGACCGTTTGGGCGAGCGCGGGGAATTGGGCGCGGACGTAGTGGAGGTCGAGGGCGGTGGTGGTGGTGGCTTCAGTCGTCGGCATGGCAGTTATTTATTTTTATCACGATGACGCACTCGCTGGCCGACCTGGCGGCGGGGAGGTGCGGCGGATGTTCGTCAATAAGAGATTTCCCGGTGAAGTTTGTTGCAGGTCGCGAACGGCTCGCGGAGACGATGGCCGCAAGTCCACAAGTCCAGACACTTCGGCGAACGAATTCGGTAGTAATAGTAATCTTCTCCGCCCCAATGAGAACCGCACGCCCAGAGGTAAATGCATTTCGCGGACCGGAACCGTACGCTCGAGAAAACTGGATAAATCATCGACGGTTCTGCCGTCACGGTCACGCGGTTTTCTGATTGCGTGACGTGTGACCCAACCGCTTCTGGGCAAGGCCAACCCGGGCTGGCGACAATTTGGAATGAATAGACGAGTGATTGGGCGGTTAATTCATCTTCGCAGCCTCGGCACGCAAACCTGGACTGTTGGACGCTGCTCAATGCGGCTGCTGTGAGCATGGGGTGGCCAGTCAACACGACGGCAGATTGAAGGCGGCCGTCTTTTCGGACTTCAACTCTTATTTTAACGTCGCCGGTGATATTTGCTTGTCGTGCGAGTGGGGGGTACTTGGGAGTGAAGAGGCTAACCATGGTGACGTCAGCTTTTGACCCTCCTAAGCGCGAATCGGTCTGCCCGAATGCGCCGTAAGTTAGTCCCAAGGCCAGGAAAACCACGATTCGCGCGGCTTGTTTCACAATTGCACTCTACTCCAGGGGTTGAGCTCATCCAACGTTACTATCGGTTCGTGCAAATTATGGACGTTGTTTGGGTTTGAGAAAGAAATACGTCCGATACACATGATGATCCGCGAGATCCTTCACTCCGCCTGAAGAACGGCTGCGTTCAGGATGACGCCGCCGCTGTAATGATGGCGTTATTTGGCCTTATTTCAGGCTCACGACGTTACGGCCCGCACAAAATCCGCCAGCATCCCATACGCAGTCGCGTAGAGGCCGGGATTTTCTTCGGTGATGGCGAGGCCGGGGAAGATGTCGGTTTCGAAATAGATGTAGGACGATGTGCCCGAAATCTTTCCCATCGGGCTGCTGCTTAACACTTTTTCAGGCGCGACGCTCGCCTTTACGCCGTCCCCTACGCGCTGGGCCCGGCATACGAGTTTGAACGGCCAGCCATCGCGACGGCCGTTGCGGACGGCGTTGGTGGTCAGTTCGCGAATGCCTTCGCGATGGATATCTTCGAGGCGGATCGGCGTATCCATCAGCACCGTGATTAGCGCGGCGGTTTTTACGGCGGCGTCCCAGCCGTCGATATCGTGGGTGGCATCGGTCTCGGCTACGCCTAACGCTTGCGCCTTCTTCAACGATTCGTCGAAGCTTAGGCCGTTTTCCATTTCGCTCAGGATCACGTTTGTGGTGGAATTCAGGATGCCGTCAAATCCCTGCAGGTGGATCGCGGGTAGTTGATCGAACAAAGAGAAAATCGGGACGCCATCCATCACCGTGGATTCGAACAGGAAGCGCTTGCCTCGCGCGTCTGCCAGGTCGCGGAGTTCGCGGTAGGCGTGGACGATCGGTCCTTTGTTGGCGGTGATGGCGTGGGCTCCGTGCTCAAGTGCGGCGCGGATGTGATCGATGGCGGGCTGGCCGGTTTCGACATTGAGCGCGGTGGCTTCGAAGAGGACGTCGGCTTTGGCTGTTTTCAGCCAGTCGCGGACGTTAGTTGACTTCTGATCAGATTCCCGGCTGTCAGCGGGCGAGGGCGCCGGCTCCACACAGGCCCTTTCCATGCTCGCGAGATCCAGACCATCTGGGTCGGCGATCCATCCCATATGGCGGGTTGCGATTCCCGTAATGCGGAAGGAAATTCCGTGACGCTCATGGAGTTCCTGTCTGCGGTCTTCGAGCAGGCGGGCAAGCGTGCGGTTGACGTTGCCGAAGCCGAGGAGGCAGAGGTTGTAGGTGTGAATTGGATCGCCTCGCCTAGCCCATCACCGTGGTGTGCTCGGGCTTTACCTTGTAGATGACTCGCACTTCGCCGGGCTGGCTGTAGGGATACTTGTCGACGCCGAGATATTTCTTGGCCATCTTGTCGATGTGGGCGCTGGCTCCGTCTTCAGTGATTTCGACCACGCGGCCGCGAATTTCCAGATAGCGATAAGGATTCTCCGGGTCCATCAAAGTCATCGCGACGCGCGGATCGCGGCGGACGTTTTTATCTTTCTGGCGTCCCTTGGCGGAATTGAAAATGATGTGTTCACCATCAAAGTCGCACCACACCGGCGTGACTTGCGGACTGCCGTTGGGCATCAGGGTGCCGAGGTTGGCGAAGGCGCGCTTCTGAAACAGATCGCGGTATTTCTCGGGGATGACTGATGACATTAGGGCCTCCTCGCGGCGCTGCCGTGGAATCGAAAGGACATTATAGACGGGAGCGGCCAGGACTGCGCTGATTTGCTGCGCGGCGGCAGCCCCGAGTATTCTTGCAGCCACGAATTCTACTCATGGCGGAGGAGACCGTATGCGGCTGAAGCCGCGGTTCGCATCTATCTGGTTTTACGGCACGACTGGAAGTCGCGTCCGCTCAAAGCAGGGTCGCAGATCGAAGTTCGTCCTGCTGGGGGCGATGATTTTTCTGCTTTCGGTGCTGGCGTCGGCGCAGACCAGCAAGTATCCGCAGACTATCGTCTTCATGACCGACTTCGGCGTGGTTGATGATTCCGTCGCGCTCTGCCGGGGCGTGATGTATTCCATCATGCCCGACGTTCGCATCGTCGACCTCACGCATCAGGTAACGCCATTTTCCATTCTCGACGGCGCGCGCTTTCTTTATGGGGCAACGCCTTATTTTCCGGCAGGCACGGTTTTTGTGGTTGTGATCGATCCCACCGTGGGCAGCACGCGCAAGGCGATCGTCGCCAAATCGAAGCGCGGACAATATTTCGTGCTGCCCGATAACGGCCTGCTCACGCTGGTGGAACAACGCGACGGCATCGAGGGCGTGCACGAGATCACAAATATGGATTGGATGATTGGCGGCAAGCTGTCGTCGACGTTTCACGGCCGCGACATTTTTTCTCCCGCCGGAGCGCACGTGGCGCGCGGTGACGACTGGACCACCGCTGGCCCCGAGGTCCCGATCAAAGATCTCGTGCGCCTGAATTTGCAGATAGCCAAGCTCGATGACCGGGGATTGACGGGGGAAGTGATTGCGACGGACGGTCCATTTGGCAATCTTGTGACCAACGTCGATGCGGAAGTTTTCTTCAAGCTCGGCTATCAGCGCGGTCAGGAGGTTCCGGTGAAGTTGGGTGACAAGGAGATGAAGATCAAGTTCGTGCGGACCTTCAGCGATGTGGCGCTGGGGCAACCGCTCTTATATATCGACTCACGCGGACACTTCGCCATGGCCGTGAATCAGGGGAGCTTTGCCGCGGTCTACGGAGTAAAGCCACCGGTGGAATTGTTTATTCCGAGGGCGGGAAGATAACTACTCATCGCCTTGAATGCGCGGCAGCACGGCGCGCAGCAACGCCTCGAAACTTGTCTTGACGCGCTCTCCGGTTTCCATCACTTCCTGATGCGAGAGCGGCTGGTCAAGGATCCCCGCCGCCATGTTGGTGACGCATGAGATGGCGAGCACGATGATTCCCATGTGACGTGCGGCGATTACCTCGAACGCGGTCGACATGCCAACCAAATCGGCGCCGATAGTTCGCAGATAATTGATCTCGGCAGGCGTTTCGTAGCTGGGACCGAGCAGCGCCGCGTAAACCCCTTCGTGCAGCGTCATTCCCAGTTTGCCGGCTTCCTCCCGCGCCAGCTCGCGATACAATCGCGCATAAGCCTGCGTCATGTCGGGAAAGCGCACGCCGAAACGGTCGTCATTGGGGCCGACCAGAGGATTCGTTCCCTGCAAGTTGATGTGGTCGCGAATCAGCACCAGCGCGCCCTGCTGGTAATTCAGATTGATTCCGCCGGCGGCGTTGGTCAGGATGACGGCGCGAATTCCCATGCGGCCGAACACGCGCATGGGGAAGGCGACTTGCTGCGCGGAATATCCTTCATAGAGATGTACGCGGCCCTGCATGGCGGCCACGGGCACGGCGCCGGCCTTGCCGATGACCATTTGTCCGGCGTGGCCGATCGCCGTGGAGCGTGGGAAGGCGGGGATGTCGGCGTAAGGGATCCGTGTCGCGTCGGTAAGAGAATCGGCAAACCCGCCGAGACCGGAGCCGAGAACGAGCCCAATGCGCGGCCGCAGGGAGCTTTTTCCGAGGATGAATTGCGCAGCGGACTCAGCGGTCGAGTAAGGGTCGTCAGTCATGAAAGTAGACTCTTAGTACTTCTTCTCGAACTTCGCGAAATCGCTCTCCAGCTTCCACTGCATGCGCGCTCGTTCATTCGCCGCAAGGAGCTCCTCGCAGGCCGTCGACGGTTTCTCCGAGCCTGCCGCATCGCCCACGCACGCCGGCACCATGCGAAACACAAGCTTCGTGTCAGCCCAAAGGCTCTGGCCAGGCAAAAAGCTGTGCTCCAGGCTTTGCCGGGCCAGGCGCTTCAAATCCACGTAGGACAAGTGGTAACTCTCAACCGCGCGCAAGTATTCATACGTCATGTCACTTCGCGACACACCCTCATCGTCGGTAGCCAGCGCCACGGGGACGCCATACTTCATATAAATCGGCAACGGATGATCGTCTCCACTGACGCCCAGGATCATGTCATTTGAAGTCAGCGCGATCTCGACCAGCACATTTCGCTCCGCCATCTCGTGTAGCAGGCCGATGGGATCTTTTTCGTTCATCACGGAAACCCCGTGGCCGATGCGCTCCGCATGTCCGCGCTCAACCGAGGTCCGAATGTGGAACGTCAAGTCTTCCGGCGGCACCAGACCCATAGCGAGTTCGCCGGCGTGCAACGTGATATGCACCTTGGGATAAACGCTGTGCAGATAATCCATCATCGCCATGTGCTCGTTGAAGTCGTGGAGCGGAACGTACCAGTCCTCGGGCATCACCAAGTTCAGGCCAACGAATCGCGGGTCAGACGAGGCCAGTTCGAAGCCCAGCAAAATCTGCGCGAACACGATTTCATGCGGCAGCCCGCGCAGAACCTGATACAGATAGCGAACGGTCACGTCGCATCCGGGAGCGGCGTCCGCGGTTCCGCACTTGAGAATCTCTTTGGCGCGGGCATCGTCGGCGGCGAGCCGCTTGCTGGTCTCCGCAGCCACATCTTTCAGGCCGGCACTAAGCAGCGCGTCGCGCATCTTCGCGTAATCCGGATTCCACTCCACTTTCCGTGCCAGTTCCGCCGCTGCGCCGCCGTCGGCAGTGTGCATGAACTCGACGTATTGCAGACGATCCATGCCCGCGCGATTTGTAGCTGCCGCGATTGCCTCGGCCACGTGAGTGTGCGAGGCCAGTCCGAATTTCTCGAAGCTGGCGAAGAAATGGTCGTGGCCCGATTCGTCGCCCGGCTTCCAGTTGCGCATCGACCAGGCGTCGATCATCTGGTTGTAGAGCACATGATCGCCGTAACTGCAGCGCGCCGCGGGCTTGGCCGTGTAGTTTTCGCACGAGTCGCAGGGCGGAGCCAGCAGCCGCGAAGACGTCCGATCCACGCACAGGCCGCCAGAGGCCGCGAAGTCCACCAGATCTTCGGCGTAGATTGCGCCATCGAGATGATTGTGCAGGTCTCCGCCCTTGGGCAGTTCGCGGACGAAGGCCAACAGCAGCGGCGGCTGCTTGCGCACGGATTCCAGGTACCGCAACGTGCGCTGCTCAGAAGTCTGGGCAGCGGCGGCCGCGGTCAGCAGCAGAAGCAGCAAACAACGGCGCAGCAGCCCGCGCATGGTTGATGGCACGATCAAGCCTCCGGATGAACTTTCTCAGGTCGAACTTTGCCGGGTTGACCTTTCGAAGTTAGGAGAGGAATTGTAATCGGTCGCGGGCGCAAGCTTTACAGAAAAGATTCACGGAACGAGAAAGATGAGGTAGAACGGAGAATCTCAGCGCAGCCAAACGATCGCGGCGACGACGACGGCGACAACCAATAGCGCTCCGATTATGTACTTGTTGGCCGCGAGCCACGATTGGGAGTTAGCCGTAGAGCCTGAGAACGGAGCGGAGTGGGAGCCCGGAAAATCTGCGGTCAGAGCCGCAGAACCGATGGTCAAGATATCCGGGGACGAAGGTGCTGAAGGGGTTGCAACGCTGGCTGACTTGAAAGGAGCAGAGATCACTTTCTGCTGCGTCGCGCTGCCGGCAGCGGCAGCATGAGAAAGCCGCTGGCCGCGCCACTGTCTCTCTTCGCACTCCACGCAGAACGCACGGCCCTGCGATACGGGAAAACCGCAGGCCTGGCACTTTCGCAGATTCCTCAACATAGGAGGTACTGAAACCTCCACCGCGGCCTCAGCGGATCGGGTGGCCCCGGCTGGATTCTGCATTGCGGCCGACCAGAATAGCGACTTCTTCACAGCGGGCGCAGGTTTGGTTTCTGTCGTCGATGGTTTCAGTTCCGGTTGTGAAAAGCTTGCAGGCGGCGCCTGAACCACATCCGGAAGCACGCCAGTGACTCGCGATTTAACCGCAGCGGTCTCGACCGTAGCAGCCGGTGCGGAGGGCTGACTTTCCGCATAAGCCGGCTCTTCAGCGGCGGGCAGAGTCTGGGTTGCTACGGCATGCTTGACAGCGGTTTCAACCATTCCGCTCAGGCGATGCAAGGCGGAAATATCCCGCTCCTCGAAAGCCCGCGGCTTGCCGGAAAAAAGTTCGAAGACGCCGAGCACTTGCTGCTCGCTCACGATGGGCATCACCACCACCGACGCAATCCCCAACTGGCGGCAGCCTTCCCGGTTCACCCGCGGATCACGTTCGGTATCGTCACAACGCAAAGCCTCGTGCGTCCGAACACTTTCGCCCGAAAGCCCATATTCCATCGAGAGCAGCGCGCCTAACTCGGGAGCATTCGAGCCGACGCTGGCCCGGCAGAGCATGTCATTGTGTTGCCCGCGTCGCAGGGCGATGGCGGCGCCATTGGCCCCGGTGATGTATTGGGCGCGCTCGGCCAGCAACTGCAGGGCGGCATCGAGGTCGCTGTAGGCCATTTCGGCTAGCGAGCGGCCGCCGTTCTTGCCGGGGAACAGCGGACCGGGATCCTGAAGCAACGGCAGATGCGCGCTCGCGTCCGAGACGCTAGCCATTGCGGATCGAGTTGCGCTGCTACCTGCCATGTCCCCCCTCCACCGCAGCCGGTGCCAAACTGCGGTCGAGCATTGATTGATGATCTATTTGTTGACGACGCGTGGCGCGCGTGCCAGTTTCGTCGAGTCAAGGCGGCGGGGGCGCGATCCGGCCTGCCCGGAACTCATTTCAATTTTCAGGATGCTGTACTGGGAGTCTGCATCGCAGGGGGCACCGTGTCAAGATGCCTGCGGTTAGCATTTGGAAATTAGTAATGAAGCGGCGGCGAATAAGAACTGCCTACCCCGCCCGCTCCCGTACCGCAGTATTCGCCAGCTGGTTGGCTTCGACATTGTTTTCCCGCGGAACATGCGAGATAGAGAAACTGAGGGCGCGAGCCAGCTTGCGGCAAGTCCAATGCAGAGAATACAGGCGTGAGCTGCGGCAGATGTACTCCCCGCGCATCTGGCGCACCACCACTTCCGAATCAGAGTAAACGTGGAGTGTCTTGGCCTTCAGCGAAAGCGCACACTGCAGCGCTTCCAGCAGCGCCACATACTCGGCTACATTGTTATCCTGGTGGCCAATCCATTTAGCGATGCGGATAGGGCCGCTGGCGCAGCCATCGATCACAACTCCAATACCCGAGGGCCCAGGATTGCCCAGGGAACCACCATCCACGTAGGCCACGAGTTCTGACATCAATGCTTCTTTATCTGCTAGTAGCAAGATGCGCCGAGAATGTTTCTGCGTCAAGATGAATTATTCACTTGGTCTGAGGATTTTTCGTTCTTCGGGACGTTGTGAAAGTTTTTGTGTAAAACCAGTCCGGAATCGGGATGGCACTTCGGTAAGCTTCTGTGCATCAATAGCTTGCACTTTCTGTTTTTCACAGGGCGAATCCCATGCATTGCACCAATAGTTTGCGTTGACATTTATGAATGGTCTGTTAAGGTTGCTCCCGTCGACGGTTGAAAGGGACAGCGAATTAAACCTTGCTGCCCGAAGTAGACTGAGTGATCAGCCTAGCAGGGCAACCTGAGAGGCAGCCCGAACCCGA
>Ga0209693_10000253_pt1 | contig 20921 bp, 19 predicted proteins | sample HubBroMetageWRM3_FD_188345 | JGI IMG/M metagenome (GOLD analysis project Ga0209693, IMG submission 188345) | Warmed soil microbial communities from the Hubbard Brook experimental Forest, New Hampshire - Hubbard Brook CCASE Soil Metagenome WRM 3... | ecosystem: Environmental > Terrestrial > Soil... | reverse complement strand
AAATTCCGTTCAGATGACGAGGGTGCCAACGCTGGCGCCGCCGCAGACATAGAGAACCTGGCCGGTGACGAATGCCGATTCGCGGCCGGCGAAGAAAAGAACGGCGCTGGCGACGTCCTCGGGACGGCCGAGCCGGCGCATCGGAATGGCCGCGGCCAGCGCCGCTTCCCGCTCGCTGCCGGCAGGAACGATCTCGTGGAACATGTGCGTGCCTTGAATGGGGCCAGGTGCCACCATGTTGACGGTGATGCCGAAGGGGGCGAGCTCCAGCGCCCAGGTGCGGCCCATGCCGATGATCCCCGCCTTGGTCGCGGAATAGGCGGTGCGCCCCGTGGCGCCCAGCGCCGCACGCGAGGAGATCAGCACGACGCGGCCGAAGCGCTCCTGTTTCATCTGCGGCAGTGCCGCTGCGACCAGCAGCAGCGCGGCGCCGAGATGGAGCTGCGCCAATGCTGCGATATCGCCGGCCGTCGCCGCCTCGATGGGATTGGGCCGGATGACGCCGGCGTTGTGGACGATGTGGGTGACGCGATGTTCGCGCGCGATTTCGGCGGCCGCCGCCGCGGTGGCCTTGGCATCGAAGAGATCGATCTCGCGGAAGTCGAGGCGCGGATGCGCCCAGTCGGGCTTGTCGAGCGCCAGCGAAATCACGCGATAGCCGCGTTCGAGCATCGCCTTGGCGATGGCCGCACCGATACCGCCGCTCGCGCCGGTGACGATCGCGGTATTGTCGTCGTTCACGCCCGGCTCTCCGTTCGCGGCACCAGGGCGAGCACGCGCAGCGGACTGCCCGACCCCCGGCGGATCTTCAGCGGCGCGGCCAGGATCACCGAACCGGTCGGCGGCAGCAGATCGAGATTGGCCAGACACTGCAGCCCGTAACGGCCTTTGCCGTGCATATAGTAATGCGCGGGGTAAGGCGGGTTGAAATGAAAGGCTTGGCCCGCGTCGGTGCCGATGGTTTCGGTGCCGAAGCCGTGCAGGTCGCGCTCCTCGACCAGGAACCGCACGACCTCGGGGCAAGGACCCGGCGTATGCTGGCCGTCCTCATGCATGTTGACGTAGTCGCGGCCGCCGCGTTTGGACCAGTCGGTGCGCAGCAGCACCCAGCTGCGCGGAGGAATGCGGCCGTGCAGGCCTTCCCACGCCGTCACGTCGGCGACGGTCAGCTCGTAATCCGGGTTGGCGACCGACTGCGCCGAGATGTCGATCACCGAAGCCGGCGCGATGAAATTCTCGGCCGGGATGGTATCGACCGACCCATTGGGCAAATCCTTGCCGGAGATCCAGTGGACGGGCGCGTCGAAATGCGTGCCGGTATGCTCGCCCATCGAGATGTTGTTCCAATACCAGGCGGGGCCGCGTTCGTCGTAGCGCGAGACCTCCTCCATGCGGAAAGGTGCGCACTGCCCGAGCTCCGGCGGCATGACGATGGTGGGAAATTCCGGCGTGAGCGTGTGGGTGAGATCGATGACCTCGATATCGCCGGCGGCAATGGCGCCCGCGAAGGCGATCAGATCGGGAGTGCCCATTTCGCTTGTGCTCCTGCTCATGAGCCGAGTTCGCGCTCGAGTGCCTTGGGGTTGACGGCCAGCCGCGCCCGGATGTCTTCGGCGATGTCGCCGACGAAGAGATCCTCGAGGCCCTGCTGCAGCGCGCGCACCACCTCCCTGGCGAGGGAAGCGGGCGCCACCTTGGGGGGCTGAACCGCCTGGTACCATTCGGTCTCGAGCGGGCCGAAGAACACGTTCAGGACCTTCACCCCGCCTTGCCGGAGCTCCGCGCGCAGCGACAGCGACGCCGAGAGGCAGGCCGCCTCGGTCGCGGAAAAAGCGCCATAGGCCGGCCAGTTCGCCAGTGCATAGACCGAGAGAAGGTTGACGAAAGCCGCGGCGGAATTGACGCCGTCGGCGCCGCGCCCGCGCAATACGGGGCCGAAGGCCTGCGCCAGCCGCGTCAGGCCGAAGTAGCGGATCTCGAGCTCCTCGCGAGCGATGGTGAGGCCTTTGCGGTCGATAATGCCGCCGGTGCGGACATGCTCGGCGGTATTGATGAGGATATCGACACGGGCCGCGAATTCACCGGCGCATTCATTGACCGATGTCGTGTCGGTGAGATCGAGGGGGACGATCTCGACGCGCTCGATCCTTCGGAGCTTCTCCTCTCCGGGAAACGGCTTCCACGGGTCGGCGACGCCGACGAAGATCGCGCTCGCGCCCGCCTCCGACAAGGCTCCGGCGAGCGCCTGTGCCACCGCCGTGCGTCCGTCGGTGATCAGCACGCGACGATATTTTGGATCGCAGGTGAGCTCCCGCCACTGCGGATCGTCCGCCATGTTCGGGGTGTCGGCGGCGGGAAGCGCCATGACGATCGCCTGGCCGGATTTGTCGAGTTTCAACTGAAGTCGGGTCCTTTCCCCCTCGCGCAAGTCGCCGTGCAGATGGGCGACGATCGACGGACCGACGTCGAGCGCCACGGTGCCGATGCGCCACGGCATCCGCTCGCGGAAATAGACGTCGGTCGATATGCGGATGGTCGTCTCGGCCAACAGCGTGCCGCCGTTGGCGACGTCCCGGTAGGGCAGCCGAGGCGAGAGACATCGCGGGCAAGCATCGCGCGGCGGATAGACCACCATCACACAGTCGACGCAGACCTGGAGCTGGAACCGGCCCTCGGCGGCGGCCGCGGTCAGTCCCAGAGCGGTGCGGCTGCGCGTTCCCTGCGGCAGCAGCGGCACCGGCGTCTTCTTGAGCGGGTTCTTGCGCTTGGGCCGACTCAAGGGTTCGGTCATGCGCGGCCTCCCGAAAGCAGCGCGGCGCCGCTGGCTAGCCCTCGATCGTAGGTGACCATGCCGAAGCCGGAGACGAGGCCGACCTTGGCGTCCGGCACTTCGGCGCCCAGGACGTTGCCCGTGAGCTGGCGCAGCGCTTCGACCAGGCCAAGGAAGCCACCGGCGGCCCCGGCCTGCCCGACCGACAGCTGGCCGCCCGACGTGTTGTGCGGAAAGCTGCCGTCGACGGTCAGCGAGTGCGAGCGGATGAACTCGGGGCTCTCGCCCTTGGCGCAAAAACCGAGATCCTCGATCTGCATCATGCAGATCACGGGATAATCGTCATAGGTCTCGACAAAGTCGACATCCTCGGCCGTGACGCCCGCCATCGCGTAGAGTTCCGACACATCCATGGCCCAACCGCCGCGATACTGGATGGGGTCCTCCGGGAAGGCGTTGTGGCGCTCGACGGTGGCGAGCAGGCGCGCCACGGGTAGTCTCAGCGAGCGCGCGGCATCCTCGCGGCAGACGAGAAAGGCCTCGGCCCCCGCGCACGGCATGACGCAGTCGAAGAGATGGATTGGATCGGAAATGGCGCGCGCCGACAGGTATTCATCGAGCGTCAACGGCTTCTTCATCAGGGCATGCGGGAAACGCAGGGCATTGGCGCGTTGCGCCACGCAGATCTTGCCGAAATCCTCGCGTGTCGCTCCGTAGTGCCGCATGTAGTTGCGGGTGATCAGCGCGAAGCTCGCGTTGGGGCCGCCGGAACCGTAGGGATAGACGGCGTCCTGGGCGAAGCGCGAGAAGGTCGAAAGCATGCGGCGGAAGGAATCGACCTGGTTGGTGTCTCCGGCGACGCAAAGCACGAACTCCGCATCGCCGCATTGCACGGCGCGCGCCGCGCGGCGCAGAGCGACGACGCCGCTGGCGCCGCCCAGCGGCACGTGATCGAGCCAGCGTGGGCTGAGGCCCAGGTGCTGGGTGAGGCCGATCGCCGTGTCGGGACCGACCGTGAAGCTCGAGAGCGACAGCCCATCGATATCGGCGCTTCGCAGCCCCGTGCGCTGGATCACCTCGCGCACCGCGCGCCCGACCCACCAATGCGCGGTGTTGGTCGAATAGCGCCGATAGGGAATGGTGACGGGCGCGCCGACGACGACGCCGCGATAGGGCTCTCTCCGGGCCTGTGTCCTGGTGCTTGCCATCCCGGCCTGGCTCACAGGAAGAGCTGGATGCTGCCGAGGGCGGCATCGCAATTGACCAGGTCGACCCGCTTCAAACGGATTTTTAGCGCGCCGTCGATCATGGCCAGATGATGCGTCGCCCAGGCCGCATAGAGCGTCTGCTCTTCGGCCCGGCTCTCGACATAGTGCATGGGCGTCCACGTCACGTAATGCCGTTCCTCGTCGTTGCGCTCGTCGACTTGCGGCATCTGCAGCACGTGATGGCAGCGGCTCTTGGGACTCTGGCTGTAGGTCGACTTGCCCTTGAGCCGCTCGATGCGAATCTTCAGGAGGAGCTTGTCCTCGTACATCAGCGATGTGGTCAGGCGCGGATCGGTCTGGCCCTGCTCGACGGGCATCCAGTAGTGGCCGTCCTCGGCGAAGAGGTCGAGCCAGTCCTCCAAGCGCTGCTGGTCGAGCAGGCGCGCCTCGCGAAGGACGAAATCGATCAGCTGCCGATCGCTGGGTGGACCGGTCATCGCCTTCATAGACCCATGGTCATGAATTTCAACCAGGCGCGGAACTGATTGCGCATTTGCCATTCCGACGTGCCGTCGGTCACGACATTGCGCTGCTCCGGCTCGTCGCGCGCGTACAGGCGCTGTACATTGACCCATTCGTTGCCGTTGCTGGCCAGGCCTGCCTGGGCGCGCTCGTAGATCTCGAGATCGTCATGACCCACGACGGACGTCGGCGCATTGATCAGGCGGTTGTACGTCACCGTGCGCTCCAGGAGCATGTCCGGCGCACCGACCAGCCGGAACGTCCAGGATTCGACCAGCGTGCGGTTAGCGGCGACCGGCTTGAAGAGGCGCAGAAGCTGGATCGGCCCCTTGAGCATGACGTTGGGGAAATAGACGGTGTTGTGGCGGTTCTCGTCGAGGATCGCCTTGGCGCGCGCTTCGCCGTAGGCAGCCTTCATCTGCTCGAAATAGCCCGGCACGGCGGAATAGTCGGAATGGATGGAGTGCGACACGCCGGTGTGGCCGTGGCCGTTGTCCCAGACGCGGATGCCCATGCTCTGGAAGAATTCGTACGAACTCATGAAGGGGGCGTAGATCTCGACCGCCATCGGCTTCTGGGCGCCGGCCGGCGCCGATTGCCATACGTCGATCGCGGTGCCGGCCGAGGATTGATGCGCGATCATCGGATGGCAGGTATCGGTCTGGTTCTCGACCAGCATTTTCCAGTTGCAGTCGTGCATGTAGCGCAGCACGCCGCCCGCCACTTCCAATTTGCCGACGGGCGAGCGGTCGATCATGTTGTCGAGGCTCGAAAGCGCCTCGCCGAAGAATTCATCGAAGCCCGGTCCGCCGTCGTTGAGCTTGCCGAAGACGAAGCCGCGATAATTGTGCACGTGGCGCACCGGCGTCATGCCGCGCGCGGCAAGGCCTTCTGCAAAGCCGGTGCCATCATATCCCGTCTTCAGGGGAACGCCGGCAAGGCTGCCATCGAGGCGGAAGGTCCAGGCGTGATAGGGGCAGCGGAAGAACCGGCCGGTATTGCCGCAGGTCTCGCCGGTGAGCCGCGTCCCTTTGTGAGGACAGCGATTGTAAAAGACCTTAACGCCATCCTCGGCGTGGCGGACCATGATGACGGGCTGCGTACCGATCGTCGTGGCGTAGTAGTCGCCGATCTTCGGCACCTGGCTCTCGTGACCGACATAGATCCAGGTGTTGGCGAAAAGATGCTCCATCTCGAGCTCGAACAGCTCCTGGTCGAGATAGAGATCGCGATGGATTTCGGTCTCCCGCACGAGCGCGGAGATGGCCTGCCGGTTGCCGCGATACTTGCCGATCATGCGCCTTTCCCCCTCACAGGAAGCTCTTCACGGTCTTGACGGCGTCGGCATGGCAACGAAGAACCAGGTCTCGACCGGCGCCGTGGGGAGATATTTAAGTGGTGAAGCTTTTTCCTGTCAATCGCTGCCTCGCCCACCGACGTGTTTTGCAGCACGTAGGGGCATATCCGCGCAAGCGGGCCTTGACTCCCGCTTTCGAAGAACTTTAGGATTGAAACATCTCAGGCCGGCCGCGAGCATGATTTGCGCCGCGTCGATCACGGGGGACGGGCTCTTCATGCGGCTGCTCTGGCAAGGCTATGGCCGCTCAAGGACCGGCGGCCGGCGGAAGCGCCGACAGGAACCGGTCCACCACCGCCGCAAAGGCGTGCGGCATCTGATCGGGAAGCGGCACCATGCCGTCCTCGATCTCGACGAGCCTGCTGCCGGAAATAGCGGAAGCGACGGTCGCCGCGTGCGGATGGGCATGCGGATCGGCGGTGGGCGCGATCACCAGTGTGGGGCAGCGCAGCAGGGGCAACCGCCGCTCCATCTCGTAGCGACCAACGACGCGATGGCCTTCCGCGGCGCGTGGGCCGGCCTTCAAGGCATCGATCATGAAGCGCTCGAGGAGGTCGCCGCGGCCTTGCGGATAGTAGGGTTGCCGCTTCGCCCACAGCTCCAGAAGATGCTTTCCGTCGGGATGTGCCTCCGCCTCGTCGATCGTGTGACCGGCGGGCCGCGCCCGCCTCGCGGCATCGACGTAGGGAGAAGCCGAGAGGACGAGCGCCTCGACACGGTCAGGACGCGACGCCGCCATTTCGATTGCGATGGCAGCGCCCGTGTGATGGCCCAGGACAATGGCGCTGCGGTGGCCGAGGACTGCCAGCACCTCGTGGGCGGCGGCCGCCCAGGCCTCGATGGAATCAAGGCCGGCCGGCAGTGGCTGGGAATCGCCGAACCCGACGGTGTCCATGGCGATGGCGCGATATTTGCCGCCGAGCAGCGGCAGCACCTCGCGAAATTCGTCCCAGGAGCGCGGCGTCTGATGCAACAGCAGGATCGGGCGCCCGGCGCCGCAGGCAGCGACATGCACCAGGCCGGAGCTGATGGAGACGAAGGACCGTTCGATCATCGGAGTCATCACAGATAGGGCTGTTAAGCAGGAGAAGGCAATGAAGAATAGCATCGTGGCGGCGGCCATCGCCGCCTCTCTCTGGGCCGGCACGGCGCATGCCCAGATCACCGTCGGATTCGTGACCTCGCAGAGCGGGCCGGGATCCTCGATCGGCGTCCTCTACGATCGCGGCATGAAGGCCGCGGTGGAGTACGCGAGCAGCCTCGGGGCTGAGAAGATCAAGCTGATCCAGCTCGACGATGGCTCGGACCCGTCGGCGGCGACGCGCAACGCGCGCAAGCTCGTCGAGGAAAACAAGGTCGATCTGCTGATCGGCACCGCGACCGCCGCCTCGACCAGCGCCATGGTCGCGGTCGCCAACGAGCTCAAGGTGCCGATGATCGCGATCTCGCCCATCACGGTGGCGGCCAATGAGTCGGGTGACCGCTGGGCGATCGTCATGCCGCAGCCGCCCAGCCTGATGGTCAAGGTGGTGGTCGACCGGATGAAGCGCGACGGCGTCAAGCAGTTCGCCTTTATCGGCTTTTCCGACGCCTGGGGCGACCTGGTCTACAACGGCGCGCAGAAGCCCGCCGAGGCGGATGGTCTAAAAATCCTGACCAACGAGCGCTACGCGCGGACCGACACGTCGGTGACGGGCCAGGTCCTGAAGATGATGGCGACCAAGCCCGACGCCGTGCTGCTCGGCGGCGCGGCGACCCAGGGCGCGCTACCGCCGCTGACACTGGCCGACCGCGGCTACAAGGGCCCGCTGTACGGCACGCCGGCGCTGCTCAACGCCGACTTCATCCGCGTCGGCGGCAAGGCGGTCGAGGGCGTGCAGGTCTCGGGCGGGCCGGTGATCGTGGCCGAGCAACTCCCCGACACGCATTTCAGCAAAAAGACCTCGATGGAGTTCCGCGCCGCCTATCAGAAGGCGAACGGCACGGCGACGACCGACGGCTTCTCGGCCTACTCCTTCGACGCCTGGTTGGTGTTCCTCGACGCCGCCCAGCGGGCGATGGCCACGGGGGCGAAGCCCGGCACGCCGGAGTTCCGCGCCGCGCTCAAGAACGCGATCTTCAGCACCAAGGACCTGGTGGGCACGCACGCCATCTACAACTTCACGCCCAGCGACAGCTACGGCGTCGACGAGCGTAGCCTGGTGCTGGTGCGCCTGGTGAATGGCCAGTGGAAGTACGAACCCTAAGACTGACGGAATAGGGCCGGCGCAATGAACGGTGAGATCGCGGCGATCCTGGCGATGGACGGCATCGCCAGCGGAGCCATCTATGTCCTGATCGGCCTGGGTTTGGTCCTGATCTTTGCGGTGACCCGCGTCATCTTCGTGCCCTTCGGCGACATCGCCGCCTTCACCGCACTCACGCTCGCCTCGCTGGAGACGGGCGGTCTTCCCGGCACGGTCGGCCTGGTGGCCGTGCTCGCGGTGCTGGCCACGATCGTCGAGGGGACCGCGCTTGCAAGAACCAGCGCGCTGCATAGGCTGCCGCGCGTCCTGGTCTTCTATCTCGTCCTGCCGCTCCTGCCGGTCGCGGCGGTGTGGTTCGCGGCGGGGACGACCTTGTCGATGCCGCTCAGGATCGGACTGTCGCTGGCGCTGGTTCTGCCAATCGCCCCGCTGCTCGATCGCATCGTGTTCCGGCCGATCGCCGACGCCTCGGTCCTGCTGCTGCTCACGGTGGCAGTGGCGCTGCATTTCGCGCTGTCCGGCCTCGGCCTGATGTTCTTCGGCCCGGAAGGCGTGCGCACCAAGCCGTTGACCGACGCCGTGTTCGACGTCGGCGGCCTCATCGTCAGCGCCCAGACGCTGCTCATCCTGGCCGCATCGGCCGTGTTCTGCGGCCTGCTGTTCCTCTATTTCGAGTTCACGATCCAGGGCAAGGCGCTGCGCGCCACTGCGGTCAACCGCGTCGGCGCGCGCCTGGTCGGCATTCGGCCGGCCTCGACCGGCACGATCGCCTACCTGCTCGCGTCCCTGCTCGCCGGCATCTCGGGTGTACTGATCGCGCCGGTGACGACGATCTTCTACGACTCGGGCTTCCTGATCGGCTTGAAGGCCTTCGTCGGCGCCATCATCGGCGCCATGGCGAGCTATCCGGTGACGGCGCTGGGCGCGATGCTGGTCGGTCTCCTGGAGAGCTTCACCTCGTTCTGGCTCAGCGCCTACAAGGAGGTGCTGGTCTTCGGCCTGCTCATCCCCGTCCTGCTGTGGCGGTCGTTGAGCTTCGCCGGCGCCGAGGAGGAAGAAGCCGAGGAATGACGCTCCGCCAGTTTCGCCTCGTCTCGGTGGGCGCAGTCCTGCTGCTCGCCCTCGCCCCTGCGCTGCTCAGCCCGTTCAGCATCACGCTGCTCAACTTCATCGGCATCTATGCGCTCGCCGTGCTTGGCCTTATCCTGCTGTCGGGCATCGGTGGCATGCTGTCGTTTGGTCAGGCCGCGTTCGTCGGCATCGCCGCTTACGCCACCGCCTGGCTCACCGTGAAGGCGGGCCATTCGCCCTGGATCGGGCTGGCCGTGGGGCTCGTGCTCACCGGCCTGGTCGCTGCCATCCTGGGAGCGGTGACGCTGCGGCTGGGCGGACACTTCCTGTCGCTCAGCACGATCGCCTGGGGCCTCGCGACATACTTCCTGTTCGGCAACCTGCCCATGCTCGGGCAGTACAGCGGCATCAGCGGAATTCCCCCGATCTCGATCGCCGGCTATGCGCTCTCGAGCAGCGACAGCATCTACTACCTGATCTGGGCCTTCCTGATCGTGAGCATCGTGCTGTCGGCGAACCTGCTCGATTCGCGTGAAGGGCGCGCGGTGCGCGCGCTGCGCGGCGGCCAAATCATGACGGAGAGCCTGGGCATCGATCCGTTTCGCATCAAGCTCATCACCTTCGTCATCGCGGCACTGCTGTCTGCGCTGTCCGGCTGGCTCTACGCCCACATGAGCCGCTTCGTCAGCCCCGCACCCTTCGACGTCAATATAGGCATCCTCTATCTCCTGATGGCGATGGTGGGCGGCATGGCCCACCTCTCGGGCGCGATCGTGGGGGCGGCCGTCGTCACTCTGCTCAAGAACAGCATCCAGGACTGGCTGCCGGTGATCGCGCCGGGCGCCTCGGGCCAGCTCGAGATCATCGTGTTTTCAGTGCTGTTCATCCTGCTGCTACAGCGGGCGCGTGCCGGCGTCGTACCCTTCGCGCTGCGCTGGCTGCCGCGCCTGCAGGCCACCCCGCCGGCAGCCGCGGGCGCGCTCGAGCATCGCCGGCAACCCGAACGCGGCCAGCCCATTCTGTCCGTCGCCGGCGCGACCCGTCGCTTCGGCGGCCTGGTCGCCGTCGACGATGTGAGCTTCGAGCTCAAGGCCGGCGAGATCCTGGGTCTTATCGGGCCGAACGGCGCCGGCAAGACCACGATGTTCAACCTGATCACCGGCGCGCTGCCGCCGCATCAGGGCAAGATCAGCTTTCTCGGCAAGGACATCACCCGGCGCGCGCAACGCCAGATCGCCCGCGCCGGCATTGCGCGCACCTTCCAGCACGTGAAGCTGCGCAGGACCATGACCCTGCTCGACACCGTGCTGCTCGGAACCTACGGCCGCACGTCCTGCGGCTTCTTCGCCGGCACGCTGCGGCTCGACCGCGCCGAGGAGGCCCGGGCCCGCGCTGAGGCGATGCAGCAGTTGCAGCGGGTCGGCCTTGCCGACCGGGCCTTCGAGTTGGCCGGCAACCTGCCGCTCGGCAACCAGCGCCTGCTCGAGATTGCGCGCGCGCTGGCGGCCGATCCGGCGCTCCTGATGCTCGATGAACCCGCCGCCGGCTTGCGCCCGCCTGAGAAGGCGGAGCTGGCGCGCCTCCTCGAGGCGCTGAGGGGGGAGGGCCTCACCATCCTTCTGGTCGAGCACGACATGGACTTTGTCATGGGCCTCGTCGACCGCACCGTGGTGATGGATTTCGGCTCCAAGCTCTGCGAGGGAACGCCGGCCGTCGTCCGGCGCGACCCGCGCGTGCAGGAAGCCTATCTCGGCGGGGTCGCCTGATGGCGCTGCTGTCGATCGACGACCTGACCGTGGCCTACGACAAGGTCGAGGCGGTGCGCGGCGTGTCGCTGGCCATCCATCCCGGACAGATCGTCACCGTCATCGGGCCCAATGGCGCCGGCAAGACCACCCTGCTGAACGCGGCGATCGGCCTCCTGCGCTGGCGCGGCCGGATGTCTTTCGACGGGGTCGACCTCCGGCATCTGGACGTCGAGGCGCGGGTCGAGCGCGGCTTCTGCCTCGTGCCCGAGACACGCGAGCTTTTCGGCGAGCTCTCGGTCGCCGACAATCTCGTCCTCGGCGGCTATTCGAGACGCCGCGACACGGCCGGGTTGAAACAGACGCTGGCCGATGTCTATCAACGCTTTCCGCAGCTTGCCGAGCGACGCGGCCAGCGGGCTTCGACGCTGTCGGGCGGCGAGCGGCAGATGCTGGCGCTGGGGCGCGCCTTGATGTCCAAGCCGCGTCTGCTGATGCTCGACGAGCCCAGCCTGGGACTGGCTCCCCTCATCATCCGCGAGGTTTTCAGGATCATCGCGTCGCTTCGCGAGCTCGGCGTTTCGATCCTGCTGGTCGAGCAGAACGCGCGCGCCGCGCTGCAGACCGCGGACTTCGGCTATGTGCTGGAAACCGGGGAGATCGTCCATTCCGGCGCGGCGGCGGGCCTGATGCACGATCCGAAGGTTGCCGCGAGTTACTTGGGTGGGCTCTGATATACTTTAGGTATGAACTTTCATACTTGAAATAACTGCGCCGATCGGGCACTGCTGGAGCGCGCTTAGGACTGAGGAGAGCTGAGGTGAAGGTTGCTGTTCTCGGCGCCGGCCCCGCCGGCCTCTACTTCGCTATCTCGATGAAGCGCCGGAACCCCGCGCACGAGATCACCGTGTTCGAGCGCAACCGCCCGGACGACACGTTCGGCTGGGGCGTCGTGCTGTCGGCCGAGACGCTCGACAACCTGGCGGCCAACGACGCGGTGAGCGCCGCCTGGATCAGGGAATACTTCGCCTACTGGGACGACATCGCCGTCGTCCACAAGGGCGTGCGGACCGTCTCGACCGGGCACGGCTTCTGCGGCATCGGCCGCAAGCGGCTGCTCCTGCTGCTGCAGCGGCGGGCCCGCGATCTCGGCATCGAGCTGGTCTTCGAGTCGGAGATCGCCGATCCGCGGCCCTTCATGGCGAGCCACGACCTGGTGATCGGCGCCGACGGGCTGAACTCGCACTCGCGCGCGACCTTCGCCGAAGTCTTCAAGCCCGACATCGACGTGCGCAAATGCAAGTTCGTCTGGCTCGGCACCCGGCAGAAGTTCGACGACGCCTTCACCTTCATCTTCGAGGAGACCGAGCACGGCTGGGTGTGGGCGCACGCCTACCAGTTCGAACCCGAGACCGCGACCTTCATCGTCGAATGCAGCGAGCAGACTTGGGCGGCGTGGGGCTTCGCCGACATGACCCGCGAGCAGTCGATCGCGGCCTGCGAGCGGATCTTCGCCAGGCATCTCGGCGGCCAGCGGCTGATGTCCAACGCCGGCCATCTGCGCGGCTCGGCCTGGATCAATTTCCCGCGCGTGCTCTGCGAGCGCTGGTCGCACAAGAACCTCGCCCTGCTGGGTGACGCCTCGGCCAGTGCGCATTTCTCGATCGGCTCGGGGACCAAGCTCGCGCTCGAGAGCGCGGTCGCCCTGGCCGACTACCTCCATTCCGAGCCGAACCTGGAGGCGGCTTTCGACAAGTACGAGAGCGCGCGACGCACCGAGGTGCTGCGCCTTCAGTCGGCCGCGCGCAACTCGCTGGAATGGTTCGAGGACGTCGAACGCTATCTCGACCTGGATCCCGTGCAGTTCAACTACTCGCTGCTGACCCGCTCGCAGCGTATCAGCCACGAGAACCTGCGATTGCGCGATCCAGAGTGGCTGGGCGGCGCCGAAGCGTGGTTCCAGAGCCGCTCCGGGAACACCGACAATGTGCGACGCGCGCCGATGTTCGCGCCGTTCCAGCTGCGCGACCTGAAGCTGAAGAACCGCGTCGTCGTCTCGCCGATGGCGCAGTACAAGGCGGTCGACGGCTGCCCGACCGACTGGCACTTCGCCCACTATGCCGAGCGCGCCAAGGGCGGCGCGGGCCTGGTCTACATCGAGATGACCTGCGTCAGTCCCGAGGGCCGCATCACGCCGGGCTGCACGGGCTTCTATGCGCCCGAGCACCAGATCGCCTGGAAGCGCCTGGTCGATTTCGTGCATGCCGAGACCGAGGCCAAGATCTGTGCCCAGATCGGCCATTCCGGCGCCAAGGGGTCCACCCAGCTCGGCTGGCACCAGGCCGACGCGCCGCTGCCCGGCGGCAACTGGCCGGTAATGGCGGCATCGGCGGTCGGCTGGTCGCCGGCGAACCAGGTGCCGAGGGCGATGGACCGCGCCGACATGGCGAGGGTCTTGGGGCAATTCGTGACCTCGGCCGAAATGGCAGCGCGTTGCGGCTTCGACATGCTGGAAATCCACGCGGCGCACGGCTATCTGCTGTCGTCGTTCATCACGCCGCTCACCAACCACCGCACCGACGATTACGGCGGATCGCTGCAGAATCGCCTGCGCTATCCGCTGGAGGTCTTTCATGCCGTACGCGCGGTCTGGCCGGCGCACAAGCCGATCTCGATGCGCATCTCCGCCAACGACTGGGTCGGCGAGGAGGGCGTGACGCCGGCCGAGTCCGTCGAGATCGCGCGGCTCCTGCAGACGGCCGGCGTCGATATCTGCGACGTGTCGGCTGGCCAGACCTCGATCCGCGCGCATCCCGTCTATGGCCGCATGTTCCAGACGACATTCTCCGACCGCATCCGCAACGAGACCGGCATGGCCACCATGGCGGTGGGCAACATCTACGAGCCCGACCACGTCAACTCGATCCTGCTGGCCGGCCGCGCCGACCTCGTCTGCCTGGCGCGGCCACACCTCGCGGATCCCTACTGGACCCTGCATGCGGCGGTGCAGCTCGGCGACCGCGATGTGAAGTGGCCCGATCCTTATCTCGCCGGACGCGATCAGCTTTACCGCCTGGCCGAGCGCAACGCGACCATGGGGCTGAAAGTATGATCACGGGCAAACATGCGCTGGTGACGGGCGGAGGCACCGGCGTCGGGCGAGCGATCGCGCTGGCGCTGGCCGAGACGGGCGTTGCCGTCACCATCTGCGGCCGCCGAAAAGAACAGCTCGCGGCCGTCGTCGACGCGAACCAGCGGATTTTCGCCATCGCCGCCGACGTCACCGACGAGGCGGCGATGACGGCGCTGTACGCCGAAGCGGAAAAGGCGCGAGGTCCCGTCGATATCGTGGTCGCCAACGCCGGCATGTCGGGCAGCAGTCCCGCGCAACGGACGTCGCTTGGCGACTGGCAGCGCACACTGGACATCAACCTGACCGGCTCGTTCCTGACGGTGAAGCCGGCGCTTGCCGGCATGACGGCCGCCAAATCCGGCAGGGTCCTGTTCGTCGCCTCGACCGCCGGGCTGAAGGGCTATGCCTATGTCGCGCCCTACGTCGCGGCCAAGCATGGCGTGGTCGGCCTGATGCGCGCGCTGGCGACCGAGCTGGCAAGAACCGGCGTGACGGTGAACGCGGTCTGCCCGGGGTTTGTGGAGACCGACATGCTTGAGGAATCGGTGCGGCGTATCGTCGACAAGACCGGCCGCACCGTCGAGCAGGCGCGCGCAAGCCTCGCCGCCACCAATCCGCAAGGCCGCTTCATCCAGCCGCAGGAGGTCGCGGCGGCGGTACTGTGGCTGTGCAGCGAGGCGGCGGGCTCGATCACCGGCCAGGCGATTTCGCTGTCGGGAGGCGAGACGTGGTGAGCGAAGCGTTCTCCGCCTCGAAGGAGAAGTTGCGGCTGTGGATTCGGCTGCTGCGCGCCTCGCGCATCATCGAGGCCGAACTGCGCGACCGGCTGGTCAAGGAATTCGACACCACGCTGCCGCGCTTCGACGTCATGGCCGCCCTCTATCGCACGCCGCACGGCATGCTGATGAGCGACCTGTCGCGCTTTCTGCTGGTCTCGAACGGCAACGTCACCGGTATCGTCGACCGGCTGGTGTCGGACGGGCTGCTACAGCGCGGCCAACGCAACGGCGATCGTCGCACGTCGATCGTACAGCTCACACGAACCGGCAGGGGCGCTTTTCGCGCCATGGCGGCGGCACACGAAAGGTGGGTCGGCGAACTGCTGGCAGGCGTCACCAAAAACGACGCGCGGCAGTTGACGTCGATGCTCAAGGGCTTTCGCAGCGATTGGGAGGGACGGGAATGACAAAGATGACAAGCTTCCGGCCCGAGCACTTCCTCTGGCAGGTCGAGGGCAAGGTGGCGCGCGTGCGGCTGGACCGGCCGGAGCGCAAGAACCCGCTGACCTTCCAGTCCTATGCCGAGCTGCGCGACACCTTCCGCGAGCTGCGCTATGCCGAGGACGTCGACGCAGTGCTCTTCCTGCCCAACGGCGGCAATTTCTGCTCCGGCGGCGACGTGCACGACATCATCGGCCCGCTGGTCGCCATGGAGATGAAGGAGCTGCTCGCCTTCACGCGCATGACCGGCGATCTCGTCAAGGCGATGCTCAACTGTGGCAAGCCGATCATCACCGCCGTCGATGGCGTCGCCGTGGGCGCCGGCGCGATCATCGTCATGGCCTCCGATATCCGCATCGCCACGCCCGAGGCCAAGACTGCGTTCCTGTTCGCGCGCGTGGGGCTCGCCGGCTGCGACATGGGCGCCTGTGCGATCCTGCCCCGCATCATAGGCCAGGGCCGCGCTGCCGAGCTCCTCTATACCGGCCGCAGCATGTCGGCGGCAGAGGGCGAGCGCTGGGGCTTCTACAATCGCCTGGTCGACGGCACGGCGCTGGAAGCCGAGGCGCTCGACATGGCCCGACGCATCGCCGCCGGCCCCACCTTCGCGCATGGCATCACCAAGACCCAGTTGAACCAGGAATGGTCGATGGGGCTCGACCAGGCCATCGAGGCGGAGGCACAGGCGCAGGCGATCTGCATGCAGACGCGCGACTTCGAGCGCGCCTATCGCGCGTTCGTCGCCAAGCAGGCGCCGGCGTTCGAGGGGACGTGACGAGATGCTGGGACGAAGCGCGCATATCGACACCTTCTCCCGCGACAATCTTCCGCCCGCGGCACAGCGGCCTGATTTCCGTCTGGCCGGCTTCGACTATCCCGAGCGGCTGAATGTCGGCGTCGAGCTGACCGACCGCATGGTCCAAAAGGGCTTCGGCGACAACACTGCGCTGATCGGCAATGGCAGGCGCCGGACCTACAAGGAACTGACCGACTGGACCAACCGGCTCGCGCGCGCGCTGGTCGAGAACTACGGCGTGCGGCCCGGGAACCGGGTGCTGGTTCGGGCCGCCAACAATCCCGCCATGGTTGCCTGCTGGCTGGCGGCCACCAAGGCCGGCGCTGTCGTGGTCAACACCATGCCCATGTTGCGGGCCAGCGAGCTGGCGCAGATCGTCGACAAGGCGAGGATTGCCCTGGCGCTCTGCGACACCCGGCTTATGGACGAGCTGGTGGCTTGCGCCAAGGACAGCCGGTTCCTCGAGCAAGTCGTGGGCTTCGACGGCACGGCCAACCATGATGCCGAGCTCGATCGTATCGCGCTCACCAAGCCGGTCCGCTTCGAGGCCGTCGCCACCGGCCGCGACGACGTGGCCCTGCTGGGCTTCACCTCGGGCACGACCGGCGTGCCGAAGGCCACCGTGCACTTCCACCGCGACCTGCTGATCATCGCCGACGGCTATGCCAAGGACGTGCTGGGCGTGACGCCGGACGACGTCTTCGTGGGCTCACCGCCGCTTGCCTTTACCTTCGGCCTGGGCGGCCTTGCGATCTTTCCCCTGCGTTTCGGCGCGGCGGCGACGCTTCTCGAGAATGCTTCGCCCTCAAACATGGTCGAGATCATCGAGACCTATCGGGCCACCATCAGCTTCACGGCACCCACGGCCTATCGCGCCATGCTCACGGCAATGGATGAAGGTGCCGATCTCTCCTCGTTGCGCCTTGCTGTCTCGGCCGGCGAGACCTTGCCGGCCCCGGTGTTCAACGACTGGATACGCAGGACCGGCAAACCGATCCTGGATGGCATCGGCGCCACCGAGATGCTGCACATCTTCATCTCAAACCGTCTCGATGACCTGGCGCCGGGTTCGACCGGCAAGCCGGTGCGCGGCTACGAAGCCAGAATCGTCGACGAGGACATGAACGAGCTGCCGCGCGGCACGGTCGGCCGGCTCGCCGTGCGCGGCCCGACCGGCTGCCGCTATCTTGCCGACTCGCGCCAGCGCACCTATGTGCGCGACGGCTGGAACCTCACCGGCGATTCCTTCGTGCAGGACGAGGCGGGCTACTTCCATTTCGCGGCACGTTCGGACGACATGATCATCTCTTCCGGCTACAACATCGCGGGTCCGGAAGTGGAGGCGGCGCTGCTGATGCACCTAGACGTGCGCGAATGCGCCGTGATCGGCATACCCGACGCCGACCGCGGCCAGATCGTCCAGGCGCATATCGTGCTGGCCGATGGCGTCGCTGCGGATGCGGAGACCGCGAAGCGACTGCAGGATCACGTCAAGGCGACGATCGCGCCCTACAAGTATCCGCGCTCGGTGAAGTTCACGACCGCCCTGCCGAAGACCCAGACGGGCAAGATCCAACGCTTCCAACTGAGGAACCAGGGCCAATCATGACAATGCACACGATCCTGCAACCTGCCGGCTGGGCGCAACCCAAAGGCTACGTCAACGGCATTGCGGCGGAGGGCAGGCTCGTCTTCGTCGGCGGGCAGATCGGCTGGGACCGCCAGAGCCGCTTCGAAACCGACGATCTCGTCGGTCAGGTTCGGCAGACGTTGCAGAACGTCGTCGACGTGCTGGCCGAAGCCGGCGCCAAGCCGGCGCATGTCGTGTCGATGACGTGGTACCTGACGGACAAGAAGGACTATCTCGGCAATCTAGAGAGCATCGGAAGGGTCTATCGCGAGGTCATGGGGCGCCACTTTCCCGCGATGGCCGTGGTGCAGGTCACCGCCCTGGTGGAGGATCGCGCCAAGGTCGAGATTCAGGCGATGGCCGTCATACCGACCTGAGGTTGTCAGTTCGCTTGCAATGAGGCGAAGAGGTCGGAGTCAGAGCATCCTCGCGGTGTCGGCGCTAGCCAGGGTCATCCTTGAAATATAAAGTATGTTGCGGTTTGCGATCCTGCTTGCCCGACAGCGCGCGACGGATGGGGAAGTTCATGAAGGGCACTTACGTAACCATCGCCGCCAAGGATGGCGGCAGCTTCAAGGCCTATCTGGCGAAGCCGGAAAAAGGCAGCGGCCCGGGCATCGTGCTGCTGCAGGAGATCTTCGGCATCAATCAATATGTGCGGGACGTCGCGGACTATTATGCCGAGGAGGGCTACGTCGTCATCGCACCGGACCTGTTTTGGCGACTGGAACCTGGTGTCGAACTCGACGAAACTCAGTTCGAGAAGGCCTTCGGCCTCTATCAGAAGTTCGATGTCGCCAAAGCCGTCGACGACATCGCCGCGAGCGTGACGGCGCTCAGGGCGCGTCCCGAATGTGTCGGCAAGATCGGCGCGCTCGGCTTTTGTCTGGGCGGAGCGCTTGCCTATCTTGCAGCCGCCCATGTCGGCGTCGACTGCGCGGTCGGCTACTACGGTGTCGGGATCGAAAAATCCCTGGACCTCGTGCCGAAGATAAAATGCCCGCTGGTGCTGCATTTCGCCGCCGACGACAAGTTCGTGCCCGAGACGGCGCGCGAGCAGGTCCGGGCCGCCTTCGCCGGCAACCGGGACGTCGAGATCCATGTCTATCCGGGTGTCGATCACGCCTTCGCACGGCCCGGCGGACACGCCTACAACAAGCCGGCGGCGCTGATGGCGCATTCGCGCTCGATCGCCCTGTTCCGCCGCGTCATGGGGCCTCACCTCGATCTGAGCACCCTGTGGGACGCCCACACCTACCACGAGTTCGCCACCCGCGACGTCGACGCCACCATGGCGACGATGGTGCAGGAACCTTACGTCAACCACATGCCGACCATGACCGGCGGCGTCGGCCATCGCGATCTGTCGCGGTTCTATCGGCATCACTTCATTCCGACGACACCGGCCGACACCAAGCTCATCCCGATCTCGCGCACCATCGGGGCCGACAGGGTGGTCGACGAAATGCTCTTTTGCTTCACCCACGACATCGAAATCGACTGGATGCTCCCGGGTCTCAAACCGAGTGGCAAATATGTCGAGATCCCCCTGGTCGCCATCATCTGCTTCCGCGGCGGCAAGCTCTATAACGAGCACATCTACTGGGACCAGGCTTCGGTCCTGGTGCAGATCGGCGCGCTCGATCCGAAAGGGCTGCCGGTCGCCGGCATCGCAACCGCCAAGAAGCTGGTCGATGAATCGCTGCCCTCGAACGAGCTCATGAAGCGGTGGGCGGAGAGCGCCTCCAGGTAGCATTGCAGGGGGAAGAGAAGCGATGGACATCAAAGGCACCGTAGCGCTGGTCACCGGCGCTAATCGCGGAATCGGCCGCGCCTTCGTCGAAGCTCTGGTCGAGCGCGGCGCGGCCAAGGTTTACGCCGGCGCGCGCGATCCAAAGCGGTTGGCGGATCTTGGCGACCGGCACAAAGGCAAGGTCGTCCTCCTCAAGCTCGATATCACCCAGCCGGGCGACATCGCCGCTGCAGCGGCCGCGTGCCGGGACGTGAAGCTTCTGGTCAACAATGCCGGCATCAACCGGCAGGCGGGCTTCATCGCCGCTTCCGATCTCGATGCCGCGCGCGCCGAGATGGAGACGAACTATTTTGGCCCCTTGTCCATGTGCCGCGCCTTCGCACCGATCCTTGCCGCCAACGGCGGTGGCGCCATCATCAACATGCTGTCCATCCTGGCGCGGGTCGCGCTGCCGATGTACGGCTCGCTCTGCGCGTCAAAGGCCGCCGCGCTGTCCTTGACGCAAGGCGTGCGCGGCGAACTGGCGAAGCAGGGAACGCTGGTCGTCGCGGTCATGCCGGGCGCCGTCGATACCGAGATGGAGCGCAACTTCCCGCCGCCGAAGCTGCCGCCCACCGAGGCGGCGCGGGCCGCACTCGACGGCGTCGAGCGGGGCCTCGAGGAAGTCTATCCGGGCGACATGGCGACGGGAATGAGCCAGGGCCTGGCAAGCGATCCGAAGGCGGTGGAAAAAGATCTGGCGAAATACCTGCCGGCTTAGTCGAGTTTATCGATTGCGGGCCGCTGCTTGGCGACGCAAGCGCGCTAGGCGCCTTTGAAATCCTCGGTCTGCGAGCACCGGCAAGAGCAGCGCAAGGCAGCGCCGCAACGACCATCTCCTCCCAGACATCCGCAAAGTCCGGTCCCGCGACATTGGCATGGTGAGTGGCAACTGTTCGCGTGCATAGATCATCACCCGCGCGCTGGCGCGCTTCGGATGGCATGATTGCTCCCTCAACAAGGGTGACGTCGGATGGCTGATGGAATATTTGCAGGTCTGCGGGTCATCGATTGCGCGAGCTGGATCGCCGGTCCGGCGGCGGCAACGATCCTCTCGGACTTCGGCGCCGAGGTGATCAAGATCGAGCCGCCGGGGGCCGGTGACCCGTGGCGGGCGTCGCCCGCGGTCCCCGGCAAGACCACGGACTACTGGTGGCAGTTGACGGCCCGCAACAAGCGGAGCCTGGCCATCGATCTCAAGCACCCCGAGGGACTTGGCGTTCTTCACCGCCTGCTCGGCTCGACCGACGTTTTCATCACCAACTTCCCCTTGCCGGTGCGCGAGCGCCTGAAGATCGCCGCCGCGGACCTGCTCGCGATCAACCCGCGCCTCGTCTATGGCTCGATCACCGCCTATGGCGAAGCGGGCGAGGAGGCGGCCCGGACAGGCTTCGACGCGACCGCGTACTGGGCCCGCACCGGCCTGATGGA
>Ga0209693_10000252_pt1 | contig 21009 bp, 20 predicted proteins | sample HubBroMetageWRM3_FD_188345 | JGI IMG/M metagenome (GOLD analysis project Ga0209693, IMG submission 188345) | Warmed soil microbial communities from the Hubbard Brook experimental Forest, New Hampshire - Hubbard Brook CCASE Soil Metagenome WRM 3... | ecosystem: Environmental > Terrestrial > Soil... | reverse complement strand
GGTCTCTCGAAATGCGGTGGCGCCGAGCGTCTCCAGGTCCTGGCCGGTAAGGACACCATCGCTGGTTGGAAAGCCGAGCTCGCCGGCGATGGCGCCGACCGTCTCCGGGTGATCGCCGGACACGATCACAGTACGGATCCCAGCCGCGCGACAGGAGGCGATTGCCTCGGGTACATCCCGACGGAGCGGGTCCTGCATCCCCACCAGACCCAGAAAAGTCAACTTGGCCTCCGCCTCGGCTTGGCTGAGGCTGGCAGCGCCGCTTTCCTTCTCCGCCAGCGCCACAACGCGCAATCCCCCACTGCCCGTGAGTGTCCTTAAGACCGCTGCTCGCCGCTTGTTAGTCAGCGGCTTGGCTGCATCGCCGACCAGCACCGTGGTGCACACCTCGAGAACCGACTCCGGGGCGCCCTTGACAGTCACCCACAGACGGCGACCACGCCTGACCGTTACCGACATTCGCTGGCGCGCCGAATCGAAGCTGTACTCGTCGACCAGCGAGTGCGCCGCGCGAAGGGCATCCACGTCGACACCACGGGCTTGCGCCGCCTCGACCAACGCCCGATCGAGCGGGTCACCGGCCGCGCCAAGCCCATCGACGGCGACGTCGTTGCAGACGACCCCGACGGTGAGAAGTCGGGTTGTCTGAGTGGCGGGCCAGAACTTCGTCGCCCGCATCCTGTTCTCCGTTAGAGTCCCGGTCTTATCGGTGGCGATCACCGACACGGCGCCCAACATCTCCACGGCCCGATGGCGGCGGATGACGGCTCCCTGTCTGGACAGCCAATAGCCGCCGAACGCGAGGATCAGGGTGATGATCACCGGCAGCTCCTCTGGCACGCTAGCAAAGAGCAGCGCGAAACCAGTCACGACCATCTCCACGAGCGGCTGACCGGTCAGCCACCCGATCAACGGGATCCCGACGCTGAACCCGGCAGCGACCCAGATCATCCATCGCGCCAGCTGGCTAAGCGCCTCCTGAAGCGGAGTAGGACCCTCTTCTGCCTGCTCAGCTAGCTCGGCGATGCGGCCCAGCTCCATGCGTGCACCGGTTGCGGTCACCACCGCCGTGCCACGACCACGAAGCACTGTCGTGCCGGCGAACACCATGTTGAGCCGCTCTGCCAGCGGAACCGCGGCAGGCAGGACCACGTCTGCGCTCTTATCGACGCCGATCGACTCCCCGGTCAGCGCGGATTCATCGAGCAAGAGGCTGTGGCCCTCCATCAGCCGCGCATCCGCGGCGACGCGCCGGCCGGCCTCCAGCAGCATCACATCGCCAGGGACCACCTCGGAAGCGGCCACCTGCACCGGCCGTCCGTCGCGTCGCACGAGCGCCTGCGGCTCGGCAACCGCATGCAGGGCAGCGATCGCGTCATCGGCCCGGCGCTCGTTCAAGACCTCGATCCCTGCAATCGCAAGCACGATGGCCCACACAAACCCCGCCTCGACCAGCCGACCGAAGAGCACATAGAGCACCCCCACGCCGAGCAGCAAAAGAAGCATCGGCTCGCACACTTCCTCTACAAAGTCTCGCCAAAAGGGCTCCCGTCGCACCTCCCGGAGGCGGTTGGGCCCGTGCTGGGTCAAGCGCTGACTCGCTTCAGAGGTATTTAGACCGAAGTCAACCCGCACGCCAGCTCGATCCTCGACGGCCGATACCGGCAGGCTGTGCCACGACGTCACCGCGCTTGCCATCGCGTGTTGTTGCGTGCTTGTCACTCTAGAATAATAACAGCTGTTAGACTCTCAGTCAGTCCGTTGTCTTCTTTTGCAACAACGAGGACATCCGGATGCATGCATCTGAGGTTGGCTGGTCGCCACGTCGAAGCAGAGGAGCAGGCATGAGCTCGCAGCGGCAGATACAGGATCTCGTGGACGCGGTGGCCGAGCGTCCTTTCCAGATTGGAGGCGGCTATCCGAAGGTCCACCAGAATCGGCTAGGACCTCGCGCGGCGAGGGCGTTGCAGCGCAGGGTTGCGAAGGGATATCGGCTGCCCGACAAACCACGGCCTTCGACGGTGGGCGTGCGGCCGGGCTCAGCCCGGGAATTGCGAAGGGTTCGGGTATCCGATCACGTGCCCTGGAAGAAAGAAGTTTCTTTCATGCGCCTGCGACCGTTCGGGGGGCTGGTGCCACTTGCGGACGCGACGACGTTGGCGGTGGTGATGATGGCCGCGGCGGCGCTGATCCGTGTGATCGGTGCGAAGTGGGCGGTGTCGACCGCCGCAAACATGTACATGCTGCTGTGTTTCTGCGGATACGTGGTGTTGTACCTCGGCGGCATCACCGCGGCCCGGCAGGCGATCAAACGTGCCGCGGGGTACCGATGGAGCAGGGACGCTGTCGAATATGTGCCCTGGGTTGAAGGTTCGGCCGGGTATTCAGCTGGGCCGGATCTTGCGATTATGGCTGTAGCAGAAGCCATCTGCGCTGACATGGAGTCCGACGCAGACACCATGAACGATTGGCGGCCTGCCCTGGATGTTGGCCACGAGCTCCACGAGATCGCCTGGACTGTTGCCGGTTTGTTGCAGCTACGACAACCCGACGCCGAGGAAACCCCGCAGGAGCAGGCCGAACGCACTCAACTGCTCGACGAGTGCCGTACCGCCGTGTTCTCGCGCGTGGTCGCCCTCTACGACTATCGGCTCGCGGTCGAGGCGACGCGGCTGGACGCCGAGGAGCTGCAGGCCCGCCGGCGCGCGACGACCTCGACCACCGCGGACGTGGCGACGGCGGCTGCTGGCGCGTTCCTGAACCGGCAAGCAGCCGCGCGTATCGCTTACCTGACCGAGGACCTGGATATCACGCGCGTGGTTTCCACTCACCTGGTTTCGACGGAATTGAGCACCACCCTGGCGAAGTGGGGCCAGGAGCACTCGACGCGGCAACTGTCAGGAATCAGCTAATGACCCACCGCTCGAGGCGATGATGAAAGCTGCGGCGCTCGCCGATCACCGAGCCCAAGACGGACCGCGCGCGGCGGACCATACCGATCGCCCCTCGATCCCAGAGAACCAGCGCGGGCCGTCGAGTTCGGCGCCGACCAGAACGGGGGCGATTTCGTCGGTCACGGGCGCTCAGCCTGCAATCTAACAGCTGGCGGGCAACGGCCGATGCGACCCTCATCAACGAGCTCCCGCTACGAGACGACGCTTAGGTCACACCGGTAAGAGCCGGTGTGCCGATGATGCCCCGCATCGCGGATTCACTATTTGGTGTGATCCGGCTCTGGTACGTCCGCCGACGCTGAGACTGCCGGCGCAGTAGCCTGGCCCCCGGTGCGCGGCGCCGCGTCCTTCCGGCCCGGCCACGCGAATACCACGAGCATCGATACCGCGTAGAGCAGCCAGCCGATCACTTCGATGAGCCGAGGATCGGTGGGTATGAGGAACAGGCCGCTGATCAGCGCACCCTGCACCGAGCTTTCGGGAATCCAGGACGACAAGTCAAGAACCTGTTGCTGGCCGATGTTCAACCACCCCGCCTCGTGGGCCGTGCGCAGCACGTCCAGCACCAATCCTGCCGCAATCAGCACCAGAAAGCCGCCGGTGACGCGGAAGAAGCGGTCCAGGTTGAGTTTCAAACCGCCGTAGTACAGACCGACGCCCATCGTGATCGCCACCGCGATGCCCGCTACGCCGCCGAGAACGGCCGACCAGCGGCTGCCGTGCGACGTGTCCGCGGCCGCCAGCAGAAACACCGACAATTCAAAGCCTTCTTTGAGAACAGCGAGAAAGGCCATGACGACCAGCGCCACCGAACCACCCCGGCTGACCGCCTCTTCGGCCTCGTGCTCCAATTCGCCTTGGAGTCGGCCGGCGTTGCGGTTCATCCAGACGATCATGGATGTCACAAACACCACGGCAACGACACCGATGACCGTTCCCATCATCTGCTGCTGCGCCTGCGGCAGGCTTGTCGACAGCAAATTCAGGCCAACGCCGACACCGATGCAGATGAGCACAGCCAAGGCGACGCCAGCAAACATCGCACGAGTCGATTGGCCGTTACGCTTGAGGAACGCCGCGGCGATGCTCACGATGAGCGTCGCCTCCAGGCCTTCACGCAGGCCGATCAGGAAAACCCCTATGAAAGCGCCATATACGCCTTGCATGGCCCCCAGTTCCTCCCCCCGACCGGGGCTATCAACTTATCTTTCAACCAACCTATCCCTCAAACCAACCTATCCCTCAAACAACCCGGGTGCTGAGCGCTGACTAGTTTCCGAAGACCGCGTACCTCAAAGCGATGTATTGGCCGGCGTTTTCGGGCGTATGAGCATGTATCGGCAATCTCGTCTAGCTGCGAAAACAGTCCCAGGTCGTCCGGCGTGATCTCGGTCGTTTCGGTGGTCTTGATGTGACAACGTCGTGACACTCGCTCGCGAAAGGGTGGCGCTGGGAGGTCCATCCACCCGGCTTCACCCCCAAAGAGCCTGTAGAGCCATCGCCCCTGCTGCCCCGGTGGCTTGCCTTGAGTCCTGGCCGCTCGTGCGCTACGCTACAGTAGCGTAGCAGCCCAATGAGCGGGTCTGTGCCGTGAACAGCAAACAGAAAGTAGGTAATGACATGGAAACAGTAACGACATCGTTGGAGGCCGGGCGATCGACTCAGTCGCAACGTATCGGCCTGGTCTGCACCGTGATCATGGTTGCCATGGCTGGCGTCGGCGGGGTGCTTGACCTGGCACAGTTCGACTTCCCGCTGTCACGCGGCCTCGGGATGCCTTGGTTCGTTGGGATCATTCTTGGCGTCGCCAAGGTGCTAGCTGTTGCCACGTTCCTGACCCGCCGCGTTCCCACGCTTCGTGAGTGGGCCTACGCCGGTCTCACTTTTGAATTGCTGGGTGCGGCGGCTTGCCACATCCTCAGCCACGGTCCAGTCTTCTATGCAGTCCCGGCTCTCTTCGACTGGTCATTTGTCCTCGCGTCCTATGTCCTGTGGCATCGGGCTCCACGGGATCCCGCCCGCCACCCATGACCACTCCTGGGACATCCGATTGCCCTTGCTGCGTAGCCCAGATTGTGTGCTGCGTCCGGGTCAGCGTCCCGAGACGGTGACCGCGATATGTTGAGGGCGGCGGCGATACACCGACGAGGGCACATTAGCGGCGACTCTTACCGGGCTAAGACCGCGACAAAATCGGCGTAGGCGCCCAGTTCATATAGATGGGCCATCACCCGATCGCCCGGCTGGAAACTGGTGACCCCGATCACCCACCGCGGTGATCACCCCCGCAAACTCGACCCCCAAGGTCACGGGCAACCGGACAGGTAGACCACCTACCCGCCCATCCCGGAACTTCCAGTCCAGCTGATTGATCCGACCGCCTTGACTCCGACCACCACCTGACCTGGTGATGCCGAGGGCACCGGCACGTGCTCACGGCGTAGAACCTCGGGTCCACCGAACTCATGGATGCGCCACGCGCGGTTACGCCGCGGTTGCGCCAACTGCTCATCCTGATCGAGCGTGTCTTGCACGGCCGTCCTTCCGTATGGTTTACCGTTTCAGCACGAAACAGTAGCGTCCTACAGTACGGCACCGTACTGTAGTGTTATGCGCTGTCAACAACCGGAAGACTCAGGAGACATGGCGGAAGCAGCGCCCCAGACGGCGACCGACAAGCGCGTACAGCGTTCCAAGCAGGCCGTCCTGGCCGAGACCTACCGGCAGCTGACCGAGGGGGGTATCGGCGGAGTCAGCGTCGACGAGATCTCGCGCCGCTCAGGGGTGGCCAAAACCACCATCTACCGGCACTGGCCCTCGCGTAGCGCGCTCCTGCTCGACGCCTGTTCCCAGATCGGTGCCCCACAGCCAGTACCCGACACCGGCAGCCTCTCGGGCGACCTGCGCGTGTTGACCGAGACCCTTGCTAATGGGCTGCGCACGGCAACCTGGCCGTCCATTCTTCCCTCGATCATCGACACCGCCGAGCGCGACCCCCAAGTCGCCGATATGCACGCCGCACTGCACCGCAACATGATGGCTCCCTTCACCACCGCGGTCGAACGCGCGCAGACACGCGGGGAACTCAGTCCCAGCCGGCCCAGCAACGAAATCGTCGCCGCGCTGGTGGGACCGCTGTTCTACCGTCGCTGGTTCTCTAAGGAGCCTCTCGATTCGCAATTCGTCGAGCACATATTGCACGACCTGTTCTCCACCACCCGGCTGAACCACTAAGACGCAAGCTGTTGTGACAACAGATCCGCACCATTCGCGGTAGGGCTTGTGTTCCTCCTCGATCAACTCGAAGTCGCCGAGATCGCAGCGGGATGCGCCGCCGGCGTGCTTGTTAATTTCATCTACCAACGACCGACCAGCACCGTCGGTGGTGTCGCTGGCTTCATCATCGTCGTGAACTACGGCAAGCACGGGCGTACCTTCCCAACCAGCGCGCCAACGCCGGTCTTGATCAGACCTACTGGATTTTCAGAACATCCTCGGGAAGGTGCGCCCACTATCACGCGCCCTCGCCGAGGCTCATCCACAAGTTCTGATCATTGCTCCCTTCATTCGCACCTAGTTGTGACGCCTTTGTGACAAAGCGGGGCGCTGGAGGGACGTGGCGCAGGGTTATGAGCACTGTTTGCTGACAAATCTCGAACCGCCACCACGAAAGGACCTACACACCAACACAAAACCGCCACAGTGACTTCGGCACCACCAGCGTTCGAAACACTCATTTGCACCGAGTGCATGCACTCTTGGGAAAGAGCCCGCACCCGTGGCCGCCCGCCAAGGCGCTGCCCAACCTGCGCTAAGCAGAGAGAGGTACGCGCATGATTCGGAACGTAGCCGCTATCGAGGCACACAGCACAACGGCGACGGTAAAAGGCACGTCGGCCCTGGTGCCGAAATGGCCTGCAGCGCGATGGCTGACAGCCCAGTCGGGCCTAGATCCGCGCGACCTATCCACCCAGAGATGCCCAGGACGGCTACGTTGGCGGCTCCCAGCGCCCGAATCAGGTTTTCGACATAGCTTTTAGCGCTTTTTGACCAGTCCGCCCGGCGGGCTTTCGTCAACGTCGTTGAGGATCAGCTCGCGCACGGCGGTACGCGGTCCGTACGGCCGCAGCATGGTGCTGGCCGGCCGTGGACGCACGTGCTGCGGCCACCAGAACCAGCGCCCGAGCAAGGTGGCCAGCGACGGTGTCATGAACGACCGCACGATCAAGGTGTCGAACAACAGACCCAGCGCGATCGTCGTACCCACCTGGGCCATCACCCGCAGCGGGCTGAACATGAACGTGGCCATGGTGGCGGCGAACACCAGACCGGCGGCGGTCACCACCGAGCCCGAACCGGCCATCGCGCGGATCGTCCCCGTCTTGAGCCCGGCGTGGATTTCCTCCTTGAACCGCGATATCAGCAGCAGGTTGTAGTCCGAGCCGACCGCCAGCAGCAGGATGATCGCCATCGCCAGCACCATCCAGTGCAACTTGATGCCCAGGATGTATTGCCATAGGAGCACGGAAAGTCCGAACGAGGCGCCCAGCGACAGCAACACCGTACCGACGATCACGAAGGCCGCCACGACGCTTCGGGTGATCACCAGCATGATGATGAAAATCAGTGTGGCCGCAGAAATTCCGGCGATCATCAGGTCGAAGTCGGACCCGTCGTGCATGTCTTTGTACGTCGCGGCGGTACCGCCGAGGTAGACGTTGGCGCCCTCCCAGGGCGTGCCCTTGATCGCCTCGTGTACGGCCTGCTTGATCGGTTCGATGTGGCTGATGCCTTCAGGAGTTGCCGGGTCGCCTTCATGCGAGATGATCAGCCGGACGGCGTGCCCGTCCGGCGATATGAACTGTTTGAGACCCCGCGCGAAATCCGGGCTCTTGAAAGCCTCCGGCGGAAGGTAGAACGTGTCGTCGTTCTTCGCTTTATCGAAGGCATCCCCCTGGGCGGTGGCGTTGTCGGCCTGCGCTCTCGCCTGGTCGTTGAGACCCATGGTGGTTGCGTAGTTCGACATGATGGTGTCGAGGTTGTGCTGCTGGCTCTCAATCTGGGGGGGTATCAGCGCCACGAGCTTGGGCTGAATCTGGTCCAGCTTGTCCAGATTCTTGCTGAGGTTCGTGATGTTCTCCGCCACCTGGTCGATGCCATCGAGCGCGTTGAAGATGGACCGTAGCGTCGAGCAAATCGGAATGTCGTAGCAGTGTTTTTCCCAGTAGAAGTAGGCACGAATCGGCCGGAAGAAGTCGTCGAAGTTGGCGATGTCGTCGCGCAACTGCGCGGTGATCTTCACGGTTTCTTGGGTGAGCTTGGTGGTTTCGTGTGTCGTGTTGCTGAGATCCTGGGTGGTCTGCATCTGCTCATGCAGCAATGCCATCGTTTTCTTGAGCTCGGCCGCCTGGTTCAGCAGGTTTTTCGCCTGCTCGTCCTGGTAGTGCTGGGTCTGGAGCCGCCCTGCGGCTTGTGCACCCATTTGAAAACCGAGGGTGCTGTGGTCGAGCGGCGTGCCCAGCGGCCGAGTGATGGTCTGCACCCGGCCGATACCGGGGATGTGGAAGACCGCCTTGGCGACCTTGTCCAGGACGATGAAGTCGGCCGGGTTACGCAGGTCGTGATCGGTCTCGATCATCAACAGCTCAGGATTGAGCCGCGCCTGATTGAAGTGCCGGTCGGCAGCCGCATAACCGACATTCGCCGGGGTGTCCTGCGGCAGGAAGTGGCGGGTGTCGTAGTCCGTCTTGTAGCCGGGCAGAGCGAGCAGACCAACTAGTGCGACGGCGATGGTCACCGCGAGAATCGGCGCGGGCCAGCGGACGATGGCGGTGCCGATGCGTCGCCAGCCCCGGGTCTGCAGCTTTCGCTTCGGGTCCATCAGCTTGAAGAACGACGCCACGGTCAGGATCGCCGGTCCCAGAGTCAAGGCCGCGAGGACCGCGACCAGCATGCCGACGGCGCAGGGCACACCGAGTGACTCGAAATACGGCAACCGGCAGAAGCTGAGGCAGAACATCGCGCCGGCGATGGTCAGCCCCGACCCCAGCACGACATGGGCCGTGCTGTGGAACATGGTGTAGAAGGCCTGCTCTCGATCTTCGCCGAGGCCGCGGGCCTCGTGGTAGCGGCCGACCACGAAAATCGCGTAGTCCGTGCCGGCAGCGATCGCCAACAACACCAGCATGTTGTTGGCGAACGTGGAGAGCCCCATGATGCCGTAATTCCCCAGCGTCGCGACGACACCGCGAGCCGCGAGCAACTCGACGAAGACCATGAACAACATGATCAAAACGGTGCCCACCGACCGGTAGACGACCAGCAGCATCACCACAATCACCAGGAGGGTGACCAGAGTGACTTTCGCGACGCCTTTCTCACCCGCATGGGACTGGTCGGCAAACAACGGAGCCGCCCCGGTGACGTAGGCCTTGATCCCTGGCGGCGCCGGCACCGAGTCCACGATCTTGCGGACGGCCTCGCTGGACTCGGTGGACAGGCCGCCGCCCATGTTGCCGGCGAGGTAGACCTGGACGTATGCGGCTTTTTGGTCGTGGCTCTGGGAGCCCGCGGCGGTCAGGGGATCACTCCAGAAGTCCTGGATGTGCTGAACGTGTTTCTTGTCTTGCTCGAGTCGCTTGACGATCTCGTCGTAATAGCGGTGGGCCTCCGCCCCCAGCGGTTTGTCGCCCTCCAGCAGGATCATTGCCGAGCTGTCGGAACTGAACTCTTTGAACGTCGATCCGACGCGCATCATCGACTGGAACGATGCCGAGTCTGTCGGGCTCTGCGACACCGAGTGGTTCTTGGAGACGACCTCCAGTTGCGGCGCCACAGTGTTGGTGACGAAGACGATGCCCAGCCAGATCAGGACGATCGGCAGCGCAAGGCGATGGATCATCCGCGGCAGGAAAGGCGGGATCAGCGGCTGATCAACGCGCGGCGCAGGCGCCGCGGTGGTCTCGCTCACGCGGACTTGTCCAGGCAATAGACGAAGGCATTCACTGTTTCGTTGGGGGGCGAGTGATTCGGACCCTTGATGACGTCACCGCGCCCATCGTGGTTGTTGACGACGAACCGGCAGGCGATCCAACTGCCGTCTCCTTGCGCTATGAGGTTGGCCGGGATCCCGGGCTTCGTTGACTTCAATACTGTATTCCAGGGCAAGGGCACATCAAGGGCCTGCTGAGGATGGGAGTTTTCGTCGAGGTAATTGATGGTCGCCGTGCTGCCCGGTGAACCCCAGACCTCGAGTGTGATCGTCTTGGCGTTGAACTGGTCGATGACGTCCCCGGTTGAGCCACCACCGAACGAACCCTCGTGAACGCCGAAAACGCCGTGCAGTCGGTGGACGACGAATCCGGATAGCGCGACCACAGCCACGATCGTGAGCATTAGCCAGAAACGGCCCAGCAGCCCCTTCTTCTTCTTGGCGCGCTGTGGGCCGAGTTTGTCCTCGGCGCTTGGGGGAACCTTAGGATCTAGCGACTCTGTCCGTAGCTCGGTAGTCGTCATGGGCGCTTTCCTAACCAGGGGCGAAGGCTACTCAACCAATTAGCTCAGAGATAACCTTAGCCACTCTAACCTACACCGAGATGATCCCGGGCTTCACATCCCGAGCTGAGCCATCCGCGAACTCAGACACTCCCCTGGACCGTCGCTGCTTCGCCAAGGACACCTTGTGAAACACAAGTGCGGCGGGAACGACAGTATCAACTGCTCGTTCATAATTCGTGCTCGTAGCCATAGTTCTTGGTTCGGCTACGTTCACGCGCAGCCGCCTGCCGTCTGGCGGTGGCGAAGCGTTGATACGCAGCTTGACGCGCTCGAGTTTGGGCACCTTCGCGGCGCCATGCGCGGCGGAGGCCGCGATGCGGGACGGCTACGACGAGACCGGACAGCCCGACACGTACGCCGCGCTGACCGCCGTCATGCGGGCGGCCCGCACCCGGTCGGACTATGGGGATGCGACGGACATCCTCCGTCGCCGGTCCGAGGAACGCTGCGCCGCCGAGATGCCGCGCGCTCGCGCCACCTGCATCCGCCGGACGGGACACCCGGGGCCGCACCGTGCCACCGCGTGAGGTCCCCTGGCCGGGCCTGATCGCCGTCGCCCGTCCCAGCACCCTCCGCAGCTGCGCCGCAATCGCCGCGGCGGGATCCGTCGCCGGCGCGGTCAATCGTTCACGCGACGCTCCAGGAACGTCACCGTGGCGTCGATCCCCGCCCCGCGCAACCGGTCCTGCAACTCCTCGGCGATGAGGTCCCGCAGCGCCGGGTGGTGCGGCAGGTACAGCTCCATCCGCTTCGCTGCGACGGATGCGGAGGCGGAGTCGCACTGGATCCAGCGGCCGGCCGAGCAGCGGAACGACGCCAGTCGGACAACGTCGATCAGCTCGTCGGTGGAACCGGTCACGGCGTACACGTCAGAGTGGTCGGCGTCGGTGTCGTCCGGGTAGCCGTCGTACCGGATCGGGATCGGGACGCCCAGTCCCCCCTTGCGGCGTTGTAGGCGTTGATCGCATCCTGCAACTTGGCGAACCGCCGCCGCTGCTGCCGGCGTCCACCGTCGAGTTTTCCCACCTCGACCCGCACTTCGTAGCGGATCGAGCCGCTCGGGTAGGTGACCACTGTCACGTAATCGGGGATACGCGCCGTGAGTTGGGACTCTAGACCGATCGCCGCCGTTGAGTGTCAACATGTGTCAACCCCGCCGCCGGCGCGTCGCTATCGAGGTAAATAAAAACCCGCTCCGATGCTGGTCAGAGCGGGTTTTACGTTGTCGGGCTGACAGGATTTGAACCTGCGACCACTTGACCCCCAGTAAATAGCGGTAACCCATTTTCCCAGGTCGCGGACAGTAGGCGTGTCGGTTCGCGCGCGTGCATAGCGTGCACAGACGCGCAGGTCGTTCACCATCGCGCATTACGTGTGGTCTCAGACTGGTCCCAAAATCGGACGGCCCCGCCAGGTTGTGGCGTTTGAAATCGGCGCCAAACCGCCGCCGACACGGGCTACGTGACCCACACCTTCGCCGTTCTGGCCCAATCGAAACTGGACATGTTATACGCATGTATGACATGCTCTTAACATGTCAACCATGGTTCAGATACGCAACGTACCTGACGAACTTGTCCACGAACTGAAGGCCCGGGCGGCGGCCCAACGGATGAGCCTCAGTGATTTTCTGCTTGTCCGGCTGGGCGAGATCGCTGAAGAACCGTCCCTCGACGACGTCCTCAATCATCTTGCGGCGTTGCCGCGCCGCAACCTCGGCGCGAACGCGGCAGAACTGGTTGGCGAAGCTCGATCCGAATGATCGTGTTGGACGCCTCGGCGGCCGTCGAGCTCGTTCTCGCGACGCGCCCGGGGGCCGCGGTCGCCCGGCGCTTGCGCGGCGAGACGGTGCATGCCCCTGCCCATTTCGATGTGGAGGTGATCGGCGCGATACGCCGAGCGGTCATCCGCCGGCTGATCAGCGATCATGAAGGGCTCGTCACCGTTGTCGACTTCCAAAGCCTGCCCGTTCGGCGTTGGCCTCCAAAGGCATTCGTCGAGCGCGCTTACCAACTGCGTAACACTCATACCGTGGCCGATGGCGTGTACATCGCCCTCGCCGAGGGCCTTACGGCGCCGCTTATCACTTGCGACAGGCGACTCGCTGATTCCCACGGCCATGATGCACACATCGAGCTCGTTGCCTGACAATATGGGGCCCGGTGGTTACCGAACTAGACTGAGCCCACTTGACCAGCGGTCAAACTCGGTCCAGCGGCCCTTAGAGGCCGAGCTCGTCCCAAGCACGCCTAACCCGCGGTCCCATCGGCGGCCATCCAGTCGCATGATTAGACCCACGCAAACTGACAACCGCAGCTCAGAGCCTATTTCTGCTTGTCGGGCTGACAGGATTTGAACCTGCGACCACTTGACCCCCAGTTACCGGCGCTGCATGTTTGGATACCCGCTGATACTCGCTGACCTGCTGGTTTATTCGTCGGTGCTGATGGTCGCGCCGAGCTGATTGGGGTAAGAATTGGGGTAAGGCCCGCCGTTGTGCCACATCAGCGAGCGTGGCACAACTGGCACAGCGGCTGCGACGGATCGTTGGACAGGATCGGCGCTGCGCGGAGATCCTGCGGGCCGCCTGCGGGCCGTGACGGGTCACCCCCCCAACCCTTTCGGCGTCTGTGCTAATCGACTCCGGGTGTCCCTTCCCCCGAGTCAGCGGACGTTCAGTTGTAGCCGTTCGAGTCGGCGGACAAGGATGCTAGGCAGCCATCGGCCGACGTGGGCCGCGTGAATCCACTCGGTCTGCTCAAGCAGCATCCGCAAGACGATCTGGGCCTCCAAGCGTGCCAGTGCGGCCCCGACGCAGAAGTGTGCGCCCTTGCCGAAGGTGACGTGCCCTTTAGCGCCGCTGCGGTCGAGTCGGAACTCATTGGGTGTGTCGAACTGCTGGGGATCGCGGTTGGCGGCCCCCCACATCAACAGCAGGCGCGAATCGGCAGGCACATCAACCCCGGCCAGCGTGGTGTCTCTCACTACGTGGCGGTAGTGACCGCGAAACGGCGACTCGTAGCGCAGCGTCTCCTCGATGAACGCACCCAGCAGCTCGGGATGGGCGCGGACCTGTTCTTGGATGTCGCGATGGGTCACCAGGATCCATGCGGCACTGCCCAGCAAGGAGGCAGTGGATTCACCAGCGGCGCTGAACAACGTGAGCATGATCCCAAGCGCCGGAAGCTGCTCCAACTCGCCAGAAGCGCAGCGGGCGGCGAGGTCGCCGATCAGTCCCGGCCGAGGGCTTTCGCCGGCCTTCTCGAAGTGTTCCAGGACGTACCCGGCTAGCTCCATCGCGGCCATTCCAGCCGCTTCAAGTTGGGCCGGGCTTACGACGCCGTCGAGCAGAGTGGTGGTGGCGTAGCCCAGTCGGATCAGCTTATCGACATCTTTGTCGGGTAGCCCGAGCAAGCGGGCGACCACCATCATCGGAAGCCGATTGGCCACAGCACTCATCCACTCGATCTGACCGTCGACCAACCCGGCGGACCACAGTTGGATCGCCGTTGCTTCGGCGAACTCTTCGATGACACGTATTCGCTTGGCGGACAGGTGGGGCACCAGCATCTTGCGGTGTGCGTCGTGGACTGGGTCATCGGCGGTGGCTAGCGCGTGCTGCGACCCACCCAGGGCTCCCATGTCGAACGGGGTAACGGTCCCATCGTCGCGGTACACCATCGTCGCGGTCAGGTTGGACGAGAAGTCATCGACGCGACTAACTGCGTCGATGACTGCGTCCCAGCCGCACACCGCGTAGAAGACCGAGTCACCGATGCGGTGCACTGATGCTCGGTCGCGCACCCGGTCGTAGAGCGGGTAGGGGTCCTGTAAGGCGTCAGTTCCGAAGAAGTCATGCGCGTCTTCCAAGAGGGTCATGCGTTTAGGCTGAACGCGGCCTACAACTGCGTCAACGGTGCACGACGAACGTGAAAACCGGCTCGACACAGGCAGGGGTGCCGCCTTCTCAGGCCAATCAGCCGACCAGCGCCTTCACTGAGAAACCGGCCACCATCATTCTCACGGTGATAAAACGACTTCATGCGTTCGCGGCGACGGAACAACTGACCATGGCGACCGACGACTGGCTGGTTGGACGGGATCGCCATAGCGAGGCCGCCGAACGGATCTACGCCGCAGCCACCGATCTGATGTCGCGTCAGGGCTATGACGCGTTCAGCATCGACGCCTTGGCTGCCACCGTGCACTGTTCAACGGCGACCATCTACCGCCACACCGGCGGCAAGACAGCAATCCGCGACGCAGTGATGGGCCTGCAAGCGGAGCGCATCCTCGACTCGGTCCGTGAAGCCATCACCGGGCTAACCGGTCCAGAGCGCATCGTCACCGCCACCACGGTCGCCTTGCAACGCCTGCGAGCAGACCCGCTCGCACAGATCATGCGCTCGATGACCACACCCCCCGGCAACGAGTGGCTTACCGACTCACCCATCGTCACCCGCTTCGCCACCGAAATGGTCGGGCTAAGCACGCCCGACCCCCTAGCCGCACAATGGCTGATCCGCGTATTCCTGGCACTGTGGTACTGGCCGCTCAAAGACGCCGATGCTGAAGACCATATGGTGCGCCGATTCCTCGGGCCGCCTTACACAGTCGACACCAACTCGGTCGCCCAGGCCCCCCCGCTTAGCTAGCCGACTCACCGCTAGCCAACACGCGATAGATGGTCGCGTGACTGAGGTCGGGTGAGGCCGAAAACCTCTCTGACCTGCGTCGGGCTGGCAGGATTTGAACCTGCGACCACTTGACCCCCAGTAAATAGCGGTAACGCATTTCCGCAGGTCGCCACCAAATCTCGGCCGCCGTGGGTGCCTGCATGCCGTTCACGGACGAGCAGGTCGTTCACCATCGCGCATAACGTGTGGTCCCAACGTGGTCCCGACGTGCCGTGCACCAGCGCCGGTGACCTTTCGCTTGACTAGACATCCGCGTACTGCCATTGTGAGTACATGACTTCGATGAAAGATGATCGCCTGCAGCTGCGCGTCGACGCAACCTCCAAGCGGCGGCTGGAGGAGGCTGCAGCCGAGGCGCACCTGAGCGTATCGGCGTTCGTGCTGCAGGCCGCCAGCCAGGCCGCCGACGATTTGCTCGCCGAGCGGCAGAGCATTCACCTATCCCCCGATTCGGCGGCCGTGTTCACTGAAGCACTTAACCATCCGGCACGGGTTAACGAGCGGCTGGCGGCCACGTTGAAGCGGCCAGCGAAGTTCACCTGGCTCGACTGAAGTGCAGTTCCACCGGCCGACGTTGCTCGACCCGGATAGACACCGGCGCGACGAATTCACTTCGGGCGATTCGGCCCTGGACGAGTGGCTGCGCCGCTACGCCGGCCAGAACCGACGCGGCAACACCGCAGCGGTCTGGGTGATCGCCGACGCCAACTACAGGGTCGTCTGCTACGCGACTTTGTCGATGACGTCGGTGGATCGGTCAGCAAGTCCCACGCAATTGGCGAAGGGCGCCCCATCGCAGGTTCCCGCGCTCCTGGTAGGCCGGCTCGCCACCGATACACAAGTGACCGGCTGTGGGCTGGGCACCCACATGGTCAAACACATCCTGGCGACAGCAGCCGAGCTGAACGTCAAAGCAGCATGCCGAGCCGTCGTGGTCACCGCGCTCAACCCGGCCGCCTTCAGCTGGTGGCAGCGGTTCGGGTTCGACCCGTTCGATGCCGAGGACCCGACAAACCTGGACCTCTACCTGCTAACCAAGGACATCGCCGCAACGCTCGCGAGACTCTGAGTGAGCGGATTCCCGGCAGGCAGACTGTACGTCGTGGAGGAGCAGTTTCCCGGCGAGTTGCAGACGTTGCGCGCCGATAACGTCCGATTGCGTCGGCTGCTCGCGCTCAGCGAGGAGCAGGCCCGCGCCGCAGATCCCGATCAGGCAACTCTGACCGGTGCACCGACCGCGCCTGTGGACATGCGATCGGCGCCCGAAGACAAGATCCGCTTCTATGCGAACCTTTTTCGGTGCCGCACAGATGTGTACGCGGTCCGCTGGGAGAACAGACACGACGGCCGATCGGGCTGGATGCCCGCCATCAAAGGTCAGTGGCGCAAAGGGATGAGCCGAGCCGACGCGCCCTATCTGGCACTGACCCTGGAGGTGATCGCTGAGCACCTGCGCGGCGATCGCCATGTCGGCCTCTATCCGCTCGGCGATGACGACGCCTGCTGGTGGGTGGCTGCAGACTTCGACAAGGACTCTGCGATGCTCGACGCGCTGGCCTACCTCAAAGCCGCTCGCGCCTACGGGATTCCGGCGGCCTTGGAAGTGTCGCAGTCCGGCCGCGGCGCACATGTATGGATCTTCTTCGTCCACGCCACACCCGCGTCGGCGGCGCGCCGGATCGCGACCAGCCTGCTCGGTGAAGCAATTCAACTACGCGGCAGCATGAGCCTGACCAGCTACGACCGGTTGTTCCCGTCCCAAGACGTGCACACCGGACGAGGCATGGGCAACCTTATCGCCGCACCGTTGAACGGTACTCGACGCCAGCACGGCACTACTTTGTTTCTCGACCCGGCCACACTCGAACCGTTCGACGATCAGTGGGCCTACCTGTCCAGCATCGCCCGGCTGTCTGCAAGCGAGGTCGCCGCCCTTGCTCGGAGGCTGCCAGATCCCAGGGTCGGCCACGACGTACGTCGGTTGCAGCTACCCACGTCGTCGAAAATCGTACCCCGCCCCGCGGCGATCATCCGGTCGTCTTTCGCAGCGCGGCTGAGGTTGACCGCAGCAGATCTAGGCCCAGCAATGATCTCCGCGGTCAAGCACGCGGCGTCGATCCCGAACCCGGAGTTCCACGCCCGTCAACGGGCCCGTCGAAGCACCTGGGACACACCGCGATTTCTGCGCAGTTACGACGAGACGCTCGAGGGGGATCTGATTTTGCCGCGCGGGTTGTTGTCGCTGTTAACAAACCTCGCCGAATCCGCCGGGAGCACCTTGCGCATCGACGACTGCCGCGTCACTGGGACTGACCATGAATTCACTTGCGCAACGGAGCTGCGGCCCGAACAAGCGGTGGCCGTACGACAGCTCGCTACCCAAGACACTGCGGTCCTGATCGCTCCGCCCGGTTCGGGCAAGACTGTGATCGCCTGCGCCGCAATCGCTTTACGTCGCACGTCCGCGCTGGTCCTAGTGGATCGCAAGGCGCTCGCCGATCAGTGGCGCGACCGGCTGCACAAACACCTCGGGGTCAAGTGTGGTCAGATCGGTGGCGGGCGGTCCAAGACGACCGGCATCATCGATATCGCACTGCTACCTACACTCGCACGTCGCCGAAATGTCGATGAGATCACCGCTGGATACGGATTCGTCATCGTCGACGAATGTCACCATATCGCCGCCGCCGCGTTCTCGGCCGTCCTAGACCGGATACCAGCGAGATACTGGCTCGGCTTGACCGCGACGCCGGAACGGCGCGACGGGCTCGAGGACCTCATCTACCATCAGCTCGGATCACACCGTCACACCATGGAACCCCCTGCTGCCGGTGAACTCCCCTCCGCTGCAGCGGATTCCCCCGCGGCGCACCCGGTCCTGTATATCCATCCAACCCGATTCCGCTACGCCGGCGACGCCGATCCCTCCGCGCCGGGCGGGATGGCCGAAATCTACCGCGCACTCGTCGCTGACCAGGATCGCCTCGACCAGATCGTCACCGACGTGCTGACGGCACACCGCCTGGGCGCGAACATCCTCGTCCTTACCACCTGGGTGAACCACTTAGACGCGATAACCCGCCGACTCTGCGATGCCGGATGCGAACCAACCGTGCTGCGCGGCGGAATGAAAGCGCGCGAGCGACTGCGAATTACCCAGCAACTCGCGGCTCACCAACCAGAACATCCACCGCTGCTGATCGTTGGGACTGGCTCATTCATCGGCGAGGGTTTCGACTGTCCCGCGCTGGACACCCTGTTCCTCGCCTCGCCCGTCACCTTCAAGAATCGTCTCGTTCAGTACGTCGGCCGCATCACGCGGCCACACCCCGACAAGACCGACGCAACCGTCCATGACTACCACGGTGAACTCACCCCCGTTCTCGCGTCGTCGCTGCGCAAACGCGCCCCCGGATACACGAAGCTCGGCTTCCCCGATCCCCGAACAGCGCAGAAGCCATCTGGCAACCCGTAATCAGCACGGACTGACAGCTACGGCTGATTTGAATCAGGAGCACTTGACCATTGGACAAGGACGCCCTGAAAAGCGACCTCCTAACCGGGAGAATTAACCTGCACAGACTGGCACGTCGTGCACCAGCGCGCAGGCCGTGTGGTCCAAACTCACGGATCTCGCGGTCAAGTACGCTCCGGACGCGGATATCAGACCGGCATGGTCCCCAAACTAGTTACGATTTCACACGATAATCCAGGGTGAGAAGCGGAATAACCGCAGCTCAGAGCCCATCTTCACTGGTCGGGCTGACAGTGGTCGGGCTGACATGGTCGGGCTGACAGGATTTGAACCTGCGACCACTTGACCCCCAGTAAATAGCGGTAACCCATTTTCCCAGGTCGCGGACAGTAGGAGTGTCGGTTCGTGCGCGTGCATGACGTGCACAGACGCGCAGGTCGTTCACCATCGCGCATAACGTGTGGTCCCAGACTGGTCCCAGCCAGAGGCCGCGACCGATCGCCCCCGGCGTCGAACCGGACGTCTTTTCCGGGAGATATTCGCACCAACGGATCGGCTTCCACATCGCATCGATCATCCGCCAACTCCGTAGACGAATGTATTCGAAGCGACTACACTCACACCGTGGGTGACCCGCTACTGGACCCAGAACAACTTGATGACTACGACCCCTTTGAGATAGACACCCAGGCTGCACATTTGTTCAAACACCCTCACCTCGGTATCGATGAAGTGTTCGACGTGTGGGTGTCCGACCCGCTGTTCTATCCGGCCAACCCACCCGCGCACTGGCTGATGTGCGCAGAAGTAGCAGGCGATGTTCTCGTCGTACCCATAGCGCCGTCCCGAACGGGAGACCCCCGCAAGTGCAGACCCATCGGATGCTACGTCGCCTCCCAACATCTCGCCGACCAATACAGGAAAGACCGATGACCAACACTGACATGACCCCCGATCAGGAACATGAGTTCTACGCACGACCCGAAAACCAGGAACCACAGGGGCCGCCGATCCGCCGACGCGGACGCATGTCCGTTCCCATACCCGTGCGTCTTCCACCCGAGTTGCTTGAGCGTGTTCGCAAGGCCGCCGAGGACGATGACCGCTCCATATCGGCATGGATTCGACGGGCAGTAGAGCACGAACTGGCGAGCTGAGTCAGCCCCCAGCAGTCCCGTTCTCGCCCCCCACCGCTCACGCGTGCGGGATCGTTCTGCTTGTTTCTGCGCGAAACCGTCGGCAACTAGCCGACATTCGCCGGCAAGGCACAGATCCCACTTGACGACCGGACAATGGCTCCAGGGAACCGGGGTCTCCGATTCGCAGAGCACAACGTGCGCTGACGTGCACCAGCGCGCATATCGTGCACCTCAGCGGCACGACGTCGGCTGCCTGGAGTTCGCCGATGGTGGCGAACACGCGGTCGGCGTCGGCGAAGAACTCCGCCCGCATCGTCTTATGCAGGCGCTCAACCTTTCCCGTCGTGGTAGGCGAGCGCGGCGCGGTCAACAAATGCCGGATCCCGTTCTCCACACAGACCCGATCAAACAAAACCTCCGACGACGAACCACCCGGGCCGAACCGCCCAGTGAACACCTTCCCATTGTCAGTCAGAATCTGCTCAGGCACGCCGTAGCGGCGCAGCGCACCCAGCAACGCCTCACATACCGGGCGCGCGGTGGCCCGCGCGACAACCTTCGCCGACACCACGAACCGGGAGTTGTCATCGATCCCGGTCACCACCTTGACCTCCACCCCGTCGCACAGGTGAACTCCGCCCACAACATCCATCTGCCACAACTCCATCGGCCGACCCCGCTCCCACCGCTTGTAATCGCGCCGCCGCCGACGTCGCCTGGCCGGGTCGACACGCCCGTTACGAACCAACGCCCGATACACACTGGAACGACCCGGCACCCGAACAACACCTTCGCGCGTCAGCTCATAGACGATCCTGGTGGGACCCCAGCGGGGGTTCTGATCACGCAACACCAACACCCGCGCCTCCACCGCCGGCGCCATCTGATGAGGACACCCATGCGGACGCGACGACCGGTCCTCGAGATTGAGCACCGCCCCATCACGCGCGTAACGACGCAACCATGCATGCACCGTCTGGCGCGACACCCCATACCGGCGGGCAACAGCGCTAATCACCGCCCCATCCAGGACCTCCAGTACCGCCCGATAACGCATCTCGGACACACACAACTCCCGTAACATGCCGGCCCCTTTCGCAGTCCACCAACGACTACGAAAGAACCCCCACCCACCAACGGGTGTAAAGCACCTACCGGAACTTTTGTCGCGGACCTACCGGAACCGC
>Ga0209693_10000251_pt1 | contig 21054 bp, 16 predicted proteins | sample HubBroMetageWRM3_FD_188345 | JGI IMG/M metagenome (GOLD analysis project Ga0209693, IMG submission 188345) | Warmed soil microbial communities from the Hubbard Brook experimental Forest, New Hampshire - Hubbard Brook CCASE Soil Metagenome WRM 3... | ecosystem: Environmental > Terrestrial > Soil... | reverse complement strand
TAATCACGTGCGAACCTCCGGCACGGAAACTTCGCGCGGACTCTTGTCGTCGCGCAAACCCAAATAGACCGGTTGGCGAAGCTTGTTATCCTCGGTGATTTCTTGATACGAGATTTGTGCGACGAGCCTCGGCTCAACAAAAGTGACTCCCTTCTCGCGAGGCGGGTCAACAAAGGCCGGCTTCGCGCGAACCAATGGACGCAGCTTCTGATGCAACGAGCTCAGAGTCGCCTCGTCGAAGCCGGTTCCGACTTTTCCGACGAAGTGAAGTTTCCCGTCGCTATAGGCCCCTAGCAACAACGCGCCGAAATGGGTTCGTGAACCAGAAGGCGCGGTGAACCCTCCGATGACGAACTCGTCCTCTTGATGGACCTTCACTTTCAGCCAATAGGAAGAGCGCGATTCCACGTACAGGGAGGACAAATCTTTCGCGACGACTCCTTCATATCCTTTCTTCTGCGCCACTTTGTACGCTTCGATTCCGTTTGTCGCCAGCCGATGCGACGGTATGAGAACCTTGCCTTTTCCGATGGCCGCGTCCATCGCCGCCCGGCGGGCGGAAAGCGGCTCCCGCCGCAAATCTTTGCCGTCGTAGTAGAGGCAGTCAAAGACGGCGTAATCCGCAGCTTTGTTGTCTTGCTGCAAAAGCTGAAAATGAGAGACGCCTTCGCGATCGACGACGATAGCTTCGCCGTCGAGCAGAACCGTCCGAGCCTTGAGAGCTTTCACCGCGGCCGCGATCTGAGAAAAGTGCTCAGTGCGATCAATATCGTTCCGAGACATCAGCCTGACCCGATCGCCCTCCTTGTAAGCGAGGATTCGATAGCCGTCGTATTTTTCTTCATAAACCCAGCCCTTTTTGTCGAAAGCTTTGCGCACCAGGGTCGCGAGCATCGGATGGACACGAAATGGGATGACGTTTTTCAAGGACACGCTTTTCGAACGCCCTTTGTTGAGCGACGGATTTTGTCTAGGAAGCTTTCTTGGAACGTTGACGCGAGCGCGCCGGATTCTGCTTTGTGGTCGCCCGTTGCTTGGCCGCTAGTCGTTTTGCCAGACGTGAGAGCTCTTGAATCGGATCGCCTGTGGCCGCCTTTTCCACGTCCCCACCACCGGCGTGTGCGATCTCCGCAAGAAGCGTGTTGCTGATTGCCGAGCGCGGCTTTTCCACCGTGATGTCTTCGGTGGACGCGTACTGATCACGATGCTTGATCAGGAGCCACGATTTCCCTGGATTGCTGCTGCCGAAGCCACGCGTGCGCACCAGCACCCAGGAACCCTTCAGCTTCTTGCCCTGCAGATTGAATTTCAAATCTCCTTTGGCCAGCGCCGCGTCCACGTCCTCTGATTCCGCAGTCCAGGTTCCTTTGTCCCACACCATCACAGTTCCACCGCCGTATTCGCCTTCCGGAATCACACCTTCGAAATTCGCGTAGTCCAGAGGATGATCTTCCACCTGCATCGCCAGCCGTTTGACGCTGGGATCGAGCGAAGGACCTTTGGGAACAGCCCAAGAAAGCAGCACGCCTTTCCATTCAAGCCGGAAATCGTAGTGAAGCTGGGTCGCGCGATGTTTTTGGACGACAAAGATGAGAGAGGATTCTTTGTTACCTTTAGGAGTTTTGCCGGAAGGCTCGGGCGTCACGCCGAAGTGGCGCTTCTTTGTATATTCCTTGAGTGTCATTCGCTAGTCCTTGCACCCGCATAAGCGGCGGTGTCTAAGACCTATATACCTCCTGCAGCGATTTTGCACAAAGCGCTTTCCGCATGCCTTCACTCGCGTGTCCGCCGCCATCACACCTCGCTTATTTCCGCGCGGCGGAAGACGCCGCGTTCGAAGGCTTACTTAGAAAAATGAAAACCCAGCAACCATGTGCCATGCAAAGCATGGTCGCGCATAATTCTGGGAGCGTCTTGCTTGTCGAGGGGACCTTCAAGGCGTCGCTCATATCGCTCCAGGACTTGTGGGCGAACGCACTACTCGAACTGAGGAACGATTCAGTGTGGGATACGAACCTCGCGGGGTCCATCGGGGTGTTACTGTAGGAAAAAGCGGATTTTACGCGACACGCGACTAACGCAACGATGCTCGCGCAGTCATGGACTTCTAACAGTTCCCGATTTCTGCATCCAGCCGCCGATTTTGGCTTGGTATTCGGTGATGGCTTCACGCTTCGCGATTGCGGTCCAACCGAGCTCGCGCGCCAGCAATTCCGCTACAGCGGGCGCAGCACGCACTGCCTCTCGCCAGCCATACAATTGCAGGCCGATCCGTCGAGCGATCACGTCTTCAATCGTGGCGGCCATTTCATTGCGCGCTGCAAACACAACCTCGGCGCGAATGGGCGCGAGTCCTTCGACGAGCGGCGCGGCGAGATCCGGGTCCTTTTTCGTGAGCCCAAGCACATCGGGTGCACAAGCGCCGTATTTTTGTGCCAGGTGCCGCGCGGTCGGCTCCGTCACGCCAAATTGTTGCACCAGAGTTTGCCAGTAGTCCGCCGTGTAGTTCTGGGAACCCGCAAGCGGATGCTCTAGCGTCGAGCACTGGCCGCCACCCCCGAGATATTTTTGCGCGGCATCGAGCGTGTCTTCGGCCATCGCGCGGTAGGTTGTCCATTTTCCGCCCAGAATACTGATCAGGCCGCTTTCAGGGTCACATTCAACCACGTGGTCGCGCGCCAGGTGTTTGGTGTCGCTGGATTTTCCGGAACGAACCAGTGGCCGCAGGCCGGCCGTCGCACTAACAACTTGGCCGGGCGTAACAGGACGCGCTAAGTACTTGTTTAGCTGGCGCAGAACGTATGCGACCTCCTCTTTTTTCACATCCAGCGGATCGTCTAATTTCGCTTCATCATCCGTTGTGCCCACCAGTAAGCGTCCCTGCCAAGGAATCGCAAACAGCACGCGGCCATCTTCGGTTTTCGGAACCAAGAGCGCGTCGTCACTCAAAAGGACGTCGAGCGGAAGCAGTAAGTGAATGCCTTTGCTGAGCCGCATGCGCGTTGGCGCCGCCGGATTGGCCATCCGCCGCAGCACGTCGGCGTGAGGCCCGGTGGCATTGATGAACGCGCGCGCAGGCACGACGAAACGGCGGTTGCTAATTCGATCATCAACTTCAGCCGCCTCAATCTTGCCGTTCGTTTCCTTTTCAAAAGCAACGACACGAGCGTAATTCAGCGCTTCCCCGCCCGCTGCGGCGAAGCTTTTCACCAGCGTGACGTTGTAGCGCGCATCGTCAAATTGCCCATCCGTATATGCCACGCTGCCGACCATGCGATCCGTAGCGAGCGCTGGAATCAGCTGCAGCGTTTCTGCTCGTGGAATGAAGCGGCTGGGCGCCAAGCCGTCGCGGCCTGCAATCCAATCGTAGAGCTTCAGTCCGATCTCGAAGTACGCAACTTCCACCCGGCTGAAGCAAGGAGTAATAAACTGCCGGGTACCGGTGAGAAACGGAGCATTGCGCAGCATGTGGATGCGCTCGTGTAGAGCGCGTTTCAAGACACGGTATTCGCGAGGATCGAGGCGGCGAATTGCTTCTTCCAGGTAGCGCACACCGCCGTGCGCCATCTTGGTGGAAGTGCTGGACGTGCCGGACGCGAAATCCGCCGCTTCGAGTTGAACGGTTTTGAAACCGCGCAGCTGGGAATCGAGGGCGCAGCCCGAACCGGTAGCACCACCGCCTATCACGCAGACATCGAACGATTGCCCTGCGATGCTTTGCAGCGCTTCTGCGCGCGCCTTCATCCGCCGGCCTGATTCCTGCGAAGGACCATGGTGACGAGCCAGCTTGTCATTCCAATTTTGTGGAAGCCGCTACACGAGCGCTACGAAAGCGCCTGCTGTATCGCCGCCTGCAATTTGTTCAGGCCGTCCGCCAAGTCGGCGCCCAGGTGAACGCGCAGCGCGCGGCGATTGCGATCCGCGAGCACTTGAAAATCTCCCCGCGCCTGCGCCGCTTTCACGATGCCGAACGTGTACTTCTGCCCCGGCACGGGCAGGTCGGCAGCATCGTCGCAGGTAATCTGCAAAAACACACCCGAATTGGGGCCGCCCTTGTAAGCTTGCCCAGTCGAATGCAAAAATCGCGGGCCGAAACCGAGACAGGTGGCTACGTGTTTCTTGTCGCGGACCGCGTGCCGCATGGACTGCAGTTGAGTCTGATGCGCGGTGTTTCTCTCGATATAACCGAGCAGCGCGAAATAATCATTGGCTTTGATGCGGTTCAAGTGCGCGCGCAAGAAGCCCGCAAGCGTTGCCGTTCCCTGCACCGACTGTTTCAGAGCAGCAGCATTTTTTTCGTCCGTGTATAGCTTGATGCCCTGCTCTTCAAAAAACGGCGATTCGGGTGGCAGCGAGCCGGTCTTCTCGTACTGCTCGGTCAATTTTCGCGTTTCGATTTTGCTCGCTTCCACGTCCGGCTGATTGAACGCGTTGATTCCGATAATCGATCCGGCTACCGCGGTAGCGATCTCCCAACGGAAAAACTCCTGGCCGAGATCGTATTTATCTTTCAGTGTGATGCGCACGACGGGCTGGCCAGCCTTTTCCAGCGCGCTAACGGCCGCGTCCTGCTTGGCATCGCTATCGCCAACCAAACTTAGATACGCGAAGACGCGATCCTTGCCGTAAACATCGGGCCCTCCGGCTGCTTCAAGGTCCACCGGAATCAGGCCTCGGCCTTCCTTGCCTGTCGATTCGGCGAGGAGTTGTTCGAGCCACGCGCCCAGATCCGAAATTGCAGGCGACGCGAAGATCGTTACTTTGTCGCGGCCCAATTTCTGCGCCGTACCCAGGATTACCCCCAGGATCGCCCCGGGATTTTCATCGGCCGGCACCGCCGAAGCGCACGCGTGAACCATCTCCTCCACGCGATCGAGGAACCGAGGTAGGTCCACTCCCTGAATCGCCGCGGGTATCATGCCGAAATTCGAAAGCGCCGAATAGCGCCCGCCAATGCTGGGCACGCCGAAAAATATGCGCCGAAAACCATCCGCTTCGGCCACTTTCTGCATGTGCGAACCGGGATCGGTAGTCGCGATGAAACGCTTGCCCGCCTCGGCGGCACCCACGGCCTGTTTAACGCGCTCGTAGAAATATTGTTTAAAAATGTTCGGTTCGAGTGTGCTGCCTGACTTACTGGCAACGATGAAAATCGTTTTGGCGATATCTATGTTTTTCTCAATGGTGCGGATCTGCGCCGGATCAGTGGAATCGAGCACGTGGAATTGCGGATGGCCCGGAATGTGACCGTAAGTCTTCTCGAAAACTTCCACACAAAGGCTGGAACCGCCCATGCCCAGAAGCACCGCGTGCTGAAATCCAGCCTTGTGAATTTCGTCGGCGATCTTTTGGAACTGTGTTTCTTGCGCAACCTGATCGTCGGCTACGGCTAGCCAGCCGAGCCACTTGTTTTCATCCTGGTTGGTCCAGAGCGAGGCGTCGCGCGCCCACAGGCGCTTTACTTTTTGCCCTGATTTCCAGTCTTCAAGGTTTTTTTTTACAGCTTGGTTTAGTTCGTCAGGCAATTGATAGGACATCTTGTTGATGGATGGGGGCTCGGCCTTCGTGGTGCGTTTTTCCACCGCCGCCAAAAGCTTGTCGAACGCGTCCGCGAATTGTTTGACGCCGTCTTCGGTGAGCTTATCGGTCGCAGCCTTCATGGAAATGCCGGCGCGTTCCAAGCCCTGCATGGTGTCGTGCGCGGCTTGAATGTTTTCTTCCAGGCTGGCACGGGGTTTACCGTGATCGCGAAATGCGTCAAAGGTGGCCGGCGGAATCGTGTCCACCGTGTCGGGACCGATCAGCTCTTCGACGTAGTAGACGTCGCCGTACGCAGGATTCTTCGTGCTGGTGCTGGCCCAGAGGACTCGCTGGGTCTGCCCGCCGCGGCTAGCGAGAGCCTGCCATCGGGGACCGCTGAAGATTTGCTTGTAACGCTGATAGGTAATCTTGCCATTGGCAATCGCGACTTTGCCTTTCAGATTGCGCAGGGTCGCCTGCTCCCCAGCGTTGGACGTGTTCTTGATTTTTTCATCGAGCTCGCTGTCAATCAGCGTATCAATACGGCTGATAAAGAAACTGGCGACGCTGGCCATACGGCTCACGTCTCCGCCATTCTTGGCGTACTGCTCCAAGCCCGCAATGTAGGCTTCGGCAACTTTTACGTACACATCGAGCGCAAAAAGGAGTGTCACGTTGATATTGATGCCCTCACTGATTAGCTGCTGATACGCAGGAATACCCTCGGGCGTGCCGGGCACCTTGATCATCACGTTTTCGCGACCCACTCGCTTCCACAGCCGGCGCGCCTCGTCCATCGTCTCCTGAGTCTTGTGCGCCAGGTATGGAGAAACCTCGAGGCTGACGTAGCCGTCCCGCTTTTTGGATTGTTCGTAAACCGGGCGCAGGAAATCGGCGGCATCCTGAATGTCCTTGATGGCCAGCTCTTCGTAGCGTCCTTTCGCGTCCAGGTCCTTGCGCTTTTCCAGTTCCTGCAATGTTTGTTCGTAGTCCGTGCTGCCGGTGATGGCTTTTTCGAAAATGGTTGGATTCGACGTCATTCCGCGCAGGCCGTCTTCTTCGATCAGCCGTTTGAGCTCGCCGGTGGTGAGAAGATTGCGACGGATATAATCGAGCCATACGGATTGGCCAAACTTGATTAACGCCTTCAGCGGATTTTCAACGGGCTTTCCTTCGCCGGCAGCTGAGGTCGGTTTTGCTGTAGTGCTCATTGGGATCTCCTCCGAATAAAATATTGCAAAGCTGGTCGCGCCAGATTTGAAGAGCGGGCGCCTACGAGGGCACCGCGGCTGTGGTTCAAAGTGAAACGTCCGGTTTCGGGTGACGCGGCCCAGGTCCAACCTGGCGGCGTCCCCAAGTTAGGATTCTATCGCACAATCCGAAGAGAAGCGCGCAAAAGCCAAATGGCCGCTCTGCGCTCCGCTTTCGTTGAGGACATCCGCTACTTTCGGCCGAGGATTACGCATTTTCGGGCCGAGCCGCGCGATTGACACGTCGCGCCGCGGTGTTTAGCATCCGAGCGAGAAACAACGGAGCCCGCCATGAATGCCGCGAAATTGTATACGCCGCGCGAAGCCGCGCAGGTGCTGGGGATCAGCTATCCCACCCTCAAACAGTGGATCTACAAGAAGCAGATCCGCACGGTGCAAACCGCCGGTGGACATCACCGCGTCCCTGAAAAAGAAGTGGACAAGTTTCTTTACCGGAAGGGTGAGCGCGCCCCGGTGCCGGAACGCAGAAGCAATTTCCGGCGCATCAGCGGACGCAATCAGCTTGTTGGCCGCGTGATGGACATCAAGACCAGCGGACTGATGGCACAGGTAACCTTATCCATTGGCGGGCAACACATCACGTCCATCATCACAGCGGACGCGGTGCGCGAAATGCGTCTGAAGAAAGGTCAAACCGTGGCCGCCCTGATCAAGTCCACGGAAGTCATGATTATCAAGATGTAAGCCGAGCGCGGCGCTGTTCATGGCGGATGAAAATTACGCGGTAGGCTTGGCGTCCTGCCGTCCGGCCCAGCCATACTTTCGCAACAAGCGAAATGGACGTAAGGCGATGTAAAGTGGCGCGAGCGGGCGTGGCAGGCGCATCATTGTCCAATCCTCTTCCGCCGGAACGACCGCCAGACGCGCCACGTATCGCCATCCTGCGACGAAGCCCGCGCGCATGCTCCGGCGAAATCGAAGCCTTCCAGCCCCATCGAAAGTCTGAGAGGGTCGGCTCATTAACATCCGCTGAATTTCGGCACCAATTTCACAAGCAGTTGGATCGGCATTGACTCGTTGCAGAATTTCGGCAGGCAGCGGCGCATCCAGCAACCCATTCGCCAACGCGAGACCCAGAAGCAACATCCGGCCCGCACCGAGAGGCTCTGTGACACGCATGACCTCATCCCAATCCATCGCGGGATGAGACTGAATCAATTCTGACACGTCGGCCACCCAGGAGAACCGCTCCCAGAAGTCCTTCGAGCCGTGGATGCACAGCATCGGCAGTAAGTCTTCGGCTGTGAACGTGAGGACTTCGTGATTGCTCACCTTTACCGGCATCCGCCGTGCCAGGAAGTAATCCAGATCGGGCTTTACCGGAAAATGCCGCAAGGTGAGTTCGGTGTGCAGTTCGACCATCGCGCGCCGCGGCTCATCGCGGTAATTGTACTCACCGGGAATCAGCGATTCGCTCGCTTCCGGTGAGAGAATCCAGTCGAACTTCGCCTTGTAACCAAGAGACAGGATCACTTCGTGCGCTCTGGCCACGTCACGCTGGCGCAAAATGATGTCCAAGTCGTCGAATTCGCGAAGCGCAACGTCTCCGTAAGCCTGCGCGGCCTGAACCGGCCCCTTGTAAGGGAGCGCGGGAATTTCCTGCGCTTGAAACAGCTTGAGAATGTTGATCAGCTCGGCGCTCAGATACAAGCAGCGAACGGTGTTTGCCCGGCTCGTATTTTTGAGTTGTTCTTTCGCGGCGGGAGGTGGACAGTCCGGAGCAATAGCCGTTAGGTGGCGTTCCAGCAACGGCGTAACGGAATTTGCTTCCGCTTCCGAGAGCAGGTAGTCCCAGTCAAGCGGTTGAGCGGCAATCTCGCGAATTCTTTGAGCCTCGTCCGCAGTCACGCGCGTTCGCGCGCAACACACCAACAACTGTTTTTCAAGGCACGCAGTACCTAGAGTTTTTGCCTTCATTCATTCCCCGCCGGGTGCAGCGGCGAGGAAATTCTACGCCATATGAACAGGTCCGACGGCAGAAGAATTCGCAGATGGTGGTTTGATCCCGATGGACCGTCAGGCGGCTTTCAGCATCATCCGTAGTCCATCCGTTTCAATACGGCAGCCGATTTTCAATAGTCGCGTGCGAAAATCTCCGGCGTCCAGTCCTGCGCCGGCGCAAACCATCTCGAAGTCCACGTCAGATTCAAAAAGAAACTCTTGGGCTTCGCGTCGCGCCCGTAGCGTCCCGCCGCGCCAGTTCTTCCACCGCGTTCACGAGCACAGCCGTCCACAGTCGGCGCTCCGAGATCAATTCTTCCGTCACATTGTTCTGCGTGTCCAAGGAAACCTGACTTGCCATGCCTTCCATTTTTCCCCCTGGTTGTTTGCCGCTTTTTTTTTGGTCGGCCTAGGAAGGCCGTTAGATGCCTGTGAAACGCCCCATGTCCGCCGACGGTGGGTTTCACACAGTCGTCGCGCAAGTGGTTCGAACCGAAAGACTTTCGACGTGCGAGGAGGTTGGCTGGACAAAAACTTCAACCCGGCGCTTGCGATGCGATGGTTCGCAGGAATGCAACTGTTCCAGCCGAGAAACGAGCGAAAGATCCGAGCGGTCTCAGGGGAATAACTACCGGAGGTTCGCGAAAGATGGGAACTTCGCGGCTACTGCACCATTTCGGTACTCAGAATCTCGCGCAATTTCGCAGCGAGCGCCGCCATCGTGAATGGCTTCTGCAATAGCGCTGCGTCTGTGTCCAAGATTCCGTGATGCACCACAGCCTGGTCTGTGTATCCGGACATGAAAAGTATCTTTATGTCGGGTCGGATGGCCTTGACGCGGCCGGCCAGTTCCCGGCCACTGATGCCAGGCATGACCACGTCAGTCATCAGCAGCTGTATAGGCCCCACATGCATGGAGGCGAGTTCCAAAGCGGTGTGACCGTCCTCGGCCTCAATTACGGTGTAGCCGACCAGTTCGAGATACTCGCGCGCCAGTTCGCGCACGCCCTTCTCGTCTTCGACGAGTAATACTGTTTCCGAGCCGCGCGGCAACGCCCTTGCATCAGTCTTACCATCGCGCCCGCGCGCAGCCGCCTCGTCTTCGATGCGCGGCAGGTACACTTTGAAACTGGTTCCCCGGCCCGGCTCGCTGTAAACCCACACGTATCCGCCGCTCTGCTTCACGATTCCATAAACGGTCGCCAGTCCCAGCCCGGTTCCCTTCCCTTTCTCCTTGGTAGTAAAGAAGGGTTCGAAAATGTGCGCTTGCGTTTCGGCATCCATGCCGCAGCCATTGTCGGTGACCGCAAGCATCACGTACTTGCCCGGCGACAGCACCGCAGGTGGATGCGCGGCAGCCTTATCGAGTTCGACATTTGCGGTTTCAATCGTGAGCCTACCGCCCTCGGGCATGGCGTCACGCGCATTCACGGCGAGATTCAGGATGACCTGCTCGATCTGGCTGCGATCCGCCTTGATCAATCCCAGATCTGGAGCGCTGGAAGTTTCCAGCTGAATATCTTCGCCAATCAGGCGGCGCAGAATTTTTTCCATCTCCGCGACCACGCTTTGCACATTCAGCACTTTCGGCGCGAGCATTTGTTTGCGGCTGAAGGCGAGTAACTGACGCGTGAGAGAAGTGGCACGTTGCGACGCGGTCTGAATTTGTTCGGCGTTCCGTCGCAGCGGGTCGCCATCGGCTAGCCGCTCGGTCAATAGATCCGCGTAGCCCTGGATGACCATCAATAGATTGTTGAAATCGTGCGCGATGCCGCCCGCCAATCGTCCCACGGCTTCCATTTTTTGCGCCTGGCGGAGCTGCTCTTCGAGTTGTTTGCGGTCGGTGATATCCAGCGCCATGCAGATCGCACCCTGCAGGTCGCCTTCCGCGGTGCGTAGGGGCTCGACGTGGCAGGTATACGACCCGCCCTTCCATTCGACGTGGAAGGTTACCGGCTCGCCTCGTGTGGCGCGCCGATGCGCGGCGATGGGCAGGAAGGTTTGATCGCTCGTTTCAAAATATTCCATCAACGATACGCCGACGATTTGATTGGGCTTCAGGCCCAAGCGCGCGAGGCCCGCGCCCAGAGCCGACGTGAAGCGAAGGTCTTTCCCAACGGTCCAGAGCACGGCGGGCAACTGCTCCACAAGAACGCGTAGCCGCGCTTCGCTTTCGCGAATTTTTTCTTCCGCGCGCTTGCGCTCGATAGCCAGCGCGATCTGGCCTCCCACCGACACCAGGAATTCAAGGTCGCGTTCGGTATAGGCAGCTTCGTTCTCATAATGCTGAACCACCAAAACGCCGATGGTAGCCGCCGGAGTGCGCAAGGGCGCCCCGAGCCATGCCGGCGACGGCGTGCCGACCAGTTCCACTTCGCCTTGCTCAGCCAGCTGATCGAAAATCTGCTGCGGGATCAGCATGGCGCGCCCGGTGCGATACACGTACGCCGTGCAACTCCGGCCCACCTGTTGGGGTGGCGGCGCTTCGTCAAACTGATCGATGAAAAAAGGAAAATGGAACATTCCAGAACTAGGTTCGTAGAGCGCGACGAAGCAATTCTCGGCGTAGAGCACTTTCTTGAGAGCTTGATGAACCAGATGCAGCAGATCGTCGAGGTTGTCCGTGACGTTCACGGCATGGATGATTTCAAACGTCACCTGACGCTCGAGTTCCGCGCGCTTCCGCTCGGTGATGTCCTCCATGGTCCCTTCGTAAGCTACGATCTCACCGTTGGAGACGCGCACAACGCGAGCGTTTTCCGAAACCCAGATTCGCGCGCCGTCCTTGCGTCGAAGCTGGTATTCGAAGCTTTCTACCGAGCCATGTTCGGCCATCCGCTGCTGGAATTCCGCGCGCGCTTGCGGATCCGCGTATAAATCCTGGCTCATGTCGCGAACGCTAAGAATCATTTCAGCCGGAGAAGAGTACCCGCACATGCGTGCGAGCGCCGGGTTCACGCTGAGAAGCTGGCCATCCACGGACGCCCGGAAAATTCCTTCCACCGCGTTTTCGAAAAGCTGGCTGAGTTTTTCCTCCGCCTGTTGCTGCGCGCGCTGGGCCTCGCGCCGTTCAGTAATGTCCTCGTAGATCGCGAAGCTTCCGACCGGCTGGCCGTTCACCATCAAAGGCACGCAGGTGATTTGCACGTCGACAAGCGACCCGTCACGGCGGCGGCGTTGCGTGGCCGCCCGCATCACTTCGCCGGCGGAGGTGCGCGCCGTAAGCCCTCGCGCTTCACTCGTTAGTTCGCTTGGCGCAAGCAGCGAATCCAGGTCCGCGCCGCGAATGTCCGCTTGATGATGCTGGAAGAGATCTTCAAACGCGGGATTGCACATCTGAATTCGGCGGTTCCCATTCAGAACCACCATGGCGTGGGGATTACTCGAAAACAGGAGTTGCAGGGTCTGATCGTTCACGGCTGCATCGGTACCCTCGAAACCAGGCTGCGACCCTCGAGGCGCGCCCTGCTTCTCATGCGCCTTAGAGGGCACAAGACCGTGGGTAAACGCAGTGGCTTTCTTCGGCATGTTGTCAGGTTCGGAGCAAGGCTCTCTCGCTGCCCATTAACCCCATGTACTGGTATAGATAGCGGCCGCTTTTGCGACAATGGTACGTTCGTACCAAATGCTCACATTCCGCAAGACTTAGGGGCGTAATCAACCGCTAATTAGCGGCATTAGCACCGCGCAAAAGCCGGTGTGCTGAGGCGGTGAAATTCGCCGCGGGGGGCACAACACTCGTGCACTTTTCAGTTGAGATTCAAGGCCGGAAACAAGTTCTTCGACGAATGTCACTTCCAGATGACTGAAAATCGTCGTGGCTCGGCGCTGCGCAATTTCACGCGCCATATCCGAGCCACGAATTTTTCACAATGGTGTTGGCCTGTTTCGACGCGTCTATTTTTTGGGACGTGATTCCGGAGGCACCAAGCCATTGGCGCGGTAGCAAGCCACGATCAATCCGTAGTGTTCGCCCATGTGCTCGGTATATCCGATCCAATCCTCCAGTTGCTTTATCACTCCCGCGTCGCCTTCCTTTTCAGCCAGCGCCGTGCCGTCTGCTACTGATTTCTTTAGGAAGGCCACTACTTCCGCTTTGGTCTTGTACTCGCCAATCGGCGGATCATTTCGGGCGTCGCCGGCTTTTGTGCCAGTCAAGCGGTTGACCATGTCGTAGTTCGCTCCCGCGATATGCAGAAAGACCTGCTGAACACTGCGCACCTGAGGAGTCAATTTGTAGGAGTATTTATCTTCGGGCCAATCCTCTGCCATCGTGATGAGTCGCTTGCCCACATCGTTCCAATTGTCGAGAACAGCCTTTACCGGTGTGGGAGGAGTCTTCGATTGCGCGGCGCCTTCCTGAGCGTGCATCATCCTCGGGAATCCAAACAAGATCAGCACCGCCAGGAGCAACATCGAGCGAGCCGGATTTCTCATCAGCAGTCTCCTTCGTGAATTGCCCTCGCCGTGCGCCCCAGGGTCGGCGGCTAGCCTACCGAGCTTTTGCAATCAAGTCCAGCTTTAGGCCGCGTTTACCATCTCCAATCCGGCTACAGGGAAAATTGACGCCATATACTGGGCTAAGACAGGTTGGCGCAACGCTTCTACTTGGGTAAGATTGGGGAAGATGGACGCCAGCCCTCATAAGGATTCATACCGCCATGGGAACCGAAGACAAAGTACAGAACTTCACGGCAAGTACCCAGGAAAAGCTGCAAGCAGAGTTCGAATTAATTGTCCGAGGTGAACATTCCGACCCGTTCGGGATTCTCGGGCCTCACTGGATCACGGCAAACGGCAAACGATCGCTGGCGATCCGCGTCTTCCGCCCCAACGCGGTGGAAGTAACCATCGTAGGGACCACGAACAACCAAACTTTCGCAGCCACTCGTATTCATCCCGAAGGACTCTTGGAAGCCAACCTGCCACCTGCCGCGCTCGGTACGCCAGCCGCAGAAACAGTTCCGCCAACTGCGTATCGCCTGCGGATTCGCTTCGGCGACGGGAACGTATTCGAAACTCTCGATCCCTACGCGTTTCCGCCGGTGCTCACCGAATATGATTTGTATCTTTCCGGCGAAGGCACGCACTACCTGAAATATGAAAAACTCGGCGCGCATGTGCGCGAAGTTGCGGGCGTTCGTGGCGTGCATTTTGGCGTCTGGGCGCCCAACGCGAAACGTGTCAGTGTCGTTGGCAATTTCAATTTTTGGGACGGTCGCGTGCATCCCATGCGCCACCGCGGCGAAAGCGGTATTTGGGAAATCTTCATCCCCGGACTCGACGAGGGCGAGCTGTACAAATTCGAGGTTCTCGGCCGCTACGACAATTATCTTGGACTGAAAACCGATCCCTACGGCTTCTCGGGTGAAGTGCGGCCGAAAAACGCGTCGGTCGTGCGCAACATCGACGGCTACGAATGGAAGGACAGGGCCTGGATGGAATCGCGCTCCTTGCGCGACTGGCTCCACTCACCGATGACCGTGTACGAACTGCACGCAGGTTCCTGGAAGCGCAAGCCCGAGGAAGGAAATCGCTGGCTCACCTATCGCGAACTCGCCGACGAGCTGATTCCCTACGTCAAGCGCATGGGTTTCACGCATATCGAACTGCTCCCCATCATGGAGCATCCCCTGGACGCTTCGTGGGGCTACCAAACTGTAGGTTATTTCGCGGTCACCAGTCGCTATGGCACGCCCGCCGACTTTATGTACTTCGTGGACCGCTGCCATCAGGAAGATATCGGCGTGATTCTCGATTGGACTCCCGCGCATTTCCCGCGCGATGCGCACGGCCTGGGATTTTTCGATGGCACGCATCTTTACGAGCACGCGGACCCGCGGCGCGGCGCGCACCCGGACTGGGGCACTCTGGTGTTCAACTACGGGCGCAACGAAGTGCAAAACTTCCTGCTTTCGAATGCCCTTTTCTGGCTGGATAAATATCACCTCGACGGACTGCGTGTGGACGCCGTCGCCTCCATGCTTTACCTCGATTATTCGCGCAAACCCGGCGAATGGATCCCCAATCCGTTTGGCGGCCGCGAAAATCTGGAAGCCATCGCATTCCTAAAGCACCTTAACGAAGTTCTGCACAGCCGGCATCCCGGCGCGCTCACGATTGCCGAAGAATCCACGTCATGGCCGGCGGTTTCGCGGCCCACCTACGTCGGCGGCCTGGGTTTCGATTTGAAGTGGAATATGGGATGGATGAACGACACCCTGCGCTATTTCGCGCTCGATCCGCTCTATCGCCAATACCATCACAACGAACTCACCTTTTCGATGATCTATGCGTTTCAGGAAAATTTCATCCTGCCCCTTTCCCACGATGAGGTCGTGCATGGAAAACGCACGCTGCTCGAAAAGATGCCGGGCGACGATTGGCAGAAATTCGCGAACGTCCGGCTGCTTTTCGGCTACATGTACGCTCATCCCGGGAAGAAGTTGCTGTTCATGGGCAGCGAACTAGCGCAGCGAGACGAATTCTGGGAAGAGAGCAGCGTGGAATGGCAGCTCGAGCAGTCGGCGTCTCATCGCGGCGCCCAGCGGCTGCTCGCCGATTTGAACCGCTTGCACTCGACCGAGCGTGCCTTCTTCGAAGTGGACTTCGAGTGGTCTGGGTTCGAATGGATTGAAGCCAATGATTCCGCAGCGAGCATCCTTTCGTTCATGCGTCGTGCTCGCAACGCGGAAAACTTCATTGTGGCTGTCTGTAACTTCACTCCGGTGCTGCGTCACGAGTATCGCATAGGCGTCCCGGCGGCGGGTTACTACCGGGAAATTCTCAATACCGACTCCGCTTACTACGAAGGCAGCGACGCCGGGAATGCTGGCGGCGTTCGCGCCGAACCGATCCCCTGGAACGGGCGCCCCTGGTCCCTCAAATTGAAAGTGCCACCCCTAGCCGCCGTCTATTTCAAACCGCAGCGCGATTGACCAAGACCCGGAAGGGCGGGGCTTCGGGCCCCGCCCTAAGACGCGCCTTTCCTTCCGGGACTTCAGAGTCTGTGAGAACTCGAGATCTTTGTGGCCGTAGCTTTAGCTGCGGCGTAAGCGCAGCGAAATCACTGCGGCTTCAGCCGCTGAAGTACCGGTTTTTTGGTTCCCCCACAGACTCTTCAGCCTCACTAGACCACCCCAATAGTTCACGGAACATTTCCACGCACGCCTCCGTACCTACGTGCAGGAAGAGCACGGGAGGCTTCCCCAAAATGCGAAAAGGTCTTCGATCACTAGCGGCGGTTTGTTTGTCGGCAGCCATGGTGGCAGGCATGGCACCGACGGTGCTGGCCGCGCCCGCGGAGCGCTACCTGCACATCAAGGTGGACGATCCCTCGAAAGGTGAAAGCGTGAACGTCAACGTTCCTCTCTCCATGGCGGAAAAAATCCTGCCCACGGTGAACAAAGGCTCTCTGCACAACGGACACGTCACGATCGGCAAAGCCGATTTGAACGACGTGGACGTACGCGCGATTCTGGACGCGCTACGCACGGCTCAGGACAATGAATTCGTTACCGTGAAAGAGAAAGATCAGGAAGTGCGCGTGGCGAAGTCGAATGGAAACATCATCGTGCACGTCCGAGACTCCGGAAAAGAAAGCCAGAAAGTGGACGTCACCGTCCCGATGAAAGTCGTGGACGCGCTGCTCTCCACTGCGAAAGAGAACGAACTTGATGTGGCCGCCGCCCTTCGTGCGCTCAGCGATGCTGGTGACGCGCTCCTGGTGACCGTACAAGACGCCACGCAGCACGTGCGCATTTGGGTGGATTCACGTAACACGCAGGACTAGCGCGGAAACGTTTCATTCTGGGGAGGTGATCGATGATTGTCCTAGGAAAAGTTGCCCTGGGAGTCGCGGGCGTCGCCGCGGCAGGTGTGGGACTGATTTGCAGCGAGGGCATGATCGAGGTGAAGGTGGTGGAAAGGCAGCCGGAAGCTCATCACGTTTACGTGCTCGCACCAGCCGCAGTAGTTCCTATGGCGGTGCATTTTATCCCCAGCCACGAATTCGGGCACGCCTCAGCCGAACTGCTACCGTGGATGCCGACCATTCGCGCAGCGCTCGATCAACTGCGCGAAGTTGACGACGTCACGCTGGTAGACGTCACTGAGCCCGGCCAGCACGTGGTCGTCGCCAAAAAGGGCGGCTCAGTTGTGGTTGACGTTAACGATCGAGACGAAACCGTGCACGTCTCGGCACCGATTCGGGCCATCTCCAGCACGATCGAACAAGTTGCCGCCGCGAGCCACGACTCTCTGAACTAGTTCGCGACGGATTCCCTCACTGGCGGGCGCTGCGAAGCCCCTCGAAGCGCTCGTCAGATTCAGGGATTCTTTGCCGGTACCCAGTACACTTCTTCCTTGATGGATTGCTTCGCAAACCCGCGCCGGGCGAGTATGCCCCTGCCTAGATCAATCATCTGCGGATGGCCGCACAGGTAGCCGCTGGTATCAGCCGCGTCCAGCGCCCACAGATCCGTGTACTTGCGGATCAAATCTTCCACCCGACCGGTTTCGCCCTTCCACGCAGCGTCCTCCCACGGGCGGCTGATGGTAGGAATGTATTTGAGCCATGGCACCTCGCCCGCGATCCGTTCCAGCTCTTCGCGGTAACCGAATTCCCAGGAACGGCTGGCGCCCTGTATTACGTATAAGCGCATGTCTCCGGGGAAACGGTTCTCCTTCCAATCAGCGTGGAGCGTGCGGATATAAGAAATATACGGAGCGATGCCCGTCACGGTGGCCAGCAGCAGATGATTGTGGTGCCCGCTTTTCAAGTCCAGTGTGAAGCGACCCTTGGCGATTTTCCGCATCGACATTTCGTCGCCGACCTGCAATTTGTGAAGCAGAGGGGTCAATTCGCCCTGTTCAACCAACTCAATGAAAATTTCGATCTCGCGCTCGTAGGGCGACGACACAATCGAATAAGCCCGCTCAATTCGTTTCCCGGCCGTTTCCACGCCCAGGGTCGCGTATTGGCCCGCCGCAAACTCAAACTCGCCGCCAGGATCCAGTTTGATCTTCCAGAGGTCCGACGCGAAGTTTTCACGATGGGTAATGCGCGCACGAGAGAATTTTTCTTCCGCAGGCCTCATATCGGGTGACTCCCAAGTTGACTTCGCGCCCGGCGTAAACTGAAACGGTGCGCTAAAAAATAAGAGGCGCCCCGAAACTTCCGGAGCGCCTCTAAGTATTGGAACTAGAGGGACCGCCGTTATGGATGCTGTTGCTCTTGCTGCCCGAACATCATAGGGTTAAACGGCTGCGGAGTCCCGGTAATTTTGTCTTTCCCGTCGGTGATCACTTTAGTCAGAAGCATCGTCGTGTCCTTGCCCTGAAATTTCACCAGACCGTAAGGACCGGCCTGCTTCGCAACCCACACATCGCCCGCACATTCATATGCATCTGTGCCTGCGCAGCTGCCGCAGTCATAGCCATGAGGAAACAAACCACACCGACCCGCCGCGCCATACGCATTGTTCCTCCTTGCAGTTTTCAAATAATACGAGGTCCGCCCTAAATATCGCGTCCCTTGGCATCTTCCATCTTGGAAAGATCGAAAGTCGTCTGGAGCTTAACCTTCGCAACCGCACAGGTGAACTCGACCGCCTTCTCATTCGGCGAAATCGAGGGCTCCCCATTGTCCGCTTGCCTCGGGAAGCTGAATATGATTCCTTGCACGCCTTTGCCATCCGGACTGCGAACCAGCTGTGCTTTAGTGGCAGTGATATGCTGCTTTGTCTTTTTGCCGGCCAGGGTAGCGGTGCCCTCAAGTGCTTTCTCGTCCAGGGATTGAAATGGCGTCATGTCGGGTCCGCCGAGATATACCTCGTAATCATTCACCGGCTGCGCCAGTTGCTTCTCAGCCTCGTCTTCCTTCAGACGTCCTTCTATCACAGAACTGCGATATCCTGCCTCCCGAATTGTCCGAGACGATATCCAGCGAACCGCGAAACTGGCTTCGGCGGCCGTTGGGCTCGCTGCCGCTTGACTCGACTGAGTGCCGGATTGATTTGCCGCCGAACTGCTGCCCTGCTTCATACCGCCACCGCTCTGCGGTTCCGCTGGCCCGGCACCACTCGCGCCGCTAGTGTCGGTTGGCTTCCAACTCGCGTTAATCTGAACCACCTTGCTCCACGGCGAGTCGCTAAATACTTTCTTCACATCATTCGCATCCCACTGCTGGTAGGGCTTCGACTTCCACGGGTCTCCGCCACCCCAGGCAAGCACCGCCGCTATCAAGCACACTAAGGAGGCCGTGAATGTCTTCGACAATCGCGGCCCGAGCGCCGAAATATTTTTTGTGATTTCCATATTAAGCCTCCACATCGTGATCTGAGCGCTCAACGGCTCGGACAGGATTCAAGTATGGTCCTCATCGTGAGCGGGTCCAACATCAACCATGGGAGGGATCGAAAGTTCTCGTTCGAGGCAGAGAAAAGATGAGCAGGTGGCTGGCAACAAAATCGCGGCAAAATTCGAGCATGGGCGGCTCTTTCCGCCATTCAATCCCCCCAGGCCAATACCTAAAACTACCTTAACGGCTCGCCCTTTTGGCGACAAGTGGATTTTCAGCCGCGTCCGCGAGGCCCGCCGCGCCTGTCTGCCGTGGCGCTCCGTACACACGTTCCACCCGGTAGATCGGATTCTCGCGCGACTCAAAATGAGTGCGCATCAGAAGCTCCCCTACAAGCCCCACCGCTAATAGTTGCACTCCAAAAAGACACAGCATCATTCCCAAGACCATCAACGGCCCGTGCTGCACGAAAATCGGCGCTTGCCAGAAAATCTTGTCGAAGAGCAGAAATGCCAGAATCGCCCCGCCCGCGAACATGCCCAGCAATCCCGGTGGCCCGAAGAAGTGCAGAGGCCGTGTCATATAGCGCATCAGGAATCGAATGGTGATGATGTCAAAGAAAACACGCAGCGTGCGGGAGATCCCATAATGAGACTTGCCGCCCGGCCGCACGATGTTGCGGATGGGAACTTCTACAATTTTGGCGCCGTTCCAGGCGGCCAGCGCCGGAATAAACCGGTGCATCTCGCCATACAGCGGAACGTCCTTGATGATCTCCCGGCGGTACACCTTGAACGTGGTTCCGAAATCGTGGATGTCCACGCCAGAGAGCTTCGCCATCATCCAGTTGGCTATGCGTGAAGGCAATCGCCGCAGGATGAAATTGTCCACCCGCTTCTGCCGCCAGCCGCTGACGATATCGCAGCCTGTCGCCTCCATAGTCCCCAGCAGCGTCGGGATGTCCGCGGGATCGTGCTGCAGATCCCCGTCCATCGAGATGATGATGTCGCCCGATGCGTAATCGAATCCCGCAGAGAGTGCGGTCGTCTGCCCATAATTCCGTTTCAGACGCAGCACCGAGACGCGCGGGTCCTCCGCGGCTATTTGCACCAAAATTTGTGGGGTTGCGTCGGAACTTTGATCGTCCACGTAGACAAACTCGACCGGGTCAAAGCGTCCGGTCATGATTTCGCTCAACTGGCTGTGCAGTTCGCGAACGCTTTCTTGTTCGTCGTGGAAGGGTACCACCACTGAATAACGCGGCGGCATGCCTGGGTGCTCCCGCATACGCTCAGTTTAACTCCCGATAGCTGATTAAGCGAATACCTCGTTCCGTAACTGCACTTCGGACGCCGGGGTCTAACAGCCCCTGCAACTCGTCCTCGCGTTGTTTTTGAAGACGTGATCCCGACCGCGCCAAATCAGCGTCGCAAATCCCGGGATGCAGCATAATTTCGGTAGTCCCATCGACGACTGTGCCGATTACGCTCCGCAAGACGGTCGGGCTGAGTTGTCCGGTCATCGCCAGCCCCAGAAAATGATCGGGAGAAAGCAGCCCGTACCTTCTGGAGATTGCCGTGAACTGTGGAGCTATAGCACGAACAGCTCCCGCCGCCAGGATTTGCATCGAGACTCCCTGCCCACCCGCCTGGCTCGTCTCCCAGGAGTCGCGGAGATTCTCGATCGGCTTGCGCACTCGCGCGATTCCACATTCCTTGGCGACTTTTCCCAGTGCTTCCATCACGCGAGGATGAGCGTGCGTATGCTTGTGGGTGTCCAAATGCGTCGGCTCGATTCCAGCGGCTCGAACTCTGCCAATTTGCGCGCGGAACTCACGTTCGATTTCCTCAATGCGAATGATCCCGGAGCTGATCTTGGCGACAAAAAGTGGCAGCGAGTCTGGCAGATTGCCGCCTGCGTCTACGAGCGAGGCAACACTGTCCTTGGTCGCAACGCACTTGCCGCCGACGAGCACCAGATGACAGCCAACTCCCAACTCTTTGTTGGCGCGCGCGCGCTCCA
>Ga0209693_10000250_pt1 | contig 21056 bp, 19 predicted proteins | sample HubBroMetageWRM3_FD_188345 | JGI IMG/M metagenome (GOLD analysis project Ga0209693, IMG submission 188345) | Warmed soil microbial communities from the Hubbard Brook experimental Forest, New Hampshire - Hubbard Brook CCASE Soil Metagenome WRM 3... | ecosystem: Environmental > Terrestrial > Soil... | reverse complement strand
ACGGCCGGGTCCTGCGTGGTCTCCACGGCGCGGTGCCGGGTCAGCGCGCCGATGTGCAGGCCGTCCGGGCCGGCCCGCAGGTAGTCCAGGCCGGGGATGCGGGTGATGTCCACCAGCGCGCTTGGCCGGGCCAGCCGGAGGTTCATCATCGGCACCAGGCTCTGCCCGCCCGCCAGGACCTTCGCGTCCTCGCCGAGGTCGGTCAGCAGCGCGACGGCCTCGGCGACGTCATGGGCGACGTGGTAGGTGAATGGCGCTGGCTTCAACAGGCTCCCCTCGGCGGCCTGGTGGTGCAGCTGGTACAGCTGGTGCGGCGCCCCGGCGGCCAGAGATAAGATCTCCACTTGGTATACCATATTTCAGCAGGAGCCGGACATGCCGCACCCGAACGTCCTGGCCGAGCGCAGCAGCGCCGGTTACCTGCGGTTGCTGCTCTCACGCCCGGATCAGCGCAACGCGCTGGTTCCCGGCATGGTCGTCGCGCTGACCGAGGCCATGCAGGCGGACGGCGACGCCGTGGTCCTGCTTGGCAGCACCGACCCGGGGGTGTTCTGCGCCGGAGCCGACCTTTCGCTGCCGATGGCGGACCGTGCCGCCGTCTCGGACCTGCTGTACGAGTGCTACGAGCACATGATCACCCGGCCGGGGCCGGTGATCGCCGTGGTCGGTGGCCCGGCGGTCGGCGGCGGCGCCCAGCTCGCCACCGCCGCCGACCTGCGGATCGCCGGGCCCGGCGCGCGGCTGCGCTGGGCCGGGCCGGCCGGCGCCGGGCTGGCGGTGGGCGCGTGGATCCTGCCGGACCTGGTCGGGCGCGCCGCCGCGCTGGAAATCTGCATGACGGGCCGGTGGGTGGATGCCGCCGAGGCTCTCACGCTGGGACTGGTGCACCGCGTCGACGGCGACCCGGGCCGGGCCGCAGCCGGTCTCGCGGAAGCGCTGGTTGCATCCGGCCCGCTGGGGCCGGGCCGGATCAAGGCCGTCGCCTCTGCCGGTGGCCTGCTCGACCGCCTGCGCACGGAGCGCAGCGTGAACCACGCAGCGTTCGAGCATGCGCTGGGAGGCGGATAGGCAGGCCTGCCACATCATCCGCTGGGGGTGATTCGAACGATCAAGGGGGTTGGGATCGTGGGGTAGAGCCTGTCCCGGAACGGGCCGGAGGGAGATCTGACATGATCGCCGATATCGGTCCGGGCGAGGCTCACGACGTGGGGATCAGCGCGTACATCTACCTCTACCCGCTGGTCACGATGGAGCGGACCCGGCGGCAGGCCATCAATATCGAGCCTGGTCGCAGGCCTGGCTTTGGGCCGATGAACGCGTTCTCGCATTTCCGCGAGTTCCCGGACGCCAATTTCAAGGCGGTGGTGCGGCCGAATTTCGACACGCTCTACTCCTCCGCCTGGCTTGACCTGACCGGCGGGCCTGTTGTCGTGTCGGCCGGGGCCGATCCCGATGGCCGTTACTACGAACTGCCGATGTATGACATGTGGACCGACGTGTTCGCCGTGCCGGGGCAGCGGACGACCGGAACCGAGGCGGGCAACTGGGCCGTGATCCCGCCAGGCTGGCAGGGCAACCTGCCGGGCGATGTCGACCGGATCGACGCGCCGACGCCCTACGTGTGGATTATCGGGCGGACCCAGACCAACGGCCCGGCGGACTACCCGACGGTGCACAAGATCCAGGACGCGTTCCGGGTGACCCCGCTGTCGTACTGGGGCGGCGAGGCGCCGCCGGTGACCGCCGTGACCGACCCGGGCATCGACATGGTGACCCCGACGGTCGACCAGGTCAACAGCATGTCCGCGGAGGAGTTCTTCGACTCCGCTCTGGGCCTGCTGAAACTGCTTCCGCCGCACCTGACGGACTGGTCCCTCATCGCGCAGATGCGCCGCCTGGATCTGGTGCCCGGGGCCCGGTTCGCCGACCTCGAGCCCGCCGTCCGCAGCGCCCTTCACGATGTGCCCGCTGCGGCGCTGCAGGCAATGCAGCAGGCATTTCCCCGGCTGGCGAAGGTCGTCAACGGCTGGCAGATGAACATCGACACCATGGGTGTGTACGGCAACTTCTACGTCAAGCGGGCCGTCGTCGCGATGGTAGGCCTGGGCGCGAACTCGGCCGAGGACGCCGTCTACCCGATCCTGCTGGCCGACGCTGACGGCAAGCCCCTGGCCGGGGACAACGACTATGTCCTGCACTTCGGCAAGACCGAGCTCCCGCCGGTGCGCGCGTTCTGGTCGGTCACCATGTACGACGCCGAAGGATTCCAGGCCGCGAACTCCCTCAACCGCTTTGCCATCGGCGACCGCGACCCGCTGCAGTACAACACTGACGGGTCGCTCGACCTCTACCTCCAGCACAAGCCGCCCGCCACCAGCAAGGAGGCCAACTGGCTGCCCGCGCCGCAGGGCCCGCTTGGCGTCACAATGCGGCTCTACTCCCCGAAAGCCCGCGTGCTCAACGGCACCTGGGCACCACCGGCAATACGGCGAATTTAGCCCGGGCATTACGCCCGGCATCAGACAGTTCTGTGATCAGGTCTGCGGTGAACTCGCTGCGCTCTGCGATTGACAGGTGACGAGCCCACGGGAACACATCTGCCAGCGCGGTCTCCATCACCCGTACCCCGGACTCGCTGCGGGCCAGCACGCCGAACATACGGGACGCGGTAAGCAGGTTCTCGTCCCGCTCCTCTTCCCGGTCCGCGGCCGTTAGGTAAAAGTCCGGCGCATCGCGATGGGTTACCCGCAGTCGGCCCATCAGGCACACATACCCGAGTCGTGATATTTGGTATACCATCTCGCGGGGGCGGGCAAGCGTTGCGTGGCGGCACGGCGTGACTGGGCCTGGTCGGCCACGAGACGGCGGAAGGAGCAGCGGTGGACCTGCAGCTGGACGGGAAGGTGGCCTTCGTCACCGGCGCGAGCAAGGGCATCGGCCGCCAGGTGGCCGAGGATCTCGCCCGGGAGGGCGTCGACGTCGTGATCGCCGCGCGTACCGCCGAGCCGCTGGAGAAGGCAGCCGCGCAGATCGCTTCGCTGACCGGCAGGACGATCGTGCCGATGGCCGGGGACATGAGCGTCTCGGCCGACGTGGAGCGGTGCGTGAACGCGACCCTCGACCGGTTCGGGCACATCGACATCCTCGTCACCTGCGCGGGGAGCTCCCCGGGCGGGCTGCTCGAGAACCTGACCGAAGAGCAGTGGCTGGCGAGCCTGAACCTCAAGTTCATGGGGTACGTCCGCTCGGTCCGGGCTGTCATCGGGCACATGCGCGAGCGCGGCGAGGGCGCGATCGTGCTCGTGGTCGGCAACGACGGGCTGAAGCCCAGCTACTGGGAGATGACCGCCGGGGTCGCGAACGCCGCCGACATCAACTTCGCCTCGTCCGTCGCCGAGCAGTACGGGCGTTACGGCGTGCGGATCAACACCGTCAACCCCGGCCCGGTGTCGACCGACCGGTGGGACACGCTGGAGAAGGCATTCGCCCGCGATAAGGGCGTCTCCCAGGAGCGAGCGCACGAACTGGCCACCGAGTCGATCCCGTTCGGCCGTATCTGCCGCCCCGACGAGGTGTCTGCCCTGGTCACGTTCCTGGCCTCGCCGCGCGCGAGCTTCATCAACGGCGCGCACATCCCGGTCGACGGCGCCCAGCGCAAGGCGATCATGGACCACTAGCGCCGGAGCATGTCCGGCCGGCAAGCCAGTGCAGCCGCGCACTCTTACTTCGACCCGTGGCCGCATTTCGGACATATGTCACCGGAAAATGGCTGAGCCGAAGTAAAAGTGGCGACGATCAAGGAATCCATGGCCGGGAACCCGGTGTGCGGCTGGGGCGGGCGTCGGTACGCGGCCTCGATCACCCACACTTCACGCGTTTCAGTCATTTCGAGGGGTGATATGCCCGGATTGCGGTTACCGAACGCGTGAGAAGTCGAAATGATCTTGATTTAGGCGGGGCAGCGGGTCAGCTTGCCGGCGGGCGAAGGATCTCCAGGACGCGAGGGCGCGCCGAGTGCGGGATGCGCACCGGCAGCCAGTCCAGGCCGTCGCCGTCGCGGCGGAGCGGGCCGATGCGGCTCTCCGGGGCTCTGGTGCCGTCCAGGGTTACCACCGCACTGGGGCCGGCCGCGGCGAGGTCCACGGTGACGTCTGCGGTGGCAGGCGGCAGCTCGACCGACAGCCGGGCGCCGTCAACGGACAGCTGGCGGAACCGGCCGCGCAGGCCGGCGCGCAGCAGCGGCACGCCGTCACACGACAGCGCTGTGGAGCCGGGGCCGAGCTCAACCGAGTACGGCAGGCCGGCCACGTAGCCGACCGCGGAGCGGCTGTCGCCGCCGGCGCAGCCGAAGCAGGTCCCGTCCCACGGGTCGGTGCCGAAGACCTCCAGGTCCGCGATCATCGGCAGCAGGCTGCCCCAGGTGTAGAACGGCTCGGCGTCCACGGAGTCGCCGCCGTCGCCGGTCTGCTGGCTGAAGTTCTCGTAGCAGCGGCGGTCGGCCCAGCCCCGGCGGAACATCTCCAGGCCGCGTGACGCGAGCCACGCCGCCTGCTCGTCGAACCGGTACCGGCGCAGCCCGAGATAGACCAGGTAGTTGAAGCACGGCCAGACCCGCCCCCGCCAGTAGACGTTGTCGAGCGCGGCCGGATCGTCGTGTGGCGTCCCGGCGACCGGGTACGAGCCGCCGAACCGGCGCGGGTCGGCCAGCCAGCGCTGCACCATGGCCTCGGCCTGGTCCGGCGTGGCGATCCCGGCCAGCAGCGGGTAGAAGCTGGTGGGGGACAGGCTCCTGGTGAACTCCCCGCTCCACAGCCGCCCGGCGAACACCTCGCGCCCGGAGTCCCACAGCCGGGTCCGCACCGCTTCGGCCAGTTCCGCCGCGCGCCCGGCAAGACGGTCGTTCCCCGGCAGCATTCGCGCGAGCAGGCTGCCCTCGTGCACCAGCAGGCTGTTCAGCCCGACATCCTCGAGGTCCAGGGTGTGCGTGGACAGGTCGAACCGCGCGTCGTCGTGCACCGGCGAGTTGTCGTTCGAGGACTCGTCCATCGCGGCCTGCCGGGTGTGCACGAAGTGCCCGTCGCCGACCGGCGACGAGCCGTACTCGAGCAGCCCGTTCCCGTTGCCGTCCCGGGTGGCGAACCACCAGTCGAACGCGCCGGCCAGCACCTCCGCCGCCCGCGCGGCCGCGCCGTCGTCCGGCGTCATGGCCTGAACCGACCAGCACGCCTGCGCGCCGACGGGCGGGTGCGAGCGGTCCTCCCAGTCTGTGGTGGCCGCGCGCAGCGCGGTCAGGTTCCCGCGCGGCGTGCGCCCGGCCAGCACAGCGGCCACGTTGTCCCAGGCGAGCCGGCCCGCGCCGATGTGCGCCGCGAGGATCGAGTGCAGGAACCCGTCGATCTGCCAGACGCCGAAGCCGCCGAACTTGCGCGCGATCCAGGCCCGGGTTGCCACCGTGTAGACCTGCCGGTGGGCCGGGTCCCAGATGGTGTTCCAGCCGAGCACGTCACGGATCGCCGCCCGGCTCTCGGATACCGCAGCCGGCGGAACCGGCCCGCTGGCGTCCCGTTCCGGCTCCTCGTCAGCGAGCACCCGCTGCAACCGGTCCTGCGCCGCCTGCGAGTCCGGGCCCGCGGCGGCGGCGAAGGCCGTCACCGGTTCGGTGGCGGAGATGCGGAAGACCGCATACCGTCCCCGCTCCGGGGCAGGGGGCCGGGCGTAGTAACTCTGTGACTCCATCAGAGTGCCCAGAACGCCGCGCTCCATGGTCAGCCGGGCATCGGCGGGCCGGTCCAGTGTGCTGAACGCCGCTGACGGCCCTGCGCCGCCCCGGTCCAGCAGCGCCACCGGGGGCTGCAGGTACTCGGCTCCGGGCGGGGTGATCAGGCGGACCGCGGCTGGGTCGTCGGGGTCGTCGGAGCCGAACTCCAGCAGCAGCCAGAACCGCAGTCCCCACTCGGCCATGTCCGTGCAGGTGAGCCTGCCGGTCACGCAGCCGTCGCCGGCCGCGGCCAGCTCGAGCCGCACGGTCGACCCGGCGTGGGTCAGGTCCACCGCGATGTCGCCGCCGTCGACGTCGTGGGTGCCCAGCCGGTAGGCGGGGGACCAGGGGAAGTCGGTGAACGTGTTCGCGCTCGCGCTGTACGCGCCGACCCGCAGCACCGCGCCGCTGCCCAGGTGCACGGCGCAGGCCGGCCAGTCGGCGTCCCAGGTGTTCCAGGTGTCCGGGCCCGCCGCGGTCATGCCCGCTTGGCCCCGGCCAGGCGGCTGAGCTCCTCCTCGACCGAGCCGAACGTGACCTGCGGCGCGAACCCGCCCATCAGGTTCAGCGCGGCCTCGTGCGCCTCGGGGGTGATCCCGGCGCAGGCGTCGGCGATGACCCGGACCTGCGCGCCGCCGTCGACCGCGTCCAGGACTGTGGCGATCACGCAGCAGTCGGTGCTGACGCCGCAGACCGTGAGCTCGCGGCCCGGGCCGAGCATGGACTCGAGCTCCGGGCCCCACTTCGAGAACGTGGTCTTGTCCAGGGTGCCCCGGCCCTGGCTGGCCCACGGCAGGGCGAGGTCGGCGAGGTGGGCTGCCTCGGGCGTCAGCACCTGCGGCCAGGCGCGGTAGTAGCCGACCCAGCTTCCCTGTGGCACCTCGGGGATCACGAACCGGGTGAAGATCGTCTGCGGTCCGTACGCGCCGGCCAGCGAGTCGATGGGCTCGATGAGGTCCGCGAACCCCGGCACTTCCCACGGGCTGCCCGCCGCGAAGAACTCCTGCATGTCGATGACGGCAAGCAGTGGGGTGTTGGGTGGGCTCATCACGCCGCGACCGCTGCCTTCTCGGCGGCCCTGGCCTTGGCGAACTGCCCGGTGGCCAGGACGAGCACCGTGTAGACGAGGGCGCCGAGGATCAGCGCGATGATCACGCCGATGCTGCTGCCGCCGACCGCCCCGGTCCGGCCGCCGAGCAGGCCGAGCAGGTAGCCCACCCAGCTGAACACCGGGCTGGTCGAGGTCACCGTGCCGAGGCCGACAGCGCAGGCGATCACCAGCGCGGTCAGGCCACACCAGTTGTAGGCGCCGCTGTCGACCCGGTACAGCCGGTTCTCGTCGTAGCCGGACTTCCAGCGCAGCAGCCCAAGGTCGGCGAGGAAGATCCCGGACCAGGCTGCGAGCAGGACGCCGAGCGTGATCAGGAAGCCCTCGAACGGCGCGAAGAACGTCTTGGCGATGAACAGCACGTAGATGTTCCCGGCGATCATCACGCAGGCGTCGATCGCCACGGTCTTGTACCGCTCGGTGCGCAGGCCGAGGGTCAGCAGGTTCAGGCCGCCGGAGTAGACGTCGAGCACCGTGGCGGCGATCAGGCCGCCGACGGCGGTGATCAGGTAAGGGACCGCGAACCAGAGCGGCAGCGTGTCGGCGAACAGGCCGATCGGGTTGGCGGCCGACGCGATGCCCGGGTTGCTGGCGGCGAGGAAGATGCCGAAGATGCCGAGCAGGATCGGGGCGAGGCTGGCGCCGAACGTGGTCCAGCCCACGACCGAGGCCGACCTGACCTTCCGTGGCAGGTACCTGCTGTAGTCACCGGCGGCGTTCACCCAGCCGATGCCGAGCCCGGCCATGATCACGGTGGTTCCGCCGATGACGCCGCCAAGGAACGTCCCCGGGTGCAGCGAGGTCGCCGCGTGCAGGTTCACGTGCTTGGCCTCGAGGATGATGAACACGACGGTCAGCACCGCAAACGCGTAGGTGAACCAGATCTGCACCCGGGTGATCGTGGCGTGCCCGAGCAGCGCGAGCGTGATCGTCACGCCCGCCACGATCACGAACGCGATCGCGACCGTCGGGTCGCCGGCCGGCGCGCCGAGCCGCTGCATGATGCTCTGCGCAGCGAGCACCGCCAGCGCGGTGAGCAGGATCTCCCAGCCGAGGAACGAGACGTAGCTGATCAGCGTCGGCAGCCCGTTGCCGATCACGCCGAACGACGCCCGCGACACCACCAGCGTGGGCGCGTTGGCCCGCTTCCCGGCCAGGCTGATGAACCCGACGAGCAGGAACGACAGCACGGTCCCGACGATCATGACGAGGATCGCCTGCGTCAGGTCGAGGCCATAGAACGTGACCAGGAACGCGCCGTAGGTGATGTCCAGGATGCCGATGTTGGCCGCGCACCAGATCCAGAACAGCTCGATCGGCTTGCCGTGCCGCTCATCCTCGGCGATCGGGTTGATCCCGTTGGTCTCGATGCTCCACGGCCGGTCGGCCTCGGGGGCCTGCGCCGTTCCGCCTGGGCTGGCTGCGTTCGTGTCCATGCTCTGGCCCTCCGGAGGGGATCCAAGATGGGAACGATTCCACCGTCCTTCCACCGCTATGTCAAGATGCTGGGAACGTTCCCGTCTGGCCCTGAACGGAGGAGTGTGTAAATATTGCGAGTTATGGAGCCGGTCGCTGCGGAATCGTTCCCGCAACCCGTGCGGCTCCGTGACGTCGCCGCCGCGGCGGGTGTCTCCACCTCCACCGCGTCGCGGGTGCTCTCCGGCGCTGGCGGGACCTCGTCGGCGACCGCGGCCGCGGTGCTTGCAGCGGCCCGGCGGCTCGACTACCGCCCGAATCTCATCGCTAGGGGCCTCCGGGCGCGCAGCTCCGGCATGGCTGGCATCGTCGTTCCCGGCATCGGCAACCCGTTCTTCGCGGAGCTCGTCGAGGCGCTGGAGGCCGCGCTGCGCGACGCGGACCTCGACATGATCCTGGCGGACTCGCGCGACGACCCCGCCGACGAGGCACGCCGGCTGGAGGCGCTGACCGACCGGCAGGTGGCCGGCCTGATCATGATCCCGGCCAGGCACCACTCCAGCGCTGCCGCCATGCGGCGGGCGCACCGCTCGGTGCCGATCGTCCAGATCGACCGGCAGGTCGACGGGTTCCCGGCCGACTACGTGGGCGTGGACAACGCGCTGGGGATCCGGTACGTGCTCGAGCACCTGGCTGGCCAGGGCTGCCGGAACGTCGCGTTCGTGTCCGACGAGACGGCGAGCTCAACCGGCCGCAGCCGGCTCGACGCGTTCCGGCTGACGGTGCCGCGGGTGCCTGGGCTGGCCGCGGGCCCGGTGCTGCTCGGGTCGTTCACGATCGAGTTCGGCCGCAAGGCCGCGCGCGAGCTGCTGAGCAGCCGGCCGCTGCCCGACGCCGTGCTGTGCGGATCCGACATCATCGCGCTCGGGGTGGTGCGCGAGCTGCACCACTGCGGTGTAGGCGTTCCGGATGCGGTCAAGGTCACCGGGTTCGACGGCATCCTGTTCTCCGAGCTGTGCGAACCCCCGCTGACGACGGTGCGCCAGCCGGTTCAGACGATCGCGGCCGAGTCGGTCCGGCTGCTGCAGCTCCGGATGGACGGCGACGACGCGGCCGTGCGGCGCAGCGAGATCGCGCCGTCGCTGCTGGTCCGGCGGTCTTCGCTGGCGGGCGCCGCGTGAGCGGGGGACGGCGCCCCCGGCGCCCCCGGCTGGCCGTGATCGGCAGCCTCAACGCCGACCTCACCCTGCTCGTCGAGCGGTTGCCCGGCCCGGGCGAGACCGTGCTGAGCTCGGCTCCGGGCACGGTCGGTTTCGGCGGCAAGGGCGGCAACCAGGCCGCCGCGGCTGCCGCGTTCGGCGCCGACGTGACGATGATCGCGCGGGTCGGCGACGATGACGTCGGCGAGCGGATCTGCGGCGACCTGCGCAGCCGCGGGGTGGACGTGTCGCAGGTGCGCACCACGCCCGGCGCCCGCAGCGGCGGCGCCACGATCGCCGTCGACCCAGCCGGGGAGAACCTGATCCTCGTCGACCCCGGTGCCAACGGCGCCCTGGTGCCGGGCGACATCGACCCGGGCGCCCTGGACGGGGCGGGCGCGGTGCTGCTGCAACTGGAGATCCCGCTGGCGACCGTGGCCGCGGCCGCGGCGAAGGCCAGCGCTCCGGTCGTGCTCAACCCCGCGCCCGCGGTGCCGCTCGGCCCGGATCTGCTGGCCAACGTTGATGTCCTGGTGCCGAACCGGACCGAGCTGGCGCTCCTGGCCGGAGCGGTACCCCCGTCCGGTCTGGCGGCAACGGCTGCGCTGGCCCGCAAGCTCCGCGACGGGCTCGATGTCGTGGTCACGCTCGGCGTGGACGGCGCCCTGGTCGTACCCGGGTCCGGCGGCCCGGTGACGCACATAGGCTCCCCGGCGGTCCAGGCAGTGGATGCCACCGGGGCGGGGGACTGCTTCTGCGGCACGCTCGCCGTGCTGCTTGCCGAAGGCGTGACCCTGGCCGACGCTGCGCGGATCTCGGTCGCGGCCGCCGCGCTGTCGGTGACCGTTGCGGGCGCGCGCGGTCTGCTGCCGGGGCGCGACCAGGCCGAGGCGCTGGCCAGCGGCCTGGCCGCCACGGCCGTCCCGGGCTAGCCGGGCAGCTGCCCCACATAGTCGACGAAGGCGCGCTGTAGGACTGCGGCCTCGCTGGTGGTCGAGCCGTTCGCCAGGTCGATGTCACGCCCGCCCAGGTACTGGAGGGTCTGCCTGTTAAAGATCCACTCAGTTCGCGTGCCCTGGTAGGTGAAGGCGACCGCGACGCCGTGACGGCCGATCGCGTCCGTTGCGTCGGCGACGACGGTGACCCCGGGAATGAGGGCGGCCGCGCGGTAGAGCGCGGCGTTGACTGCGGGTGGCGCTACTGACGCGCCCAGCAGGTCGCCGATCGTCATGAAGGCGTCCTCGGGGCGCGGCAGCTGCCCTTGCATCTCCCGCTCGATGAGGCTGAGCAGAGCCTGCGGGTTGGTGGGCAGCGACTGCAGGAATCGGTAGGTGGGATCGTGCACATCGCCCGGGTACGGGCAGTGCAGGTAGTTGCTGGAGAACTTCAGCGGGATGTCCTGGCCGTCCTCGCGCGCCAGGCCGGTCACGCACTGGTTCGAGACCGACATCCAGACCTGCGTTTCGTGCGGCTTTTCCATGACGCAGTTGTTGCCCGATCCGCCTTGGCAGATCTGATCGGCGAGCCAGCCTTTGGTGTAGGAGAACTGGTTGTTGCGCACATGCGGGCTAGGCTGCGCCGCGGCCGCTGTGGCGATCCTGGCAAGCAGCCGCATCGCGGCCGGCGAGGCGCCAGGCGTGCTCCTGGGCAGCAGGGCAAATGCGACGGCCACGGCGGCGGCCGCGGCGACCGCGACGATGATCGCGGGCCTGCGGCGGCGGCGCGTGGCGGCCAAGGGTGCTGGCGGCCGGCCGGTCGTGCGGACTTCGCTCATCAGGTGCTCCTTGAGGACCAGGTGGCGGCCGGCCGGGAGGTCGCGTCCAGCCGGGTCCGGCAGCAGGCGGGCCAGCTCGGCAAGGTCCCTGCGGCGGGCGTCGTCGGCGTTCATCGTTACTTCTCCCAGCTCGGCCGGGCCGCGTTCGTGCGGTCACCCGGTATCTGTTCACGGCCGCCCGCGGGTTCCCGGTCCGCGGGCACCAGCTTCCTGAGCCTGCGGCGGGCCCGGGACAGCCGGGACCGCACGGTGCCGACCGGCACACCCAGTGCGCTGGCGGCCGTGGCGTAGTCCAGGCCCGACCAGACGCACAGCGCGATGACCTCGCGTTCGCTGCGGCGAAGCGCGCCCAGCGCCTCCGCGACCAGGTGCAGCTGAGCCGAATCATCCAGGCGCCCAGCCACTTCCTCGGCGAAGTCCGGCACCACGGGCGGCGGCGGGACTCGGGCGAGGGCCGCCTGGTGACGGCGCGACGCCCTGGCCAGGTTGCGGCACACGTTGACCGCGATGCCCAGCAGCCATGGCTGCAGTGACTCGCCGGCCGGGTCGACCCTGTCCCGCAGCCGCCATGCTTCAAGGAAGGTGAGCGAGACCACGTCCTCGGCGGCCGACCAGTTGGCGGTCAGCCGGAAGCCGAGGCTGTACACCGCCCGGGCGTACTCGTCGAAGATCAAGCCGAACGCATCCGGATCCCCGGCGCGGATGCGTGCACGCAGATTTGGCTCCACATTCCTTCCTGTCCGCTCGCCGGTTGCGGTTCCAGGATCTGCCAAGCTTTCCAGAGAGCCCCTTCTGGATATTGCAATGTGCTGTCTAAGGGAATTTCCTGGAACGCGGGGACATGGAAGGGATCCGGCATGTGGCTGTGGATCTTGGTCGGCGTCGTTGTGATCGTCGGCATAGCCGTGGTTCTGCTGGTCCTGCGCTATATGGGGGTGCGCGGCTCGGTCGTCACCGGTGGCTGGATCGCCGAGGCGATCGACGCGTACACGAAGGGCATGGCGCTGCACGAGGCGCTCAGCGCGGCCGTTCAGCCGGACGCGCTGGCGGCTCCGGACAGCGGTACGCGCTGGGCCGATATCCAGCGCCGCGCGGATGGCCTCGCCCAGGAGCTGCACGTGCTGCAGAACACGGCCGCGGACCCGGAGGACCGGGTGAGCGCCAAAGATGCGCTCGGGGCGCTGCAGGCGCTTCGTTCCGCGCTCGACGACCTCGGCAGCGCACCGCGAGATGCCGAGCGGGTGGCGGCGATCCGCGACCGCATGGCCGTGTTCGAGAAGTCGCTGCGGGCGCTGCGTGCTCCCCACCCGCACCTGTGGTGAGGCGCGGGCGCATCTCAGCTGCCTGACCGCGACGCCTCACTCGCTCCGGGTGACCGTTATGCGTTGGCCGCTGCACGCTCGTGGGTCACCCCGGGCGGGGGATGGCGGCTGGCTCGCGTGCGGCGAAAGTAACGATCATTGGCCGACGCTAAGGACGGTGCCATGACTACCGACGAGACGAGCAATTCCATACTGCAGCTGCGATCCGGACCGCTGATTACCGGAGCGGCTCTGTTCGCGGCAGGTGGCCTGATCGCCCTGGCGGGCATCGCGATCGGCAGCGGACACGTGATGGCGGCCAGCCGACGGTGGATCCAGGCGATGGAGGTGCCGCCGAGCGAGCTCGCCAGGCTCAAGCTGGCGCAGGCCAGGACGGCGGCCTTGGCAGGCGCCGATGCTTGGCGGACAGAGTCCGCCAAGCGCGCCGCCGCCTCGTGAGCTGGCCAACTTCCAGCGGCTAGCCGTGCGGCTGGATGTCGTCCTGCAGACGGCGGATCTCCTGGACCTGCACCCCGAAGGTCTGCAGCCTGGCGAGCAGCCCGTGCAGCGCCGCTTGGTCCCTGAGCGGTCCGTGCACCACGGTCTCCACCTGCTGCACGGACGCGGTGAGCCGTTCGAAGTCGAGCAGAGCCTCAGGGGGAAGGGTTCCCGTTACCCGAATCTCATAGTAGAGGGATTCCACCGCATGAGCTCCCAAGCTTCTCGGCTGTAAGCCACGTGATTGCCACGCTGCTACTTCCCCGCCAGCAGCACCCCACTCGGCATGGGTGATTCGCCGGCCCGGCCCTGATCAGGGCCGGGCCGGAACTGACCGATCACCCTGGTGAGATCGGGAGAGGGTGATGACCGGTCACCCGTATCCGTGCGACAAACCCTGTGGGGGCGGGGAGCTAGCCCGCGCTGTGCCGCCTGGGCCGGGGTGCAGCGCTGGCAGTCAAAGGTTCGCCTATCCGGGAAGGTGACCACATGGCGACCAGCGCGGCTATGCCCGCTCCGACCAGCATCGCACGGCAGACGGCGGGGGCAGGAGATCCGCTCCTGACGTCCAAGATCACAGTGCCGGGCGTGCCCAACTGGCTTGTTTCGCGTCCGCGTATCGACAGGCTTATCGCCGAGGGAACCCAGAACGCTGTTACCACGGTCACCGGCCCGCCCGGTGCGGGCAAGACGATGGCCCTGGCGCTGTGGGCGTCGGGCGGCGCGCACCCCGGTCCGATCGCATGGCTCACCATCGACGACTACGACAACCGGCCGAGGGCGTTCTGGTCCTACGTCCTGGCGGCCCTGCGGCGGGCCGGCGTTCCCATTCCGCGAGCCCTGTCCGCCACCGTGCGACGGTATGCCCTCGATCATGAGTTCCTGCTTCGATTCGCCTCACTGATGGCGGCGCAGGATCCGCCGGTCACGCTCGTTCTCGACGACGTGCACCTGCTCAGCGCACCCAAGGTCATGGACGGCCTGGCGTACGTGCTGCGGCACGCCGGACCCGGACTGCGCCTGGTCGCGGCGTCGCGGATAGACCCGCTGCTGCCGCTGCACCGGTACCGGCTCAACGGAGAACTCAGCGAGATCCGGGCCAGCGACCTCGCTTTCAGGGTTGCCGAGGCCCGGCTGCTCATGGCGCAGCACGGCATCACGCTCTCGGCCGAGTCGCTGGAATGCCTGACCAGGCGGGCCGAGGGCTGGGCGGCTGTCATGCGCCTGGCGGCCATCTCGATGGACGGGCATTGCGACCCCGACCAGTTCGTCAAGGGGCTGATCGCCGAGGACAGCGCCGTGGCCGGTTACCTGGTGGACGAGGTACTCAACGCCCAGCCCGACCAGATCAGGGACTTCCTGCTGCGGACAAGCATCTTGGACCGGATCAACGAGAACGTTGCCGCCGAGCTGACCGGTGGACCGGCCCGAGGGGTGCTCGCCGATCTGGCGCGGGCCAAGGCGCTGGTTCAGCGAGACGAGGGCGGCTGGTATCGCTATCACTCGCTGTTCGCCGCGGTGCTGCGCCTGAAACTGCGGCGCGAGCACCCGGACCAGATGGCTGACCTGCATCTGCGCGCGGCCCGGTGGTACCGGCGAAACGGATACCTGGCCGAGGCGGTCGGGCATGCGGGCGCCGCAGGCGACTGGCAATTGGCCGCCCGGACGGTTCTGGATGAACTCGCCGTCGACCAGCTCATGGGCCCCCCGGGCAATGAGCCGCTGGCCGGGGGATTCCGGCAGATGCCGTGGATCATGACGTGGGCCGAGCCGCAGCCGCTGCTCGTCGTGGCGGCGATCGACTTCGCTCGCGCCCAGGACGCCGCGAGTGAGGCCTCCCTCGCGGCGGCAGAAGACATGCTGGTGCGTCTTCCGGCCGGGGAGGAGATCCCGTCCCGGCTCGCTGCCTCGATGATCCGGTTCGCGCTGTCCCGCCGAACCGGGGATCTCGACGCGGCAGCGGCCGCGGCCGAGAGGGCACAGGCGCTGCTTGAGGTCATCCCCGAAGAACAACTGGCGCACCATCCCTGGATCGAGGCGCGGGTGCTCGCCGGGCGAGGGGCCGTAGCGCTCTGGTCCGGGCATGTCGACGAGGCATCGGCCATCTTCGAGGCCGGCGTGGCCATCGAAAACGCCCCGCAGTGTGAGCGAGCCGACTGCCTTGGCCATCTCGCCCTGATCGAGACGCTGCGGGGACGGCTGAGCCACGCGGCGGAGCTAGCCGCCGACGCGACCGGAAGACTGGATGAGGACGAAAGCGTGGACCGGCCGGGCGGCGCGGCGAGCCAGGCCGCTGAGGTGGCGCTCGCGTGGGTTCACCTGGAACGCAATGAGATGACCTGCGCGCGGCGGTGGCTGAAGCGGGCGCTCGACGCCCTCCGCGCCAGGCCCGACAAGCTGATCGGCGTGGCTGCCCACCTTGTTGCGGCGCGGCACAGCCTGGCCGAGGGCCACGGACGAGCGGCAATGGAGATCATTGGCCACGCCAGGCAGGGCTGGAGGCCCCCAGCCTGGATCGAGCACCGGCTGACGGTACTGCAGTCGCAGGCGTGCCTCGCGACTGCCGACCTTCGGTCGGCCATCGAACTGGCTGGGCAGGCCGACCCGGGATCCTCACTGGACGCGGCGGCCGCGCTGGCGCATGCCCTGCTGGGCGAAGATCCGGAGGCCGCCAGGAACACGCTGGCCAGCGCGCCCTCCGGCGAGCAGGGCTCCGACGGCGTCCGGCTGGCTGCGTGCCTGCTCGATGCGCGGCTCAGCTACGAAAGCGGGGACCGGACCCGCGGCTACCGGTCGCTCGAGCGGGCGCTACGGCTCGGCGAGCGCGAGCAGTTCCGGCTGCAGTTCGCGATGGAGCGGGGCTGGCTACGGCCGGTCTTGCGGCGGGAGCCGGAACTTGCCCAGGCGTATCACCGCCTGATCGAGCCCGATCTCATCGGCCCCAACGTGCCCGAGGTGCGGCAGCCGGGTGCCGGGCAGGATGTTCCGCTGATCGTGGAGACGCTGAGCCAGCGCGAGCGGGAGGTGCTCGAGCACGTATCGGCGATGGAGAGCACCGCCGAGATCGCTTCCGAGATGTATATCTCGGTGAACACGGTCAAGACTCATCTCAAGAGCATTTACCGCAAGCTCTCGGTGGCACACCGCGGTGAGGCGGTGCGCCGGGCCAGGCAGTTCGGCTTGCTGTAGCCGGTCATGCCGACCTGGTCGCTAACCCCGCCGGAATGCCTCCGATCAGGCGCTCGATTGCGGCGCGGATGGCGGGCGCGGCCGCGGCCACGCGGGCGGCGCCCGCGGTGGGCAGCAGGGCAACAAGCACGCCCACAATCTCATCGGGCGTGACGCCATGGTCGAGCGCCGCCGCAACGTGCTGATCATAGGTTGATCCGCGCTCGCCGCTCGCCACCAGCGCCGCTAGGCAGACCATGGCATGGGTCCTGGCGTCCAGCCCGGACACCTCGATGCTGTTGTCCTCAGGGCCGGCGGCGGCGGCCAGGCTGGCCGGATCGCCGGCGACTGCTCCGGCCAGCCATTCGGTCAGCCGTGCGCCGTCAGCAGGGCCGCTCATCGGGCGGCGCCAAGCGCGGTGCGCGGTCGCAGCGCGTCCGCGCCCAGCTCATTGAGGCTGACAATGTGCAGTGCAAATTCCTGGAACCGTTCCAGCAACCCATAGAGCTCCGACTCATCGCGTACCGAAGCTATTACGCACGTCCAGCCGTGGCCCGACTCGACGAGCAATTCATCGAGGAGCCCGGCCAGCAAATGCTTGCATTCACCCCTAAGGATGATTCGGTACCGGCTGGTGGAGCCGATGGATGCGGTCATGTCCGGGCTTTCCTCCGGTTGCGAGAGCTAGCATCCGGCGTGACGCCTTTGCTTCCCCAAATGGGAGACGTTACACCTTTGTACGCAAGACCAGGGTGAGAAACTCTCACCCTGAGGGCCGGTTCACCCGGGTGACCTGACCCGCGGGCGCGGGCGCGCATAAGATCCCCATCTGCTTGCCCTGCTCGACGGCGTCGTGCCTGGTGGAAACGCCGAGTTTGCGGTAGATCGCCTGCGTGTGGGTCTTGATGGTGTTGGCGGAGACATATAGCTCCTGCCCGATCTCGCGAAGCGACAGCGAGCCACCGAGCAAGCGCAGGACGGCCACCTCGCGGTCGGTGAGTGGCTCCGCGATCGACACCATGCGGGGACGCCCCGCGATCCGCCGGTCAAGTTCCGCCAGCTTGGCTTGCAGAGCCTCGGTGCCGTCCGGGAGCACAGCCAGTACGGCCCGGGCCTCATCGGCCAGTTCCGCGGCGCCTGGCCGGTCGCCAAGGCTGGCGAGCACGTCGCCCAGCAGGAGCGCGGCTTCAAGGTCTGGCCATGGGCTCAGCCCGATCGACCCACGGTGCGCAAAGGAGCGCTCCAGCTCTGTGCGGGCCTCCTCGAGCCGCCCGCGCGCCGCGTGCACCGCAGCCATCGCCACGTGGGCCCGGGAGCTGTGCGGTGTCTTGGCGAGATCGCTGCGCGCGGCCAGCGCGCAGGCTTCACGCGCGAGTTCCTCCGCCTTGGACAGCCTGCCCTGATCTACCGCGACAATGGCCGCCCCGGCGAGGGCGAACAAAGCGATGATCGGACGGTCGGCTCTGCTCTGCACAGCCTCCTCCAGCGGGCCGGCCGCGGCTGCCCACTCGCCGGACAGGTAGAGGCTGTTACCGAGTGCCGCCCTAGCCAGCGCGTAGTACGGCGTCGCCGGGTCGCGCTCGAGGTCCACGGCCGTGAGGGCCGATTCACGCATGACCCGGAGGCCGTCGAACCCGAAGACGCCGCGCAGCATCGCTGCCGAGGACCGGAGCGACTGCACTCCATCGGGCAGTGGCCCGTCGTAACGACCGGATTCGACGACGGGGAGCCAGCGGCGCACGGTTTCCCTGTCGCCGCTCAGAGCAGCCGCCCACGCAGCGCAGTGCGCCGCAACCGGATTAGCCGCAATCCGGTCGTCGCCGAGCCGGCGCATCCATCCGCGGACCGTGGCCGTCCGTCCGATGTCGACGAAGGCGAGCCAGTAACGGGTGATGAGGTCGACCGCGGTAGTGATGTCATCGGCTGCCAGCGAGTGGCTTACCGCCTCTTCGGTGGACCCGGAGAACTGATGCCAGGCGCTCGCGCGCTGGTGCAGGGAGCGGACGATCCCTGGCTCGGTACGGGCGAGCTGGCTGCGCAGCAGCTGGGCGAACAAGTGGTGATAGCGGTACCACTGCCGGTTGTCGTCCAGGGGCACCAGAAAGAGGTTTTCCCGCTCGAGGACCTCAATGATGTGCACGGCATCGGCCGAGCCGGTGACGGCGTCGCACAATGGGGCGCACAATCGGGTGAGAATAGACGTTCGCGCGAGAAACTGCTGGATGTCACTTGGCTGGCGGCTGAGCACCTCGTCGGCCAGGAAGTCGACGATAAACCGGTTATCCCCGGTGAATTCGCGAACGAACTCGTGCGGCGAAGGATGGCCGCGAAGGGAGAGCGCCGCCAGGTACATCCCAGCCGGCCAGCCCTCGGTGCGCTCCATGAGGTCGGCCAGGTCGGCCTCACTGAGCCGGGCGCCGGACACCGTGTGCACGAGCGTTGCCGCCTCGTCCGGGCCGAAACGCAGCTCGCGCGCCCGGATCTCGACCATCTCCCCGGACGCCCGCATGCGCGCCAGCGGCAGCGGCGGGTCGACCCTGGTAATGAGCACGACCTGCGCGGACGGCGGAAGATGCAGCAGCAGGAACGCAATCTGGTCTTGGCAGCTGCGTTCCTTGATCACGTGGTAGTCGTCCAGCACCAGCACAACCGGAACCAGAACAGCAGCGAGCTCGTTGGCGAGCAGAGGCAGCACCATTCCGGTGACGTCTGGGTCGGGAACCCGAAGCTCGTTGAGGATCGCTTCGCCGTTGAACTCCGGGCATGCCCGCTGCAGGGCGCCGGTGATATACCACCACAGCCGGCTGGGATCATCGTCGGCGCGGTCGAGCGAGACCCAGGCGAACGGCCGGCGCTCGGCCGGGCTAGAGCGCCACTGGGCGACGAGCGTTGTTTTGCCGAAGCCTGCCGGGGCGTCAACAAGCACCAGCCGGGCAGTGGCGTTAGTCAGGTACTCGGTGAGTCTCGGCCGCTCCACCCACTCCGCCCGGGCGTCCGGGGCATGGAGCTTGGTCTCGATCGGCACATCGAGGCCTACTCGGGCACGGGGCACCGCAGGAACAGCGCCCAAATGCCGTTCGGGCCGCTCTCCTGTCCCAAGGCCAGTGCCGCGGCGCACCCTTTCGAGCTTAATGAAAACGCTTAATCGATGCTAGGAGCGGCAAAACCTTTCCTCACAGGCATTTCATCCGAAAATAGCAACCGTGCCCGGACAGAACTGTCGGGCGGCTACGCCCTATAACGGTCCGTGACGAAGTAATGCGGAATGCGTAACCGCGTGGTCACCCGTGCGGGGCGATGTATTCCGCCCGTCACTGGCGCATCGTAAGCCGAGGAGGTGGCCACAATGACAATCGGCGGCAGCATGGCGCTCATCGTGATCGGCGCGATTCTCCGGTTCGCCGTGACCTGGCATCCCGCGCACGTTGACCTGCAGGTCATCGGCGTGATCCTGATGATCGCCGGAGCGGTGGGCCTGGCCATTTCGGTGGCAATCCTGATCGCCAGGCGCCGTCAGCGCGCATCGGCCGAGGTGTACGAGGAGCGTCGCTATACCCAGCCGCCGGCCTGACTGCGCACACGTCGTTGCGCGGCCACCCCAAGGCCGTCGAAACCGTGAGCGATCACCATCCGCCGGGTTCACAAGCCTTGCTCGGCGACAATCCGTCCGGAGGTGACGGCGTCGACCAGGGCTTGATGGTCACGCTCGTTCTGGTCGGCGTAGGCGGCTGCGAACCGTGTGATCGCCTGGTCGAAGACATCCGTGGCGCCGAGATAAGCGGCGATCGCGATCCGGTCCCCGGAGCGGGCGTGCGCCCGGGCCAGGGTCCAGCCGCACAACTCCCCGTACAGCCGCATGCCGCGCGGCACCATAGCGTCGATATCCAGGGAGAGCTTCCAGTCCCGCAACTGGCGAACATAGAAGTCACGAGCCTTGCCGTCGAGCCCGGCCGGGTTGCGCTGCCAGCCCAGGAAGATGTCGCTGGTTGCCTGCATCAGCCGCTGCCCTGCCACCACCCGCTGGCCCTGGTTGGCGTGCCTGCTAGCGCCAACGTACCGGCTCAGCACTGACGCCTCGGCTTCCTTGACCTGCAGGAACAGCGGATCAGTGCCATCGCGGCCGAGCATCAACGCGATCCAGCAGCGGGTGCCGACGCTGCCGACGCCCACGACCTTGCGGGCCAGGTCGCAGAACTCGAACTGCTCGAGCAAGACCCGGCGGTCGGTCTCCAGCGTGCGCCGGTACTTCCCGAGCAGGTCCGTTACTTGCGCCTCGAGGCTGGCCCGGTCCATCTCGCCGGGGGCCAGGTCGTCGACGGGGACCAGGAGCGGCGGGTCGGAGATGATCCGCGGCCTCCCGTCTGCCAGGCGGGTCAGCTTGCCCACCTCCTGCATGCTGTCCCTGGTCCGCGCCTTGGCCATCCCCTTGTCGACCGCCTTGCGCTGCCGAGCGCCGAGTCGGGGGTCGAGCTGGGCCCGCAACTGCTCTATGTCGGCATGTGCGTACCAGACATCGAGATTGGTCATGTCGGCGAAGCCGCGCATCGCCAGCCGGTAGCTGGCGACCGTTGCCGCCACGATGGCGCGGCGCTGTTTGCCCGCGAACCCGTTGCCGCGAGCGGCGACTTCGAGGCTGGCAGCGAGCCGCTTGATGTCCCACTCCCAGGGGCCGGGCGTGGTCTCGTCGAAGTCGTTGACGTCGAAGACCAGGCGGCGCTCGGCGGAGCCGAACACGCCGAAGTTGGACAGGTGGGCGTCGCCGCAGGCCTGCACGGCCAGGCCGGTGACGGGTGTGGTGGACAGGTCGCTGGCCATCGGCAGCGCGGCGCCGCGG